>Ga0265797_10009310_pt1 | contig 12807 bp, 18 predicted proteins | sample P2T30metagenome_FD_192433 | JGI IMG/M metagenome (GOLD analysis project Ga0265797, IMG submission 192433) | Plant litter microbial communities from East Loma Ridge, Irvine, California - P2 T30 | ecosystem: Environmental > Terrestrial > Plant litter > Unclassified | place: USA: California... | reverse complement strand
AGCGTTTGGCGCAGAGCGAGCCCTACTACAAGAAGCAGCGACGGATAGAGGCTGAGGAGGGCGAGAGTGGGCAAAAGGCGTTACCCGCGCCCGGCGGAGGTGGCGCAGGAGGCGAGAGCAGTCACGTTCCTGGCCCGATCAGGACCCGCGATTCACGAGGTACACCTGCGCGAGGAGGCATGAGGCCTGGAAGAGGAGGTCGCATGGGCGGCGCATCCGCGGAGCCAAACCCGCAAGACTGGCTGCCACCTTCAGACCCCAATGTCGCATCGCTCTTCGTCACGGGTGTGGAAGACGACCTTCCCGAACACGAGCTCCGCAAGCACTTTTCACAATACGGCCAACTTCGATCGCTGGTATGCTCACATCGAGCACATTGCGCATACGTCAACTTCGTCAAACGGGAAGACGCCGAGACGGCAGCGGGTACACTAAAGGGCAAGGTGGTCATTAAGGGTTGCCCTATGCGCGTTACCTGGGGCAAGCCGAAGCAGTTGGACAGCTTGGACCAGAACGTCAGGATGCAATACGCAAAGGAAGGAAGGCAAGTAGCGGGCTCATCACGACGGGCAGCTGCTTCCCAAGCCGCCATTGAGGCTGCACCACAAAACAGCCTGGACAGCATGGTTGTTGCACCTCCACCAGGCGCAGACGACGATGTCCAGTACGCCAGCTTGGCCGGAAACTAGGTCTTTATTTCTTGCATTGGGTCGGCGTTTTGGACTGTATGGGTATCATGATTCATTCGATGTGCACAAAAGCCTAGGAGGAACAGCATTTTGTGCCTCCCAATGTACTTTTTCCTTTGCCCTTTTTAATATCCTCGTTGTCGCCTCGCTCGGTATGCTCGTGTATTCGCAGTTCTGCCTGTGTTAGCCTATTGATCCCGATACCATCCATAGAAAGCATACTGTAACTTTCGCCCTCTGGGTCCGCTGCTTGCCCTTGAACGACGTTTTCTCTCAGGAACTTGGCCACCTCCTCAGCATGTACTAATGACGATTGCAACTCTTCGCTTCCGATTCGTAGGTTGCGGTTCGCCTCAAACTTGTTACGGGCTTCGGTGCGGGCGGCGAAGAGCGTATTCATGTCGCCTGTGCTATGTGAGCGCGGGAAGTAGGTCAATGTCGCATTTCGTACCTTGGAAGGCGATACGCGCGGATCGCAGCAGATTCCGGTATGCAACTAGCGCCATCTTGTGTAGAGTCGGGGCGGTGTGTAGTGAATCGAAGCGTGTGAAGAACGACCAGTTCCGCTCGGAACTTCCGCGAGGAAAGTTGCTACACGTGACATCGTTCCCGCCAGGGTCCCCCCGGCTGGCGATCCGACACCCGCTGACGTCGCGCAGCTGAAAGTGGTCCACACACGAGCAACGCTTCGGTGGCCTCAACGGTAGAAATCTAGCTCCCACACCGGGCTGCGATCTACCAGAGCCAACATGGTGTCCTTCTGGCCTTGGAAGGTACGTCGAATCTAACTACGCGCTAATACGCTTGCTGACTGTGACAGGGTAGCGAAGATGCCGCCTCGTTCGAGAGGACGCTCAACACTCTTACTGGCAAGATCAACAGGGCCGCCGCGCGCAATGACAAACAGAAGCAGCTCTCGCGACGCGCTCGCGTCATGTGGACGCTGTATACCGGCTTCGCGTATATCCTGGTTGCGGTCGTGCTCACTTTCGTGACGGGCTGGCAGAATTGGGGTCCCATTGAGGGAAGCGTGGTGGCTGGCGGGCCTGTCTTGTATGTCCATCGTCATCGCAGCAAGGAATATATCTGACCCTCCAGGATCTACGGCATTCGCTACGCGCTCATGAGCTACTTCGACTACCGCATCCGCAACACTGAGGCCTACCTCAAGAAGCTGAACAAGGAACGCGACGCTACCATTGAGCGCCTCAAGGAAGCCACCAAATATAATTCGACCCAACAATTGCTCGAGAAATATGGCGCATCGCCCAAACAACCTGAGCAGCCACAACAAGGCGACTCCCCCGATCGCAGAAAGTCGCAAGGCCCTCAGAAGCCAGCGCCGCCGCCAGGCCCCCGCACCGGCATGCCTCCTCCCCCAACGGCAAACATCCAGCGACCCCAGCCCCAGCAACTCCCGCACACCCCGCAGAAACCGCCATCGAACGTCTCGTCCCCTCAAGGCCCATCCCCGCCACAGCAACTACCCCCACCAGAAGCCCCGGGCGCTGAATTCGCTCCAAACGCCTTCAACACCGGTGCCGTCGACCTAACCAAACAATACACCGCCGACTCCCCCGCCGCCTTCACCCAAACCCACTGGTACGACCGCATCCTCGACGCTCTCCTCGGCGAAGACGAGACACAGGCTAAGAACCGCTTCGTCTTGATTTGTTCTGAGTGCCGACTTGTCAACGGGCAAGCTCCACCCGGTGCCCGCACGCTTGAAGATGTTGGGAGGTGGAGATGTGGTGGGTGCAGTGCGTGGAATGGGAAGGAGAAGCCGCGGGAAGATGATGTTACGAGGCTGGTGCGTGATTGGGAGGCGGAGCGGAAGGCGAAGGATAGACAGGGGCAGGGTGTGGATGGGGGTGTGAAGGAGATGGAGCAGGTGGAGGTGGAAGATGAGGGTGTGGTTGTTGAGGCTGACGCGGACAGCAGTGGTGAGGATACACCCCCGCCCAGTCGGAATACGAGGAGTAAATCCAAGGGGAGGGGGAAGAGATAGGGAGGATATGGTGGGCATGGCGTCTAGGTGTGCCGGGATGGCATAAAAGGGCGCGGATGGTGGGGGTTATGTATACTAACTATCGATACAGCTTACAGGATAACAGTAAGCCTTCCTAGAAGACATGGGAAGACCTGAAGATTCCGAATCGTCTCAACTTCTTCTCAAAATTGTAGCACGTGCACCGCTGGCCGTGTATAAATACCTCTCTTTACTTCCTCTCTTTCTGTTTTCTATCCCTCACACTTCAATCGGGTTTTACCAAAACATTCTGGGCGTGAGCCAATGGTGTGCGCTTCCTCCTGCGTCTCTCCATCATTTTCCAAAACGTCGCGGTTTGTATAACATGGTGTGCGTTCCCTCTGCCTCTTCCTCCGGGTATCTTCAAAAACCGTCCTACTACAATGTCATGGTGTGCGCTTCCTCCTGCGCCTCTTCGTTGTTTTCTTCAAAATGAGAAATCCGAGCTATCAATGGTGTGCGCGCCTTCCTTCGCCTCTTCATTGTTCTCTCCAAAAACAAGTTTGGACAACAACATGGTGCGCGCTCTTTCTGCGCCTCTCCACCATTTTCTTCAATGAAGAATATGTCGTCGCCATGGTGTGCACTTCCTCCTGCGCCTTCTCAAAACAGTACCATCTACTCAAAAATTCTGGCAGGACTTCGGAATGTCCTGGCGACTTTCGTGTCTTTTCGAAAGGAACAAATCATGTCTAGCAAATGTCTCCGTTTCCGGGATTCTCAAAATATCACCACAACTCTCACATGTCGGTGGGAGGAGTCGAGAAACAGTGGTTAGGAATTAGGATGGTTGTTCGAGGAAAATTCGTTATGAATATTACATGACCGGTTGCTGTTCTCCAAAGCTGTAGAAAGAGGAAACGTATGCTGCACAGAACTTCTACATATTACTGGCATGACTGAGAAGCAGTCAAACTACGCTAGCAATATGCCATGAGCTGTGCCTGTCTGTCCTAAAGAATTAAGCAATTCCAACATGGAGTGCGAAAAGATCTTTCCAACGATATATGTGTCGATCTGGCGGATATATAAACCTCACTGCACCCTCTGGCTTCTTGTCTTCTATACACCACAGCTTTCTGTGTTTTTTACCAAAAATCAACAAGCACTGTCCGATGGCGTGCGCTCCTGCCCTCTCTTCCTGGATTTGATCAAAACATTGTGGAAAACATCACATGGTGTGCGCTCCTCCTTCCGTGGACTTCTAAAAAAAAGCATCAAGACAAGCGAATGTGCGTGCGCGTCGCTCCGGAAACAAACAGGAAGAATAGGGAATCCATGTGCTCGTCCCTCTCTTCTTCGAATTCCAAAAGCATCGATGAATCAATCGATGAGAGAACTCCTGCTTCCACAAACCTTCTCGGAAACATGGGATGTGTGTGCCTCACCCCTGGTTCTACAACACATGAAAGACCCAGAAATGACCCGCCGTCTTCGCGATGGGCAGTGCTTAGCGCGTGGGTGGTGTATAAAAGCCTCGTCTTCGCTGGCTCTTCCTGTCTTCTTTATCCCACACACCTCTGGTGCTTTCTAAAAAAACGTTGTTCCAATTGATCCATGGTGTTCTCCTGCCTTCTTCTTCTCAAAATCCCCACCCAATAGCACCATGTGTGGTTGTGGTCCACCAAAACTGCTATACTATTCGCCATGAGTGGTGCATGGTGTATACTTGGAGTATAAAAACCTCGTCTTTGCCGGGTCTTCCTGTCTTCATTATCTCACACACCTCTGGTGTTTTTCCAAAACATCATGGCGTTCAGTCCATGGTGTTCGCCTGCCTTCTTGGTCTCAAAATGCCTGCTCTATCAGGAAATGTGTGGGTGTGGTCTGCCAAAACGCCTACGAACATCCTGAATGTTGTCCTGCCTGCTGGCCTTTGAAATTGTGTAGGATGGTCTTCTACGGCTGTCTGGACGCTTGGAGAAACTGTAAATCGGTTGAGCTCGTCGCCATGTTCAAAAAAACAATATGCGCTGCTATCGCATGAACTGGACTCGCGAAATTTAATAAAAAACAGTTCATGACTGCGCTAGTGCACAGAAGTGTATAAAACACTGCTCTGCCGCTGCGCTTCTTACTTCTTTATCACACCACTTTTCTAAGATTGTGCTTTATTCCAAAAGTTCGAGGACTAAACCTGATGTCTGCGTTTTCGCTTTCTTCTCTCTACACCAAAAGTCAAGACAACATCTCCCCATGAGTGCGTCCGGCCTCTCTAAAACACTTGCCTATCCAACTATGGCTCCTGTCTCTCGCCAGCCCCGGTAGCCACCAAAAGAAAACTCCCAACGAAACGCACAATGATTGAGCATTCGACTTCTGAGAACCAAGAATGAGAACGTCATGGGTCTTCCGCTTCTTCTCTTCCCTCGACAAAGCGATAGGATCATCCCACATGGTCTCCCGGCTTTCTGAGCCGGGGATCGTGTATATAAACACCTCCTGGGATGGGGTCTCTTACTTCTTTATACCTACAGCTTCTTGTGCTTTATTCCAAAATTTGCTTTGGACAGAAACATGGCTCCGTTTCCGCGGTGCTGCTGTTGCATTACCAAAAAGCCCCTTGAGGAAGTCTTATGGGAAAGCTCTCTGTCTCTCCTATCACCATTCGTAATAGCGACTAGATCTCCTAAATGATCTGCCTTCTGCGCCTGTCCTCACTTCACCAAAATGGTTCGGACTATGACGTCATGGACTCGTCTCTCCGTCTCTACTTTCGCATTACCAAAGATCTAATCATACTGGTATATGAAAGACGAGAAGGACTGTTCAAAAGTTCAAGAGATTGCTGACATGTTCTCCGCTCCTCCGGGTCTCTGCGAAAGTAAAAGTTGAAAATCGCATAGAAGCAAGAGAGGTTTACTACTGCTATTTGCACTCCCGCTGTATTCCCAATGTGGAGTGACATATAAAAGCTCCTCCACGCAAGTACTTCGTACCTTCCACATACCAAATACCGAAAAACTATTCATCAAAACAGCTCTTCGATCGTGACATGTGCCGCGTCTTCCCTCCTCCTTGCTCCAAAATCTTCAAACTCATAATTCCTGCTGCCATGACTGCGCACTCCTAAAAACGACGAACTAGGGCACATGCTGTTCGTCGGAAGACGTGGAGCAATAATTGGAATATTTCCCCGAGAAAGTTCATGTCTGAAAACGCTACAATGTTTCCTTCAATTTCTGAATCGCTTCTGAATAAAACGTTTATAGACCATCCGGATGGTGCGGAGTAGCGTGTTGTGTATAAATACTTATCTCTGCCAGGCTCTCGCTCTCTTCCTTCCAACAACCCACTGGCTTTCCAGTAACTTCCAAAAGGTTACTTGGTCAGCCCGATGCCTCGCTCTTCCCCGTTCTTTCTCGAAACTTCCAAAACGACACTTGTACAGTACTATGGCTTCGTTGTCTTCTCCAAATCTCATATCAAGGATTTTCATGCTCGCTCCGGTCTGCAAGCCCGTCTGAACTGCTTAAAATAGCCAGCGAAGATGGCATATGAGAAGGGTAATGCCACTGCAATCGGGACTACCCCAGCGATATGTCGCGTCCCCTCGAAGAGTTGCACGCTCCGGCGTATGAGACGATAAACTGACAAGGTCTGTTCTTATGACTCTGTGCACTCGAGAACGGGTATATAAATTTTACCGACCTTGTGGCTCCTCTCCTCGAATGGTAATTCTGCAAAATGCTGTATCCTTCAAAATCATACTGGACAAGGGCCCGGGTGAGAATTTCGTCCTTTTCGCGCTAAACGTCGTGAAGATCTTGTTATGGCACATTCAAAACGGTATATCGGTGATGCATGTGTGTGTACCCGGCGGTGCTTTCGTAAAAAAAAATACAGCATAGCGTGATGTCGCCTCAAACCTGCACCACCGCGGCAAATGTAACAGCTGCCGGTGTTGTCTTTCCTGTATTTTCTTCTGACCGTCACGTGCTATTGAGGCTCGGGCTGGTGTATAAATACCTCCTTCCGGCTGCTGACCTTCTGTTTTCTTCACTACACATCTTTCTCCATGCTTTACCAAAAAATCAAAACCAGGAGAGTCATGCTTCCGCCTTCTCTGGCTCTGACAGCCTTCTCAAAACCACCACGGGTACAATGTATGGACTTGCTGCGCTCTCGAAAACTTCCACTATTACTGTCATGATCAAATTGACACGAACACTAAGTCATGCCGCATTGCGGAGAAGTGTCGGCAGACTGTGTATAAAGTCTTCCACTGGGACTGCTGCTCACTTTCTCACTCACACACTCCTCTTCCATGATTCTTTGAAACAACATGCCCAAGTTATGATGATTTGAGACTCTGCCTTTTCTTCAAAAATGACTTGAATCAGCATGGCATTATCCCATGGCTGCATCCTTGTTCTGGGCAGAACATGAAACAGCAAAGTACCTTTTCCATGCTGTTTAGGCTCGGAAAGCTTCAAAACCAACGCCGTATGACCTGTCTGTCCTTCATAGGCGTTATTTCGACGCCAGCTGGGGAGGGAATGATGTCGCAACTGTCGTTTCCAAACTACCAGACTATTCGGACATGTTAGCGTTTCGACGCATCCGGCCCTAGGCGAACACTCCGTTTAAGATGGACGCTACTCAAAATCGAAACGCACTATGGCGATGAAAGATGGTATTCTGATGGTCACGGCTATCATGACGCTGTGCGAAAGTGGGGCTGTTAGCTTCAAAGCACTACATAAACCCCATCATCTGGCTGACCTTCTTCCTCATCACACCACCCTTCTATATTACCAAAACTGAGAGCTATCAGCAGAATGTTGTCTGTTCTCCTGAGCAGCTCTCAAATCTTCCGAAACGTCCAAACAACTTTGTGATGTGTCGAGTATCTCTGCGCGTGTCAAAAGTACGAGCTTTCCATTTGACTTGCATTCCACTGGTATCCAAACTGCGTACAAGACAACCATGTAGCAGACCGACGAGAGAACCTCACTCCGCCAGTTTCCAAAAAGTTTATCCTTGGGTTTGTATGGGCCCATCGGCTCTGCCGCCTCTGCTATAAGACATCTGCTTCTTCCTCCTCTTCCATAGCATCAGAAACACGCAAAACTCAAAAAAACAGTCGAGACATCTGGATGTGTTGGAAGCTTTGAAAAGTGTGCAGTTCTCAAAAGGACGAAACAGACTGGCCTGTTCTGGGAAATAAAAGTCATTACGGGCAATATCAAATGGACCGATCTTCTCTCGAGCGGCAAGATTGGTGGAGAGAGAAGCTATGTCGAAAGTCTGCCTCAAAGAGTGCATGAACAATTTCCTGGTTTTGGTGTCTCTATTTGATATGCATTCAAAATTAACACTAAACCTCACGTTCACGGATGGAATGGATCAGTTCTTCCGATGTTGCTGTACACATGCTTATATAAACCCCTTGGACACGTTTGACAGTGTATTATACTTGCAATTTCTCTCATTCGTTGGACACGTTTGAACAACTGGAAAGCTAGGCGCAAGCTCCAAATGAGTTGGTGTCGGTGCTGAGGATGCATAAAAGCTACTGCCTTTACTCTTCTTCCTTAACCATTCGATCCGCTCATTGTTAAAATAAAAAACGCAACCGGAGCGTATGTGTCTGGTTTCTGCAAGAGCGGGCACCGAAAGATAACCAAAGAACTTACATGTATTCGTCTCCTGTTCTTCTTCCACTCACCTTCTCCGCATAAATGACAAAAAACCAGCGGGCTATCAGACATGCTGTCTGGCTTTCTCCAAGGCCGCAAAGAAAATCTGCGACATGCGATGTCATCACCAAAATTTGGGAAGAGAAGGATTGATGACTTTTTTCTCGAGTCTCCGTGGTCTGGAACAAAGATGGAGTGGTTGGATATGATTTTCTCTCTGCTATTAATACTTGTCTTCTTTATCAAAATTGAGCCATGTCATCTCCATGTTTCTCCACTCCAAAGTCGCACACAAATGGCTCATGGTTGTCTTATGCACGAGCTTTACACACATGCTCAGCTTAACAAAGACTCCATACGCCTTTAGCATGGACTTGCTGCTCTTCTTCCGGCTCAGACACGCCAAAGTCTCCGTCATGCAAGTCTGGAGTAGTTACATCTATGTTCGCAGTCCAGATTGCAAAACTACGTCATTTCCATCAGCCCTGATATGGGTTCAAAAATGACGACCTAGTCTTCATGTCTTTCCCATTGTCATCGTTCCCGGTCATGGCGTATCAGGTACCAAAGTACCAGCGACCGCCAAGATACTCACAGATTGGGGATATAAAAGTAGTGGAAGTTGCAAACTTTTCATCTTCTCAAAGCTTCCCCCGTTTAATCAAAATTACAAGACGTTACACACATGTCGTTCAGTCGAAAATTGGGACCAAACGAATTCATGTCTGCTCCTCCGATCAAGGCCAGCACAAACTAAGCATCTGCGTCCCGTGTCCAAGGCGCTACGTGTAAACTTCACTCGTGGCGTTTTTTTGGGTACACTCCCTTCTTGCAAACTAAATGCTAGTCCAAGATTGAAGACATAAATATGGAAAGATCTGCCAGGTTTCTCTCTCTACAAAGTCTTATCTATTCTACCAAAAGTACACGTTGATGAGCCAATATCTTGAGGTCCAAATTACGACAGCATCAGTCCATGTCCGCTCTTCTGTTCGATTTTCACAAAAGACCTGAGATCTGCGAAATTCGTCCAAAAGGTGTTATGTACGGAGAGTTATCCCTTTTCGGACAGTCTTCCTCTCTTCTACACCAGAATATGGCGTCAGACTGGGGATATAAAACGCGGTAGAAGCTGCGAGCTTCTGTTCTCCTCAAACTTTACTCTGTTTTATCAAAATGCAGAGTACCATTACCGATGTCGCCCGGTTCAAAACGCTCCGCACGTATCGTCATGTAGCGGCTCCTCCTTTCAACGTCCAAAACAACAGTAGCCTTCACGTACGAGACGCACATGTTCAAAGTCGCCTGCCAACATAGCAAATGTGCTTTTCCGACAGCCTTCTTCCCGTCTATACTAGGGGACGGTCTCAGACTTGAGATATAAAACCCCGTGCAAGACGCAAGCTTCCCCTCTTCTCACACATTCCTCCAACATACCAAAATGAATTCGTGTTAGGCGCATGTCTTTCGACCCAAAAGTCTCGTCTAGACTCTACCATGCCTACTCCTCCTTCGATTTCCACAATTACAAGGGTTTCTTTCTACGTCAGATATACCCAAAAACCTGTACGGACACAAGTATGTCCGTTCCTGGTGGTTCTCCTGCCTTATATACCGAAACAACTCTGTTACAAACAAAACATGATCGTAAGAGATGCATGACTGTCCGCTGGAGTGCATCTACTTGATCAAAACATTTGGCAACCTGACGCATGGTTCTGGAACGCTTTAAAAAAACACCTCTGCAGAGATTGTATGAGTGAGAGCAGGAAAAGAGGGCGACTGAAATGACCGACAAAGTCTACAATGGTGACAAGACGAAGTTCCTGGAAACATCAAAAGCGTTCCCGCAAGATCACATGCAAGAGCAGTGCTCGCGCTGCATAAACAAGGCCAATCAGTCTGAATGTTCTCGTTGGAGGACTAGAATGTGTATAAATACTGCTCTCGGGTCTGCCTTTCTCTTCTTTACCACACTTCCGACTCTGGAGTTCAAAAATGTCATATAGACATGGCATGATTTTGTCCGTCTTTCCGGGTCGTTTTCCAAAATTGACGTATAAGCTGATGATGGAGTGCGCTGCTCCCCCTGTTCAAAATCCACGACAAATCGCCGATGTTCTCGGCGCAGGACTGGGACGTGTATAAATACTTCTCCAGCTTCTGTCTTTCTCTTCTTTACAACACTTCCGATTCTGGAGTCCAAAAGCACAGGAAGCAAAGAGTATGGCTGCGGCCCTGCCCTCCCCTCCCTGGTTATTTTCCAAAACGGTGGATCAAAGTATTGATGGAGTGCGCTGTTCGCGTTCGATCATATTTACGGCGGATCACATGTGCTCTTAGCGCAGGACTGGGAGGTGTATAAATACCCCGCGGATTCTTGTTCTATTCTTCATTAAACCTCCAGTTCGGAAGTCCAAAAGTAGTCATCGCGCAGACTGATGGTTTCGGTTGTGCTCTTTTTTCTTTGTTATCTTCCAAAAAGTGTCGACGACAACGACGCGGCGTGCGCTGCTCGTCCGCAGAACTACGGATTGCGATTTCCTATTGTGATGACGATGACGATGATCATCATCATCATCATCGTCAACTCTCAAATGCGCCAACTACACAAGACTTCCCTATTATCGTACATACAAGATCCGCCTTTGAATCCCAAACGCCTCGCTTTGCCCGCCTTCATCTCACCCCCCCTACTTCGCCTTCGGCTTAACCTGAAAGAAGCTACTCATCTTCTTCATCCCACTCGTATCCACCTTCTTCAGCGCCTTAACCCCCCTCCCCTCACTCTTCTTCTTCCTCTCCTCATCCTCCTTCTTCCGCTTCTTCTCTTCCCTTTCCGCAATCTTCTCGTCGTCCTCTTCGATCGCGCGTTTACGACTGATGTTGTCTGATATGGAGCGGAGGGAGAGGGCTTCGGATTTTAGAGCGGAGATGGCGGAGAGGTGAGTGTCGAGGGGTGTGAAGCGCGGGGTTAGGAGCGCGAGTAGGGGTGTGCGGAGGGAGGGGGGAACGTATGAGGAGAAGAGGTAGGTTAGGGATGTGCGGAGGCGGAGGAGGTGGGGGATTTCGGCGGGGGTTGTGAGGGTGGGTTTTGAGGGGGCGTCGTCGGGGGGTGTTATTGTTGTTGTGACGCTCGTTTGCAAGTCGATTGTTGTGCTGTTCTCCTTTCCTGAGTCCCCGTCTGGGGCTGTTGTAGTGGTGCTTAGTGTGCTTTCCTCGCGCTTTATGCTCATGATAGGTATCTCCAGGGCTGTCTTGATGAATCTCTCCTCCATCGACGGTGGGAGTCCCTTCTTGACCATGCGCTCGGCTTTTGCGAGAAGGACCTCGAGGAGCTTGGGGTGTGAAAGGCGGTACATGGACTCTTCGCCTGCGTCGACTGTGTCGCATACTCTTCGCATCTTTGTTTCTATCATAGTCTTGAGGGTGGGAAATTGCGATAATAACGCTTTCCAATGTGGTGAAGCAGATGAGAGTGTGTCGAGGTAGTCGTCGAAGGCGAGGAAGTGCTGTTTCGTGTCTTTTGCTGACTTTGGTGTGAGGGCGGGGAGGATGAGGAAGAGGATGTCGATTGGTGTTGCGATGAAGAGGTCGGCGGATTTGGTGATGTAGCCGCTGCCTATCCGTGAGGCGTCTGTCTCTTCTGTGGTGCCATCTTCGCTCTTCTCTCCTGTTATCAACCAACTCTTGAAGTCTTTCTTCGGCGCAGCGATGCGCGTGAACTCATAGAATCCCTTCTCGGGGCAGAAGTAATATCGTGATGGTGTATCATTGGCGGGGTTGTCGAGACTGACTATGCGCGCATCTTTGGATGTGTCCTTTGGTAGAACGAACAGTTTCGGGGGGTTCGATGTGTTTGCGGGTAGCGGTTTGGCTGTGGTGGTAGGCTCGGGCGTGGATTCTTTGGGCGCGGCCTTTGCGGGTTTTGAACGTGTGCGAGCCATTGCGAGGTGTCTGCTGGTCCAATTGGGCATACACAGTATTGAAAGTGGTGTATCGAATTCGTGGTGGAAGCAGAGTTCAGGCGCGTCGCGTGGGCGCAACCTTACACGCGCAATCCCTGTCACGTCACGGTTTCGGATTAGATTAGTCTGGGGTGAACCACAGTCCAGTGTCAACAAACGCTACGGGGCCGGGCTATGCGCTTGTGAGTCCTGCCTGACGATCGACTGTTTCCCATCTTGCTTTTCCCGCTTTCCAGTATTGGCGTTGCTATGGGCCACTGCGAGATAGCGCATCCGATATTGCACCATCACAACAATGATCGTGCGGGAGAGCCCCAAGTCAAAAGGTAAGTCGCCCATGTGAGGATCCCAGGCGTGCGCTGACTCTAGTGACAGTCAAGAACAACCAGCCCAACTGGCCCCCGCAGTCGCCCGTCGAAGCCCTTCTCAGCTCGCCATCCGGCCGTAAGAGGTACGAGAGCCGCCGCCAGCGCGACTCA
>Ga0265797_10009309_pt1 | contig 12808 bp, 13 predicted proteins | sample P2T30metagenome_FD_192433 | JGI IMG/M metagenome (GOLD analysis project Ga0265797, IMG submission 192433) | Plant litter microbial communities from East Loma Ridge, Irvine, California - P2 T30 | ecosystem: Environmental > Terrestrial > Plant litter > Unclassified | place: USA: California... | reverse complement strand
TTGTTGATGGTCATGAAGTCGGGGAACTTCTTCCTCTGGTGAGGAGCCAATTGCTTGATCTCATCACGGAGAGCGGCAGAGGTGCGCTCCAAGAAGGTGGAAAGACTGGCATTGCCAGTACGGAGGACCGTCTTGCGGAGCAGAGGGTACTGCTCGGCGGTCTGGTCGCCGAAAAGTAGAACGTTCGACATTATTGTGGTTGATCGATTATTGTGTCGGGTTGATTATTGTTGATTTTATTGCTGTGTATGTTCGAAAGATGTCGAAGTGGAATAGATCTAATTGTTTGGTCGACTGCGGTGGCTAATCACAGAAGAGGTCGAATGGGTGAAGTTGTCGAAGTACACTGTGGCTAGTAGTGTAAATCTAATCAGTGATTGTCGTTAGAAAGGAAACGAAAAGATGATCAACAGATGGCTAGTCTGAATGAACAACTGTGAGTGTGGATGGAAAGTAAGTAAAAGTGACTTGGGAGAGGATGGTGGGATGTAATATATCAGACAGGCGTTGCATTTGTTGACCAGGGGCCCACAGGATCCCTACCTTGATCGAGCGATAGTACTACGGCCATCCGGACGGCGGGACAGTGCTGAGAGCTGGAGACGGAGTCCATGCTCTGAGCCATGCCCAGGAGTGCCAAAATCAGCACATGGAGGTTTCAAACGGAACACCGCACTAACGTCCAGCGCTCCACTGGTGGCAGTGCGATTGCGTGCAGGATTGCCATGTCCGGCAAGGGCTCAGCGTAAGCACGCACCCAAAGATAGGCCCGCAGCATCGAGAGAGAAGGACGCTGGGCTTAGGTGCTGAAGTCACGATATTCGGCTCTCCATATCGTCCGTGCTGCGGGATGTACTCCTGCACTGCCAGAAAGTAAGAGGCTGCTGCGTGCCCGATTTGGCCCCTGCTTACGGGAGCGATGCTGGTCGTGAGGTTATCTGGGAGGGCGCTGCGGATGGCGCTGCTGGGCTGATAGAGGAGATCCGCGAAAACAGCATGGCCAGCACCTGCTTCTGCTGCCGTCGTGCTACCATGGCCCCCGCCGTATTGGTATTGCCGGCGTCATCGACCCGGAGACAGGCATAATGCTGCTGATTCTTGCTTGGTCAGGCCGCCGCCGCTACTGCGGTGTTTGTTGAGATGACTGGTGACAGTTTCAGAGGCTCACAGCTCAGTTGTGGCAACCGTCGCGCTGCATGCGCGCTGGTCGTCGCGTCTGCTTGCTGGTTGTCCCCCCAAGGCCAAACATAGCGACGAGACACGGAATGCAGGGCGGACTAAGAGATTGAATCGCATCATTGGCGCCGGACGCTAGGAGCCGAGTCCAACGGCGGCGCCACCAAAGTCCCTTGCCCTCCCAGACGATCATCCGCGGGGAAGAGCAGACGCGCAAATGCTAGCGAGCAGCCTGGCAGGATAAGCAGCAAGGCGAGGCTGAAGCTTGTTTCGTGCTATGCCTCTCTGTGCTGATTATAGATAGGACATTAGGAGCGTGTAGCTATACATGTGCCCACGCAGGGTCGCTCCATCACGCTGACGCTCCGCCAGGCCAGACAGGCTATCATCCGGAATTATCAGAGTGTTGGGCCTGTCAGCCCACTGCGCGCATGATGAGGTAGCATTAGCATTAGCAATAGCAGACAGATGCTGCCGCCAGACGGACGTCGCGAAGGTCGTGAATGCAGCAGCAGCAGCAGTAGTGAGCAGGCCCCAACAGGCAGGCAGAGCACATTCTCACCACTACTACTGCTGCGATGCCGTGTCTCCGTCGGCTGAAACGGGCACATGACCTGGCTCCAGGAAGAGGGGATTCTGGCAGCGATTTACGCACACATTCCTTCTTGGACGCCCCAGCCAGCGGTATAGTAGAGCTCGATTCGGGCAGCCTCGTCAGGCCAGACCAGGTAGATGCATGCCGTGAAGCTTTCGAGTCTCGTGTGCTGGATGTTACCATCCACGCGCCGTGGCATGTCTGTGCCACCGAATGGCACATGTTCCGTCGTACCGTCTAGTCACATTCGGAATGGACTGACTGGCGGACCAAGCTGTCGGCTGTTGGAGGAAGCCGGCGGGCTGCTGGGTCGGTCCGCGACAAGCGATTGCACTATCGTTTGAACGCATCCGGGACGTGCTCTGCGTTATAGACGAATGTCCGGGACTCGAAGTCCGATTCAACAGAAATGCTTTGCGGCTCACGATGCTGATGCGAAAAGACGCATCTCAACTGCTGTCACATGTCAGACGCTTCTACTCGTCACGCAGTATCACTATCTGGGTGGCGTTCTGGTCGGTGAGTGGCCATTCGAGCAGGAAATTATCATTTTCTCTGCGGTCAATGATATTGCAGCAATCACCGTGATGTCGAGCCGCAGCGCAGATCACACCGTCCTGGTGAAAGACTCGCGATCGTCCTCGCTTGCTGGAAACTCTCGAGATCTCGATCGTTCGGAGCTTTCATCACTAGTTGCAGATGTGAAGATGATCCGCTCATGGGAGACGAGCCTAATCTTCTACCTGCCACCGCTGCCACCGCCTACAAGACATGCCAACCATGCGGGGGACGATAACGCCTTAGCATTCGATCATGGGCGCTACTCTGATCGGGAGGCTGCCTGAGTCGTACCCGGTATCGACTCATGTCGCATTCCACGCTCAATGCTACGGCTGGGTAAGAGTGTGCCCGTCAAGGGTGTGTCAGAGCAGTGAGCACGCACACACGCTCTGCCGTCCAAAATATCCCGAAACCAATGCCCTTGTGCCTGGGAGCACCAAAATACTCCGGTGTCATTCTGTAACGCTGACCCATCGCTGCCGTGAAACGGCAAACAACTCGAAGGAACCGCTGCTTTTTCCTAGCCTCCGGCTACTTGGAACTGCTTCGTTGGGTCATTGCATCTAGCAATTGTGCTCGTTAGTTCGTGCCGAGTCTATTATGGGCCAAGCCGTCCCGTCTGATCGCTTATCCCACTCTAATCGAATAGGCCATGCGTCTCAACGAGCTCGAAGCAAATACACGCGGTAGTACCGTGCCGCCACTTTGACTCTCACGGTACTCTCGCTGGCAATGCATGCCAATTCACTCAAGAGTACGCCATGCAGCGTCTCGGGTCAAGATCTCGTCTCGCATATTATCGATAGATTACATGCAGATCAAAGTCTGGTCGTGGCGTGGAGAAAATGCTCCGTGAACGTCGGGTAAGGCTAGAAGGCGGCACCACAGCGTCATTGATATTTGATCCTTGCGTGTCGTGCATGTGAAATTCACTACGAGGAATGCCATTATTCTCGGACGTCGGTACGGTCTCCGCAAGCACCAAGTCGTCTCCACTACAAATCTGTTCATCATTGAAGTATGAGCCGTGTAACTAGCTTGACATGTGCTACTTGATCTCAACCAATACGACTTTCTGCTGAGTAGGTAGTCATGTTGCAGATCTGAGCTCAGCGCTTTGAAGTTATACTCCAACGAGCGATTGCACGAGTCACTGATTGGTGTGGAATGCTCGAGTTTGATCAACTACAGCTCTGCGCATGTTTCTGCCAACCTCCCCTCGTCACCTTGTACCATACAGTGAGGATGCTCGATGTGGATCCTATGCCATTGAGATACTAATAATGATATATAGATATCTCAGCAAAGGTGGCACATCGACGCTCCACTACAGATGGAATATGGCCCATTATCACCATTGAGAATGATGCGCAGACAGATGGGAACTTGCTATGATTCTTAGCAGTGATGTATTGCATGACTGCCAGGATGATCAGATGATGTCTATCGTCTCTGCCCATGATTATACATATACACTCACTGGCTGACTACCTAGCATCCTCTCCTAAAGTACAAACGCTCACGATGTCTCTCAAGCACAAGATAGGGAGCACAACACATTGGTATTTGCTGTTGGCCAACAGCTGCCGCCGATTCGGAAAATGCACATTCTCTATCTAACAACTCCAACAGCTCATAATGTTGGCTACCGACTTGTCAAGAACACAATAAGGAGCACGTTCCGATCGAGAGACATGCACTTTCATCTTCCATCTAGATCAGCAGCATGCTGGCAAACACAGTTCGATGTAAGGCTGAAGACCGCGATGCGATGAAACATGTCGAAGCCACCGCGTCAACAACCATAACGGACGAGATTCACCATCCCATCAGTCATCACCATGGTAGCCAACATCTCCAACTGCGTATACATTGCGTATATCTGGAACGGTTCCTGTTCTTCACCAGCCACTACCTGCCAGCCACCATCGCGCTGTCTCACCTCCAGATCCTCACCATCTCTTTTCTCCGAGACATACATCCAACTTAAGGAATCAATAAACGTTGCAAATCCAACGTCTTGCAAAACCTCCGACCGAAATTGGCAAGCACAATGGCATGCCCGTTTATCTATCGTAGTCTTCGGGCTTCGATCCGGTGACCAAGACACGGAATGCGATGGAATTGTGAATCGATTTCGATGCGAGGAAATCTGTCGATGTATTTTTCGGTAGCGCATATTCACTATCGCATCGTAAATGCATTACGCACTCCTCCTAGCCTTGCATCGTACGACTCCCCTCCTCACATGTCAACTCGCCACGAAAGTCAACCTGAGGACCAAAGGAAAGCGGAAATCCGGCTCACACAGAGTTGTGTGTTTCTAGCTGCTCTAGAATTCCACTTCTCCGCTTTCGTTGAAGTTATTGTGTTCGTAAGGCTGGAGATTTAGCGTACCGGTCGGAGGTTTTTGTTGCCGGTTGCTTCGGTTTGCTTTCTGGTAGCTTTTGCACTCAAATGCTTGCGACTTCTTGCGGTAGCTTTCAGGTACAATATGCGCATCACCATTCGATGGCCCCTGCTTTGGTCCTCTTGACATGTAGAGTGTATTTTCTAGATGTGGACGGAGTGTCTTATGTCCGTCGAACGCGGGTTAGGGTTGGGGTGATGCGAGATCTGAAGAAAAATATCATACCAATATTATTTATGTGTTGGTCGGTATAATCAACACCGTAGTGATCGAGGTGGTCGAGTCGAGTCCGTATTATCATGACTGGATGGGTTGCGTTATGTAGAGCTATGGTTTTGTTAGCGGATTCTTGGAAGTCGGTTTTTCGACCAAACAGAATCTAGGATATAGTGATATGAACGGTCAGACAAAAGCATTCATTTGCTCATGGAAGTTGTCCAAAAGACAGATATACGGAGGAAGAAAAGATTGCAGACTGACTCGCATACATACTTTACCATATCTCAATGGCAGCGAACCATATCATGATATCGACATCAGACTGCATGAACAGACAGCCATAAAGACGTGCGCAGACTTGTGAGCTCGAACTGTACATACGATCGAGCGATCGAACACCCACCACGATGTTGGTCATCAGTTGAACGAACTATCGAACCTCGAACTATGGTTACAATTGTAGTTCTTCCAATCCTCAAGGCCTAGCACATGCTGCGAGGGACAATAACCACAGGTACGCAGCAAGCCGTCCATACTATCGAGACTATGTTCAAGTTCTTGGCCAGCCTGTCGGAGTTGGACGGGGCACGTGAAGGGCTATATCAGCCAAGAGGCAGCCTATATGCGACCACAAAACGTCATGCTTGTGACAGCCCGTCTACCGAACTTTGAGCGTACCATACGGCAGAATACAATGGCGTGTCCTGGCACCTTCATCCTTCGATACGCACACTGCGACGGATTTGGTACCGGGCCCCGATTGTGTTGCGTGATAGAAGCTAGGCCTGGCCGTCCGTCTCACGACTCGTGGTGGCTGGGATAGAGACCGAAGATCCTATCGCGACGTAACTGTGGGGTCTTTCGGGTCAGTATCAGTCTCTCAATGGTAGACGAATCGTTGGACGGGAACAGTGGCTTGCATGAACGCACCGCGGTCGAAGAAGTGAACGGGCACCAAGGAAGGTTTCTCGTTGGCGAAAGAAGGCGAATCCAACAGGAAAGGCGTAGTCGCTACCGTAGGTGCCAGTGAGAGCCCACAACTCTATGAGAGGCTCACGATGGCCACAACGCCTGGTTCTGGGGCACAGTCGTGAGAGACTAGCACAGAGGCCATTGAACGGGTGTGCTGACGATGATGGAATCTCAATGGTACTCCTGCCATCTGGATAGGCGAAGCCATGATCCTTCCCAATGCCTCTCTGCATGTGAAAGTGAGACCAGACGGCACAGGCACCGTCGTGCGCGGCGCAGTAGCCGTGTGTATCGCAATAGCTGTGTGCAAAGTCTCGTAGCAGCCTGGTATCCATCGACGACTCCATGCAATGGAGGCACACCATCCGGCTCATGAAACCAGTATTCATCATATCCGCAGCTTCCACGTGGTTCCGAGCGCTCGTTTCGGAAAGATCGAACTGATAACGTCAGCACACGTCGTACGCTCGCTTTCGCTGGCTGCGTCTGCAGTCTGGTTGTGCCCTGGGAGGTGCAGCACACAGCAGAGGTGGTGTGCTGTGCATTTCGACGCTGTCCGAAATGTGCCAGGGTGTCTGTCGCATTGCCATACGACAGCGCTTCCAGTAGGATCAGATTCGCATGGCTTCTTGCATATGTTGACTGATCTCGGTGGAGTCAACAGTAAGCCAGTGGGGTTACCTGCCGTCAACGAGCTCAAGTCCAAGAGACCTGCGCCATTGAGTAAGTGTAGCAATAATGCAGCTTTACAGTCTGAATAGTCACCCGCGCTCTACGAACCTCCGACCACAGGAAAAACAGATCCCAAACAGGAGAGTGCACGAAACGATCCGTACGCTGTTCGTTCGCACATGAACCATCTGCAATGCAAGTGTATTCGTCTTGCAGCCGCCGTCACGCCGTTCGACGTCCTATCAAAGACACGTGAAGTCACAAAAGATGAGATAAGATCTCCGTCGGCATCCACAGAAGACCGACCGGCCGACCGACCTAGCTATCTTCCTTCACATACACGCACGCAGGCAAGCAGTAACAGCAAGGCTGAATTTCAAATCGCTTGAAACCAAAACCATGGTTTCAAACGCACGCATGCTGACGCGCATGAAGAGGGAGGGAGGGAGGGAGCAGTCCGCTAGTCGGGTGCCTGCACTAGGAGCAGAACGAGGACGTACCTGCTACTGCGGTACGTAGGCAGCATGTCGTCCATCTCGTTGGGGCAACTGCCTCTGTCGGTGGTCAGAGGAGTGCGGTGCAGCCGGCGTGTCCGCGCCTAGCATTGTGGCTATCAGCACACCCTCTCGAAGGAACTCATGATGCCATGTCGAAGGAAATCTGTTGCCTGCGAAGGTAACACAGAGTTGATATTAACATCGTGCTCGAGCCAGTGTTGGAGATTAGTGATTTCCGTGGAAGGGTCTTACGCTCGACGGAGTTGGCTGGATATTGATCGATCCGATGACTCTCGCGAGAGCGCACAAGGGGCGGCCAAGGCTGGAGAATGCGCCGCTCCTGGTACTACATGATATCAGAACTTGATCAAACGCCGAGGTCCAAGAACGGATACAGCACGAGAAGGAAAGAAATGAAGAAGAAGCGGTGTATGGACGTCGTCCATTTCCAGTCGTTGCGCGTGTCACTCATTCCTCAAGTCTCAGATAAATCGATCCAACCTCGCAAGGTGCGAAATGGTGCAACACACACTCACTGACGTCCTCGACGCCCTCGACAACAAGGCCATACCACAGCAGCGGGAAGTCGAGTGCTGCACTGGGACGCGAGTTGTGCAATAAAACAGTGGTAGACTACTGCCTCCTTCCATGCTGTGCGACACAACACGATTCCACTACGTTGGTAAGCGGCAGCAGCGCCTTTCGCGTTCCCTAGCGCGAGCACGCGAGATCTCGTGCGACTGTTGCACGGCATGGAGGATGGCACGGAAGGAATTGACAGGCGGCTGCACGCAGACAGTCAGACTGGTTGATTTGGAAGAGTCATGATCGTGAGCATTGGGCCGTGGAGATACAGACGATACACTGTTCGCGTCAGTGGCTATGCAAGCAGTAGTCAGACTGTGCCATAGAGTTCGTTTATGGTATCGGGTACATGTGTGCCAATCGTAGCATCCTTCAAGCCACATGGTACGAGGCGGCCGCGCCGCATAGATGGGCTAATCGGGAGCGCATACTGCCGAATAGCCTGCTGACAAGTGTGTGTGGGTGCCGCACGTCTACAGCCAAGCGAGTACGTTCTCACTCAGCAGCTCAAGACTCCTTGTTATCGTCGATGACATTGGAGGCAGATTCCATTACTCGAGCCCCAGTTCGCACTCGCTGGGGCTGAAGTGTGAATGGCGTGAATAAGAGCAGATTGTGTGTTTGCCAAAAGCTGACCCATGCCACTGTCGTAGAAGGCTGATGGCTGATGAGAATCCTACAACTCTCTATTGAAGTTTAGACATCATCCTAAAGACCAAGATGGCATTTTACCAATCAGATTGCCAGCATTGGTGACGTGACTAGCCTGGGCAGAAGTAAAATGCATACGGATAAGAGAGAGTACGAAGGTACTATTCCGCAACGATCGACGTTAGTGGGGGGAATCTCCCCGCATCCTTAATTGAGATGTACCTTTGTAATTTTCCGATACGAGTGTCAAGCTGATGAGAACGACCCGCAACCTTGCCTTGCCGCTTTGGCCGAATGCAAGTCAGCCTCGCCCAAAGTGGTAGCGACGTCTGCCCTGCTGGCAAGATCTGCGGTCTCAGGTCTGAGGTCGGAGAACTCCTTCAACCGTTATTGTTCTCAAAAAGATCTACAGCAGCAGATAGGCGAACAATAGCCCGACAAGGGCCGAGTTTGGATGATCTGCATTGGCGACAGCCAGCCATTGAATAAATTCCCAGCTCGACGAGGATAAAGCTGTATTTAACCGAAGAGGCTTGCATGAGTTGACGGGCACAAGCTCCAATCGTTGTATACCAAGGCATCGACCTGTTTTGCTCGAAGATGGCGAAGTTTACACTTTCCAGCCTTGACGTCTGTGGTGGTGTCAGTGTCAGTGTTGGACCCCAAATATTGTCGCCTGAGATAAGCTGCCGCTTGACGATCGCTTTCGCTTCCTTGGTGCCTCAAGCCCCCCAAAGCAGGGTTTCCAGGGTTATTTTTGGTGGCTGGCGTGAGTTAATGCTTGGTATTCTTGGTTATCGCGTAAGTTGTTCGTACTGTCAATCTGGAGCAAGTTTTGCGTACGACAAGGTCTCACTGGTAGACGTGATCGCCCTCGACATCTCTGTGCGATGGCATCAGCGCACTCACCACGAGGGCAGGAAGGCCAGTGAGCCACGGGGATACCGAAGATCCCGTCTGAAAGTATCAGTCGTAAGCATATTCCACCGCGAGATATGCTTCATGGCATCAGTGTGTACTGGCCGTTCTTGGACGCTGCACAATCGTTATCGCCACGACTCACGATCCGCTCGAGCGCGCGAGATTCGGTGTGCCGGTGGTGCTCGCATACATGCACGACTCGCGGTCGCTAACTCCTGCTGACTGGAAAAACCGGTGTGCCTCTGCATTGCAGGGTGCATAATGCAAGCGCGGCGCACATTGCAAAGTCCTTTCTGGGGGAAAGCGTGAGCGCACAGGCTGCGCGAGAGAGCGTGGTGCGGCCCAAGCGACGAGGCGGTGATGATGTTCAGTGTTGTCCAGAAGCCAGCAGGCGGCGAGTCTGGACTCATTGCTGCGTTCATCATGCTGCTGGGAAGCATAGTCAGATGCTGGAGTGAGACAGGCATGAATAGCTGCCCTGAGCCTATGGTTCGGCGTCGCCAGCCCTACAGCAGCGCACTGTTTGCCATGCAGGCCGAAAGCCAAGGTGATGTTTGGTACATCTCGATGCTCGACCTGCTCGACCGTGCGCTGTTATGCGGTTTGGTACCTTAGAACTCATGCACAATGTCTGGACGCCTTTCGAGTGGTATCGTGATGCCAATCGGCAATTTCGGCCACTGTGCGTTCCGCGTTGTTTTCTCTCAGACTGTGGCGTTATTATTATTTCCCTCCACCACGGCTGCATGTGCACAAACCGCTCACAGCCACACCTGGCATCCAATCACTGTTGCTGCCATATACCGTGTTGCCGCCGTGCCTCGAAACTCAATCTGCAAGAAACACGGGATACAATCTTCACATGTCCCTGACTTGCGTGCAAGCTCAACTTGCTCCAATGTCGACACCAGACGAAACGACTCAACGGCTAGAGACGGGCTCAAGCCGCGATAATATTTCTTCACGCACTACTTCGCATCTAACATACATACGACTAAAATTCTACCATCATGTTATCATAAGCGCGTAACCGTGCAGACACGATCTTCCCGCGGTGCTGAGTCCGCCCGCGAATCAATCAAAAGTCGTGTGCGTCACCTACTGCAGTGGAACCTCACGATATCGCCCTAGCGAGACGGGCTGATATTAAGAGATCGCAAGTCCTTGTTCTTGAGATTCCATCCCAGGAGCAACCCTGCACCTTTTACATATCCCCACAACTGACGCCCCGTTCTTCAGGGCCTCGTCGACAAGATGCGGGTTCTGTGATCTTTCCATCAACAACGTGTTCGGCAGGGGAGGCGAAATCGCACACGCACGGCATGCGACCCTTGTCAACCTCATCGTTGCAAACCTATCAAGGAGGAAGGAATCATCTACGGCTCACAGATCGATCTGCTCCGCCATTGATGCTCCTTCCCTGCGAAGCAGGGAGGCATTCAGGAGCAGACTCCGAGTCGTTATCGAAGCGACGGATGTAGGACGGCAAGTGGAGAGACATGTTGATTGCTCGCCTCATTGGAGATGCTTCTAGGCGTCATTGCCTTAACGCCTGCCAGCGAGCCTTCGTTCTCAACGATTAGAACGCGTTCGAAGCGATGCTCTCGCCTCCACGACTCCAGCGTGTGGCTTGAAGGCTTCGGAAGAGAAGCATGCACATGCTTACATGAGGCGTTATTCTCGGCCGGGAGATTTGTTAGCACGTAAGGTTATCGACTTGAGCGGTTCGCCAAAAGCTTGAGGTGCGTCGATTGCGACAACACTGTCAGCCTGACTAGGGTAGGTATCGTAATCCTGAGGTGTTAGGAGATGGTGCTGCGAATGCTAGCAGGCCTGCACATACCATCTCGCCGGTGGAGAGACTTTTCTGTAACTGTAGTCAATGGACGCAGTATCTCCGCTGCCGAGATTTCCGAATCTGCTTTGTATCGTCTCGTTGGTAGACAATGACGATTCGTCATCTATGCCTGATGAAACTACGGCTCGTTCTGCATGTAGGTAATCTCGACGCCTTAGGGCAGACGATATCGAAGCTAGGCGACGAACGGCAGGATCTCGTCTCCAGAAAACACTCTGCACGACCTTTGCTCAGACGTACGATCCCGGGTGCTTACCGAAGGGATCGTAGATACCAAGAAAAAGGGCTCTCCCATCCTTCTTGACATTTTACATGTCGCGATAACTGCTGCAGAAGAGCTTCAATGCCTCGTTACCGTAGCGATCTGCAAGTCGAGAATGGTGAGGATTTGAAAAGGTCGACAGCTACCCACTCAACCAAAAGTTGAATGTAGCATCACGACATGTTCATCGTGAGTCGTCTATTACCCCAGAGCGGCAAACAGCCATACGTTCCACAACAGGTCGAAAATCCTGCATTGTGGAGTCGTTCAATGTCGCAATGGACGGCAGGGTATCCAGTAGGCGGTCCTGGTTCCGAACACATGGTGGCCCTGTCCTGTGCCTGCCTTACGACCCGTGGTGTCGATGCCGTCGTTATCTGCTGCAAGGCTGGTTCATCCGGAGGCAAGTGCGAACTGTGGGTATGGCGAATTCCTGCCACATCTGCCTTGCCGAATAGTGTCTGCGTGTGGATAATGCCAGCCGTGTGTGCAGTAGAGTCTGGTCGTGACGAACACCCACCCATTGGAGGATCTCACAAATGTGGAGCCGGGGAGATGCGTCCGCGAGAAGGGACGATGATGGAATTGAACTCGCCAGAGGGACGGCAGAGGCTGGCTGGGATAGACGGCTCGGCGCTTTGCATCAAGGTTGCAATTGAGAGATCAGCTTCGGGAGGACGCATGTCGACACTCAAATTCTCGTGTCTGGGTAAGCCAGAGGTGAATATTTTTCCCGATGCAAAAGCTCCGAGCGGCTGCAGACGGTTAGGCGGGGCGTGAGAACCCGACTATTGCTGCCTGTGGCTGACGTGGTAGAAGCCGGGCAGCTGCAGGCTGCATATTGCATACAGCATACATACATACGTAGAGTGCATTCCACGCTGGCGTACGGCGGCTTACATACATGTACGGTATGAAAGAGGGCGTGCCTCGGTTGGCAAAGCAAAGGCCGGCACGGTGAGATGCCGGGTAGGGTAGGCCACAGTCTTTCTCTCGAGTGGTAGAGCACTGATAGCCAGGCACAGAGGCGGGACGACGTTGAGAAGGAAGAGTATGAGCGGTGTTCTTTTGCCCGCCGTTTGCAAGCGCGCGCGGACCCAAAGTGGCCCGAGGGATCGACGCCGGCATTATCTGCTGGAGCGCCACACTTTGGAGGGCGATCGTCCTGCCTTGCCTGTTGATGCGGGGTGATTATTGATTGAGACTGAGCGTATGGCTGAGCTGGCATCGACAATCACGCACATTCTCGTGATCGCTAGGCGGGCTGATGCCGCGCGCATAAACCCGCTGCATAAATCAAGGTGTTTTTGCCCTGGGCATCGAGCCACTGGGCGACAAGCTCGCGAGCAGGAGAGCATAGCATGGGAGCATGGGAGCATGGGAGCATGGGAGCATGGGAGCATGGGAGCATGGGAGCATGGGAGCATGG
>Ga0265797_10009308_pt1 | contig 12814 bp, 7 predicted proteins | sample P2T30metagenome_FD_192433 | JGI IMG/M metagenome (GOLD analysis project Ga0265797, IMG submission 192433) | Plant litter microbial communities from East Loma Ridge, Irvine, California - P2 T30 | ecosystem: Environmental > Terrestrial > Plant litter > Unclassified | place: USA: California... | reverse complement strand
CGAACACGATCGCGCAGACCACGAGCACGGCGATGGCCCCGAAGTGGTCGAGGATGTACTGCGGATCGAGCCACGGGATCAGGGCGAGTGCGACGGAGTGCATGGTTCTTCCGGTCGTGGAGGCGGGGGTCACGGGGAGGACACCCGCGGGACGAGGGTACCGCCCGGGAGTGGCCGGGCCATCCCTCGCGGGAATGACCTGCTCGAGGCGTGCGGATGACCGCACCCGTGTGGCAGGGGGGACTCGGTGCGGAAGGAGGGACTCGAACCCTCACGCCTGGGGCACAGGAACCTAAATCCTGCGTGTCTACCGATTCCACCACTCCCGCGAGCAGCGGCAGTCTACCGAGCGCGGGGTGCGCGGCTGACGTGCACCGGGCCTCCAGGCCGTGGGACGCACTGTGCGCGATCCGCCACCCGGTGCGACCTTGGCGGCTGGGTGCGGCGCTGTGGATGCGCACGGTGCGGTCAACGGCGCACGGAGCGGAGGAGCACGCACGGTGCGCCACGAAGCGACAGCGCGCACGGTGCGCGCCGTGCGTCAGCGCAACGGGCGCGGCAGGTACCGGGGCACGTAGCGGAGCAGGATGCCCGCGCCGACCAGGCCGAGCACGCCCATGACACCGCTCGCGACCGCGATGGAGGCGACGGCGGTCACGCCGGAGATGAGGAGCGGTGCCGCCGCCGACCCGAAGTCGCCGGTGAACCGCCACGCCCCCAGGAACGGTGCCGGGGCGTCGCGCGGGGCGAGGTCCGCGCCGAGCGTCATGAGGATGCCGGAACCGACGCCGTTCGCCAGCGACATGCCCATCGCGATCGCGACGAACCAGCCGACCCGGGCGTCCAGGTGGCCGCTCCAGGCGAGCAGGAAGTAGCTGATGCTCAGGCCGAGCATGCAGGGCAGGGCGCTCGCGAGCCGCCCCCACCGGTCCATGATCTGCCCGCTCGTGTAGAACAGCGCGAAGTCGACCGCTCCGGCGATGCCGATCACCAGCGCCGCGGTCGAGTCGTCGAGGCCGACGCTCACCGCCCACAGCGGCAGGATCACCTGCCGCCCGGCGCGCATCGCGCCGATCAGGCCGGCGCCGCTGCCGAGCCGCAGCAGGACCGCCCCGTTCGCGCGGATGGTGCGGAAGAGCCCCTGCGCCTCCTGCTGGACGAACTGCGCGCCCGTGTCGGCGGGCGGTTCGGTCGCGTGGCCGCTCGCGTCCGCCCCGTGGCCGGTCGACCGCCTGGAGGCCCGTGGCGGCAACCGCAGACCGCGTGTGCCCGTCGCCGGGTCGCGCAGCACCAGGAGCACGACCGCTGCCGCCAGGCAGCAGACGACGTGGATCCAGAAGGCGCTGCTGGTGGTGCCGGTCAGGTGGATGACACCGGCGGCGATGAACGGCCCGACGAAGTAGCCGAAGCGGAAGACGCCGCCGAGGCTCGACAACGCCCTGGCGCGGATCCGCAGCGGGATCGCGGTGGTCATGTAGGCGTGCCGAGCGAGGGCGAAGACCGCGGTGGAGACACCGACCAGGAACACCCCGAGTGCCAGGACCCAGGCGTTCGTGGCCGTCGTGGCGACCACGAGCCCGACCACCGAGACGAGTGCGGCGCCGATCATCGCGTTCCGCTCACCGATGCGGGCGACGACGATACCGGACGGCACGTCGCCGATGAGCTCGCCGACCAGGATGAGCGAGGCGACGAAGCCCGCGAACGCCAGGCTGGCACCGAGCGAGTCGGCGGCGATCGGGATGATCGGGATGATCGCGCCCTCGCCGATCGCGAAGAGCGCTGCGGGCAGGAACCCGGACAGCAGGACGGACCGGAAGTCGAATGAGTCGTTCCCCGTCGTGGCCATCGCTCGACCAACCGTACGCCAGCGGTACCGCTTCGTCGGCGGGTTACCCTGGGGGCATGCGTGTTCTTGCGGCGATGAGCGGTGGTGTCGACTCGGCGGTGGCCGCAGCCCGGGCGGTCGACGCCGGCCACGACGTGGTGGGCGTGCACCTGGCCCTGAGCCGGATGCCCGGCACCCTGCGCACCGGCAGCCGCGGGTGCTGCACCATCGAGGACTCGATGGACGCCCAGCGCGCCGCGTCGGCCCTCGGGATCCCGTACTACGTGTGGGACTTCTCGGCCCGGTTCAAGGAGGACGTCGTCGACGACTTCGTGGCCGAGTACCAGGCCGGCCGCACCCCGAACCCCTGCATGCGCTGCAACGAGCGGATCAAGTTCGCGGCGCTGCTCGAGAAGGCCCTGGCCCTGGGCTTCGACGCCGTCGCGACCGGGCACTACGCCTCGATCGTCACCGGCCCGGACGGCTCCCGCGAGCTGCACCGGTCGGCCGCCTGGGCGAAGGACCAGTCGTACGTGCTCGGGGTCCTGACCGCCGAGCAGCTGCAGCACGCCATGTTCCCGCTCGGCGCGACCCCGTCGAAGGACGAGGTCCGGGCCGAGGCCGCCGAGCGCGGGCTGACGGTCGCCCAGAAGCCGGACTCGTACGACATCTGCTTCATCCCGGACGGCGACACCCGCGGCTGGCTGGCGGACCGCGTCGGCACGGCTCCCGGCGAGGTCGTCGAGCGGGACGGCACGGTCGTCGGCTCGCACGAGGGCGCGACCGGCTACACCGTCGGACAGCGTCGCGGCCTGGCCCTCGGTCGTCCGGCGCCGGACGGCAAGCCGCGGTTCGTGCTCGAGATCCGCCCGAAGGACAACACCGTCGTCGTCGGCCCGAAGGAAGCCCTCGCCGTCACCTCGATGTCGGGCTCGCGCTTCACCTGGGCGGGCACGGCGCCGGCTGACCCGGCCACGCCGTTCGCCTGCGACGTGCAGATCCGCGCGCACGCCGACCCGGTGCCGGCGACCGCCCGGGTGCAGGACGACGTGCTCGTGATCGACGTCGACGAGCCGCTGCACGGGGTCGCTCCCGGACAGACGGCCGTGGTCTACGTCGGCACGCGGGTGCTCGGCCAGTGCACGATCGACACCACGGTCAGCGCCGTCCCCGTCGACGCCTGACCCCGCCGCTCCCGGGGCACACGCCCGCTGCACGCCGCGTCGGTGGTGCACGGTAGAACTGATGCCATGAGCGAGACCGACGCGACGTTCGAGACCATCGACCCCGACGGGCTCGACGCCGCCCAGGCCGCGCGAGAAGTCGACCGGTTGCGCGCCCGCGTCAACGAGCTGCGGCACGACTACTACGAGGGCAACGCCTCGCCCCTGTCCGACGCCGACTACGACGCGCTGGTGCACCGCCTCGACGCGATCGAGCGGCGGTTCCCGGAACTCGTGACGCCCGACAGCCCGACGCAGACCGTGGGCGGGCAGGCACAGACGACGCAGTTCGCCCCCGTCGAGCACGCCGAACGCATGCTCTCGCTCGACAACGTGTTCAGCCCCGACGAACTGACCGAGTGGGGCGTCAAGGTGCAGCGGGACGCCGGCGCCGAGCGGGTGCGGTTCCTGACCGAGCTGAAGATCGACGGTCTGGCGATCAACCTGCGGTACGAGCACGGTCGGCTCGTCTCGGCGGCCACCCGCGGCGACGGCGTGGTCGGCGAGGACGTCACCGGCAACGTCCGCACGATGGGCACGATCCCGGACCGCCTGTCCGGCACCGGTCACCCGCCCCTGGTCGAGGTCCGGGGCGAGATCTTCTTCCCGGTCGCCGAGTTCGACGAGCTGAACGCCAACCAGCGCGAAGCGGGGGAGCGGGTGTTCGCCAACCCGCGCAACGCCGCCGCCGGGTCGCTCCGCCAGAAGGAAGAAGGCAAGTCCGAGGCGAAGCGGGCACTGATGGTCGACCGGTTGCGGCGTCTGCGGATGCTCGTGCACGGCATCGGCGCGTGGCCCGTCCGTGAACTCGAGCAGGGCACCGACGTCCGCAGCCAGTCCGAGGTGTACGAGCTCCTGCAGACCTGGGGACTGCCGACGAGCAGCCACTACCGGGTGTTCGACACCATCGACGAGGTCAACGGCTTCGTCCGCACCACGGGGGAACGCCGATCGTCGGTCGAGCACCAGATCGACGGCGTCGTCGTCAAGGTCGACGACCTCGCCCTGCACGAAGAACTCGGGTCGACCTCGCGTGCGCCGCGGTGGGCGATCGCGTACAAGTACCCGCCGGAAGAAGTCCACACGACGCTCACCGACATCGTGGTCAGCGTCGGTCGGACCGGCCGTGCCACCCCGTTCGCCGTGATGGCCCCGGCCGAGGTCGCGGGGTCCGTCGTCCGCCAGGCCACACTGCACAACCAGCAGGTCGTCAAGGCGAAGGGCGTGCTGATCGGGGACACCGTCGTGCTGCGGAAGGCCGGCGACGTCATCCCTGAGGTCCTGGGCCCGGTGGTCGAGCTCCGCGACGGCTCCGAGCGCGAGTTCGTGATGCCGACCCACTGCCCCGAGTGCGGCACGGAGCTCGCCCCGGCGAAGGAAGGCGACATCGACCTGCGCTGCCCGAACGCGAAGAGCTGCCCGGCGCAGGTGCGCGGCCGGGTCGAGCACATCGCCTCGCGCGGGTCGCTCGACATCGAGGGGCTCGGCGAGGTCGCGGCCGCGGCTCTGACGCAGCCGCTCCGCCCGGAGACCCCGCCGCTCGTGACCGAGGCCGGACTGTTCGACCTGACGATGCAGGACATCGTCCCGATCGAGGTCATCGTCCGCGACGCCGAGACCGGCATGGAGAAGGTCGACGACGACGGCACACCCAAGCGCGTCACGCCGTTCAGCCGGGCGCGCAAGAAGACCGACCCGCCGTTCGACCCCGGAGCACGCGGTGCCGACTACACCGGTGAGCCGAGCCGCTACCCGTCGAAGAACGCGTTCGAGATGCTCGCGAACATCGACGCCGCGAAGACGAAGCCGCTGTGGCGGATCCTGGTCGGCCTGAGCATCCGCCACGTCGGACCCGTCGCCGCCCGTGCCCTGGCGAACCACTTCGGCTCCCTCGACGCCATCCGGTCGGCCTCGCGTGAGGACCTCGCCGCCGTCGACGGGGTGGGCGGCATCATCGCCGACGCCCTGCTCGCCTGGTTCGAGGTCGACTGGCACCGCGAGATCATCGACCGGTGGACCGCGGCCGGCGTGCAGTTCACCACCCCGGGCCACCCCGGCCCCGGCAGCGCCGAGGTCGAGGGCGGCGTGCTGAGCGGCGTCACCGTCGTCGCGACCGGTTCACTCGAGGGCTACACGCGCGAAGGTGCGCTCGAGGCCATCATGACCGCCGGCGGCAAGGCGGCCTCGAGCGTGAGCAAGAAGACCGACTTCGTGGCCGCCGGACCGGGAGCCGGTTCGAAGCTCACGAAGGCCGAACAGCTCGGGGTCCGGATCATCGACGCCGAGCAGTTCCACCTGCTCGTCACCGAAGGGCCTGCGGCGCTCGCCGAGCCGGAGGCGCCCGCGACCGAGGACTGAGCGGGGCGCGAGCACACGGGATCCGATCCGCTGCGCGCGGCGCGGAGCCGACGGCGCCCAGTCCGGGGGACAAGTTGCATCACGCATGGATGATCCGCGGACATCTCCGTAGACTCGGCGGAGCATCACCCGTCGTCTGCAGGGGGACGTCGGGACGGCCTTCCCGGGGGAGATCCGATTGTTGCTCATCGCCGCGGCTCTGCTCACCGCCTCGATGCACTCGCTCGGAGTGATCGAGGCCCCGGGCGTGCCCCCGGTCCCGGTCGCCAGGGCCACCGCCGTCGCAACGGCCCCGTCACGCATCGTGCCGCTCGACGACCTCACCGTCGTCGCCACGTCGGCGTCGCTGCGACGGGTCGGGGTCGACGACCTCGCCGTCGCCCACGGGCGGGCGTTCGTCGAGGACCTCGGTGCACTCGGGCCCGCAGCCCTGCGCCGTGCGGCCACTGACCGCCGCGTCGTGGCAGCCGTGCAGGACGACCCCCCGCCCGCCCAGACCGTCGCGCAGTGGTGGTCGCACCTGCCCGCCGACGAGCAGGACCGCCTCCTCGTGCACGCACCGGCTCTGGTCGGCAACCTCGAGGGCGTGCCCTACGTCGTCCGCGACCAGGCGAACCGCGCGACGCTGCACTCCGGTCTCGCCGACGCCCACGTCGGTGCCGCCCGGGCCGCGATGCTCGGGCAGGTGCGGGACTCGCTGGTGCACGAACCGGGTGACCCGCGGCGCTTCCTCGTGACGCTGGACACCCGGGGCTCCGGGCGTGCGGCGATCAGCATCGGTGACCTCGACACGGCGGCCGACGTCACCGTCGTGGTGCCGGGCATGTTCTTCACGGTCACCGGACAGATGACCGACTTCACGAACACGGCGAACGACCTGTCCAGCGAGCAGGCCACCCTCGCCCCGCTCGCCGCGACCGGCAACGGGTCGGGTGTCGCCGTGGTCGCCTGGATGGGGTACCGCACGCCGGACCTGTCCAACATCATGTCGCTCGAACTCGCGCGGACCGGGGCCCAGCGGCTCGAACGGACCGTCGCCGGACTGCGTGCGCTCCGCGCGGACGACCGACCGCGGGTCAACATCGTCGCGCACTCGTACGGGTCGACGGCGGCGATGATGGCCCTGGCGTCGGGCCGGATGACCGCGGACACCCTGACGGTCCTCGGGTCACCGGGCAGCGACGTCCGCTCCGCGTCCGACCTCGCCGTCGCCACCGGGCAGGTCTTCGTCGGCGGCGCGCACAGCGACCCCATCGCGGGCTCCGGGTACTTCGGCACCGACCCCGGCGGAGCCTCGTTCGGGTCCACCGTGCTCGACCTGGCCGGCGGCGCCGACGCTCTGTCCGCCGGGGACGTGTTCCGCCGACCGGTCGGGCACAACGACTACCTGAAGCCCGGAACGGCGTCGCTGCACGACGTCGCCCTGATCGGGATCGGGCGCGGGGACCTGGTGCGCGAGCAGATCCGGCGCGGCAGGTCGGGTGGTGACGGCATCGTCGGTGCCTCGCCGGACATGTACCTCGTGCGCCCGCAGGACCTGCAGCCCCGTGACTGACGGACCGTGTCCGACGGGCGGTGCCCTGCGGATCCTGACGACGCGGTGAGCGTGACCCGATCGTGACCGCCGGCCGACGTGCCGGGGCCGCCGCGGGCCTCCCGGCCTGATCGGTGCGCACGTGCGGATCGCGACGCCGCCTCGAAGGCCGCCTGGGTGGCAACCTGAACGCGACCGCAGCCTGCACTCGTTCCAGGGCAGAACCAGTACAGCCCTGCTGCCTACGGTTCCGTCATGCGTGTGGTGCGATGGCCTGGTGCTCTCCTGATGTTCGTGGTGATGTCCGTGCTCGCCGGCATGCTCGTCGCCGTCGCGGTGACCCCGGCGGTCGCCGTCGCGGGAGAGGGGACGTCGGGGGCGGTGTCGTTCTTCGAGGACCTGCCGACCTACCTCGACGTGCAGACCCCGCAGCAGGTGTCGTCCGTGTACGCGGAGCAGGGCGGGAAACAGGTCAAGATCGCCTCGTTCTACGCCGAGAACCGCACGAACGTGACGGCCGACCAGATGGCGGACACGCTCAAGGAAGCCGCGATCGACACCGAGGACCCGCGCTACTACGACGAGGGCGGCATCGACGTCCTCGGCACCCTGCGCGGTGTCGCCGCGACCGTCGTCGGCGGGGACGTGCAGGGCGGCTCGAGCATCACGCAGCAGTACGTCAAGAACGTCCTGGTGCAGCAGTGCGAACAGCTCACCGGCAAGGACCAGGCCGCGACCAAGAAGAAGATCGACGCGTGCTACCTGGACGTCGCCGGCGTCACCCCGCAGCGCAAGCTGCAGGAGATGCGGTACGCCATCGCCGTCAACAAGAAGTACTCGAAGGACGAGATCCTGACCGGGTACCTGAACCTCGTCGGGCTCGGCGGCCGGGTCTACGGTGCCGAGGCGGGGGCCGAGTACTACTTCGGCGTGCACGCCAAGGACCTGTCGCTCGTGCAGTCCGCCACGCTCGTCGCGATCCTGAACAACCCGTCGAACCTGCGCATCGACGTCCCGGGCGACAAGGAGAACGGCAAGGCGAACGGGTACGCGCTGACGAAGGAGCGCCGCGACTACGTGCTCCGCCGGATGCAGGTGCACGGCTCCATCACGAAGGCCGAGATGACGAAGGCGATCGCGACGCCCGTGACGCCCAAGATCACCGAGACCGCCAACGGGTGCTCGGCGGCCGCGACGAGCTACGACGCCGGGTACTTCTGCGACTACGTCCGTGATCAGGTGCTGCAGGACCCGGCGTTCGGCAAGACCGCAGCGGCACGCATCGCCACGCTCGACACCAAGGGCCTGCAGATCCACACCTCGCTCGACCTCGACCTGCAGGGCCAGGCGCAGAACGCCCTGTCGACCTACGTGCCGGCGACCATGGCCGGCGTCGACGTCGGTGGCTCGAACGTCACCGTCGAGCCGGGGACCGGGCGGATCATGTCGATGGTGCAGAACACCACGTACACGCAGGGCGACAACGCCGGCGCCGGTGCCACCGCGGTCAACTACAGCGCCGACTCCGGGTACGGCAACTCCGGCGGGTTCCAGACCGGCTCGACCTACAAGGTGTTCACCCTGGCCGAGTGGCTCGCCAGCGGCCACACCCTGTCCGAATCCGTCTCCACGACCGAGCACACGTTCCAGAACTCCGAGTTCACGAACTCGTGCCAGAACGTCAGCGGCGGGGTCTGGCCCGTCGCGAACGCCGAGACGGTGCCGGCGTCGATGACCGTGCAGGCCGCGACCGTCGAGTCGATCAACACGGCCTTCGGCGCGATGGGCAAGCAGCTCGACCTGTGCAAGATCGCCCAGCTCGCGCAGGCGATGGGGATCCACCGGGCCGACGGGGCCGCCCTCGGCCAGACGCCGTCGTCGATCCTCGGCGTCAACGAGCTGTCGCCGATCGACCTGGCCGAGGCCTACGCGGGCTTCGCCAACGACGGCGTCGTCTGCACGCCCACCGCGATCGACTCGGTCACCGAGGCCGACGGCACGAAGATCACCCCGACGCCGTCGTCCTGCACGCAGGGCGTCTCCGCCGACGTCGCGGGCACCGTCGACTACGCGCTGCAGGGTGTGCTGTCCGGATCGGGGACCGCCGCGACCGCGAACCCCGGGGACAGCGTGCCGAAGTTCGCGAAGACCGGCACCACCGACGGTGACGTGCAGAACTGGCTGGTGGCGTCGTCGACGAAGTACACGAACGCCACCTGGATCGGCAACGTCCAGGGCGGCGTGAGCCTGGCGCACTGGCCGTTCCTGCAGGGCACGACCGGGTACAGCGCGAAGTTCGGGGTCGGGAAGTCGATGATGGCGTACCTGGACCAGACCGTCGGCGGGGGAGCGCTGCCGGCACCGAGCCAGGCGATGATCGGGCAGGCGAGCAAGTCGTCTTCGTCGTCGTCTTCCTCGTCGTCGGGCTCCTCGTCCGGGCAGGGGAACGCGCAGGACGACCAGGCGACACCGGCGCCGACGTCCGCGCCCGACGGGGGTGCTGCCGCGTCTCCCGCTCCGGCTGCTCCCGCTGCACCGGCGGCTCCGGCGGCTCCGGCGGCTCCGGCGGCTCCGGCCGCGCCGGCTGGCGGCGGCAAGGACGGGAAGTGACCGCTCGGGTCCACGCCGCCGGTTCCTGAACGACGCGCCAGCGTCGGGCAGGCCGTGCCCGTGGGGCGCGGCCCGCTGCCGGTCCGGACGCCCGGCACCGGGCCGGGCGTGCGTTGTCCACAGCCGCGCCTGCGCGCTCGACGCAGCCAATAGACTGTTGGGCATTCCACGAACCGATCGACGGAGCACCATGCCTGACATCACGAGCGAGCAGGTCGCGCACCTGGCGAACCTCGCACGTATCGCACTCACGCCCGACGAGATCGAGAAGCTGACCGGGGAGCTGTCGCACATCGTCGAGAGCGTCGCCAAGGTCGCCGAGGTCGCGACCGACGACGTCCCGGCGACGAGCCACCCCGTGCCGCTCGGCAACGTCACCCGACCCGACGTGGTCGGCACGACGCTGACGCAGGAGCAGGCGCTCTCCGGGGCGCCCGACTCCGACGGCGAACGGTTCCGCGTGACCGCCATCCTCGGCGAAGAACAGTAGGGCGAAGAACAGTGACCGACGACATCACCAAGCTGAGCGCCGCGGCGCTCGCCGACGCCCTGGTGGCCCGCGACGTCTCGAGCGTCGAGGCCACCCAGGCCCACCTCGACCGGATCGCCGCCGTCGACGGCGACGTGCACGCGTTCCTGCACGTCAACCAGAACGCCCTGGCAGCCGCGAAGTCGATCGACTCGCGCCGTGCCGCGGGCGACGACCTCGGTCCGCTCGCGGGTGTGCCGATCGCCGTCAAGGACGTCCTGTGCACGCAGGACATGCCGACGACCTCGGGGTCCAAGATCCTCGAAGGCTGGGTGCCGCCGTACGACGCGACCCCCGTCGCGAAGCTCCGCGCCGCCGGCCTCGTGCCGCTCGGCAAGACCAACATGGACGAGTTCGCGATGGGCTCGACCACCGAGTTCTCGGCCTACGGGCCCACCCGCAACCCGTGGGACCTCGACCGGATCCCCGGCGGATCCGGTGGTGGCTCGGCCGCTGCGGTCGCGGCGCACGAGGCACCGCTGGCCCTCGGGTCCGACACGGGTGGCTCCATCCGCCAGCCGGGTGCGGTGACGGGCACGGTCGGTGTGAAGCCGACCTACGGCGGGGTGAGCCGCTACGGCGCCATCGCCCTGGCGTCCAGCCTCGACCAGATCGGTCCGGTGTCCCGCACGGTCCTCGACGCCGCGCTCCTGCACGACGTCATCGGCGGGCACGACCCGAAGGACTCCACGTCCATCCCGGACGCCTGGCCCTCGATGGCCGCCGCCGCACGCGAAGGGCTGCAGGCGGACACGCTCCGCGGCCTGCGGGTCGGCGTGGTCAAGGAACTCGCCGGTGGTGACGGCTTCCAGGCCGGTGTCACGCAGCGTTTCCAGGAGACCGTCGCGCTGCTCGAGTCGGCCGGCGCGGTCGTCGTCGAGATCGATGCGCCGTCGTTCGCGTACGCCATCAGCGCGTACTACCTGATCCTCCCGGCCGAGGCGTCGTCGAACCTCGCCAAGTTCGACTCGGTGCGCTTCGGCCTCCGCGTCACGCCCGAGAACGGTGCCACCGTCGAGGACGTCATGGCCGCCACGCGTGAAGCCGGCTTCGGGCCCGAGGTCAAGCGGCGCATCATCCTCGGCACCTACGCCCTGAGCGCCGGGTACTACGACGCCTACTACGGCTCGGCGCAGAAGGTCCGCACGCTCGTGCAGCGCGACTTCCAGGCCGCGTTCGAGCAGGTCGACCTGCTCGTCAGCCCGTCCGCGCCGACGACCGCGTTCCCGATCGGTGAGCGCATCGACGACCCGCTGGCGATGTACCTCAACGACCTCACGACGATCCCGGCGAACCTGGCCGGCGTGCCCGGCATGAGCATCCCGAACGGCCTCGCGCCCGAGGACGGCCTGCCCGTCGGCGTGCAGCTCATGGCGCCCCAGCGCGAGGACGCCCGGCTGTACCGCTACGGTGCCGCGCTCGAGCGTCTGCTCGAACAGCAGTGGGGCGCACCGCTCATCGCGTCCGTCCCGGACCTCGACCAGAGTCAGCAGTCCGCTGCGCAGGAAGGTGTGATCTGATGGCGCAGAAGGACGCGCTGATGGACTTCGACGAGGCGCTCGAGCGCTACGAGCCGGTGCTCGGCTTCGAGGTCCACGTCGAACTCGCGACGAAGACCAAGATGTTCTCGGACGCCCCGAACTTCTTCGGCGGCGAACCCAACACGAACGTCACCCCGGTCGACCTGGGGCTGCCCGGGTCGCTGCCGGTCGTGAACGCGCAGGCCGTTCGGTACTCGATCCAGCTCGGGCTCGCGCTCGGCTGCTCGATCGCCGAGTCCTCGCGGTTCGCCCGGAAGAACTACTTCTACCCGGACAACCCGAAGAACTACCAGGTCTCGCAGTACGACGAGCCCATCGCCTACGAGGGCGAGGTCGAGGTCGAGCTCGCCGACGGCACGATCTACAACATCCCGATCGAGCGCGCCCACATGGAAGAGGACGCCGGCAAGCTGACCCACGTCGGTGGTGCCACCGGCCGCATCCAGGGTGCCGAGTACTCGCTCGTCGACTACAACCGTGCCGGTGTGCCGCTGGTCGAGATCGTCACGAAGCCGATCTTCGGTGCCGAGCACCGCGCCCCCGAGCTCGGTGCGGCGTACGTGCAGGTCATCCGCGACCTCGTCCGGGCGCTCGGTGTCTCCGAGGCGCGCATGGAGCGCGGCAACCTGCGGTGCGACGCGAACATCTCGCTGCGTCCCCGCGGGCAGGAGAAGCTCGGCACCCGCACCGAGACGAAGAACGTCAACTCGTTCCGCGCCGTCGAACGTGCGATCCGCTACGAGATCCAGCGTCAGGCCGCGATCCTCGCCGCCGGTGGCTCGATCACGCAGGAGACCCGTCACTGGCACGAGGACACCGGTCGCACCTCGGCCGGTCGCCCGAAGTCCGACGCCGACGACTACCGGTACTTCCCGGAGCCCGACCTGCTGCCCGTCGTGCCCGACCCGGCCGTCGTGGCGGAGCTCCGGGCCTCGCTGCCCGAGGCCCCGGTCGCACGTCGTCGTCGTCTGAAGGCGGACTGGGGCTTCGCCGACCTGGAGTTCCAGGACGTCGTCAACGGCGGGCTGCTCGACGAGGTCGAGGGCACCGTCGCCGCCGGCGCTGCACCGCAGGCCGCCCGCAAGTGGTGGACCGGTGAGATCAGCCGCGTCGCCAACGCGCAGGACGCCGCCCCCGGTGACCTGGTGTCGCCGAAGCACGTCGCCGAGGTCATCGCGCTCGTCGAGTCCG
>Ga0265797_10009306_pt1 | contig 12815 bp, 14 predicted proteins | sample P2T30metagenome_FD_192433 | JGI IMG/M metagenome (GOLD analysis project Ga0265797, IMG submission 192433) | Plant litter microbial communities from East Loma Ridge, Irvine, California - P2 T30 | ecosystem: Environmental > Terrestrial > Plant litter > Unclassified | place: USA: California... | reverse complement strand
CTGCCCGAACAGTCCAAAGTGTTCCGGTTGCGTCACTGGTCAATTTACAGACGGCGAGAAGTGGCTGAACCGGGAGGATTGTCGGCCGTTATGGTTCAAATACGTTGGCATGGACTGAGCTCTAGTCTGGGTAACGCTGCTGCGTATTTCCTACAGCTATGTGCAGCGCATAGTAGTATTGGAAGTGAGTGAAATGATCGTGCGCGCTCACCTTATGAGGGCTCTTAGCGGTCGTGGAGTTATTTGGCGCCTGAGTATGTACGCTTTCCATTTCGGTATGACGCATTTACGTGGAGAAATAGTAAATATACCAATAGACGCAACGATATTTAAGGAAGCTATCATCCACTTGTTCAATTCGGATCAAGACTGACCGGCAATGGCTCAGCCGCACTGCTGCATGCAACTGTTCAGCTGCGCCCTCCATCAGGCAGTCATACCCCTCATAAATAACCCTCCGCCAACGACGGTGCTCCGATAGACCATCACATCTCATCGACTCCTCATCAACCTACTATGACGCGCACGTACAATCGATGGATTTTGACAAAATCCTGCGAGTTCTCTCCGAACGGCAACCTTCGACTAGGCCAAATCCTCGCTAAGCCAAAAGACCCCGCCTACGTCCTCCAGCCCCTCGGCCCGCTTCCCTTGCACGAAGGTATCGAGCCTGAGATTACCAGCCGCACCAATGTGAGCATGCACGACACAAACGAGCTATCGGCTCAGTTCAGTGCTTGGGCAAATCTAGGCTACGTACCGATGCAGTTCAAAGCAACCTCTGCCACGACGCACTCGCACGATCTACAATGGCACTTCGACAAGCTCGAGAGTCAGATCATGTCTCCTTCGCTCGCATACGTGCAGGACGCTATGCGTCATGGGGATGTGGAGTTAGGCCTGAAGAACTGGAAGCACCCTTTCAAACGTCATGTCTACATGGTGACAGGCGTACGAATCGTGAACGGTGCGCGCATGGTCAAAACAGACACTTCATCGACGAACAACAAGGTAGTAGCCGAGGGCGCTGCACCAGATCAGTTGGCCTCCGCTGGCACCCGCGCGGGCATCGCAACGCATTCCTCGGAGTCAGAAGGGTTCGAAAGAGCGACGGACTTTGTCTTTGCGTATCGCCTCAACGAAGTTCGATATCGAGGCGTAGTGACACACAAGCCCTATGCCGAGGGCGAGGTAGCATCAGCGGAGAAATCGGCAGTAGCTCGCGCACCTGAGGTTGAGATCAACGACTTTGAGGTCTTTGGGGCCGGAATCGGAGAAATTGACTTTTCCGACGAGGAAGACGACTTCGAGCCAATCGAGGTGACAGGCTGGGATGGTTTGGAAACTTATGTATGCAAAGGCGATGACGGGGAGGACTGATTTTGTTGAATACAGACGGGCGATGGACTTACCTTTGCTCCTCGTTTGTATTTCGGTTCTTAGGCTTTAGGAGAAGTCAGTGTTCTCAGGTGACTAGTTTAACGATAGCATCCGTGGACTTTCGGTGCGGGCCGTGGTCATCATCAAAGTATGACCATATCATTAACCCATGCTTCAGAGCTGCTCCTGTCTGTGCTCAGTGATCAATTGCATTGTCAAACATCTAGCTTTAATGCGCGGATGAGATCCGAGACTATGAAGACGTCCTGCTGTCTGAATAGCTTCCATGGCTTCAAGAAGTTGTATACCCCATCCATTCTTTTCTCATCACTCATGCATTCCCTCAGAACGATTTGCATATGTGAGCTCTCCCTCAGCTTGTCTTTCTCTCTTTTCCAATCGACAAGTACATCTGCTGTAATGTCAAGTTCCTTCAAAGAAAGTTCCAACAGTAACGCTGCGATACCCGCTACAATTGGCGTTGCGCATGATGTACCGCTCATGGTTTGGAAGTGAGCAGGTGGCCAGGCTGCTGACACGTCTTCGCCGATGACGCTGATGTTCGGTTGGTATCTGCGGCCTTTGGGACTAAAGTCGGAGCGACGGCCATCAATTCGGGACGAGAAAACACAAATGACTTGGCTACTCTCGCGAGCTGGATAACCAATGGGCTGGTCCTCGAGTGCTCTGTTGTTACATGCGGCAGCGAACATGAGCACCCGCTTACGGCACCCATTTCTGATCGTATATTGTAATTCCATGGCCGTTTTGATGGCTTCATGCTCTCGGTCAAACCCAAGAGACATGGAAATGATGTCAACATCCCATTCGCAGATTGCATGCTTGATAGCCTAAGAATATGTGAGCATCGTACTTTGAGTTCTTAGACAGTGAGGAATTACCTCAGCAACGCGTAAAGGCGAAGATTCATCCGCCTCTCTTCCTTTGAAGACACGAATCGGAAAGACTCTCGCATGTGGTGCAGTCATTAGCAACGTGTGACACACATGGGTACCATGACCATCTGTGTCGGTGATGCGCTGGCCACCATCTATCAGGTCGAGTCCTGCATGCATCTGGCCACTTTCCAGATGCTCACTGAATACAGGATGATTCAGATCAACCCCGGTGTCAAGTATTGCTACTTTAACAAGTCTTTTCAGCTTGAGAGGCCATTTGAGGTCTCGGTGTAACATTGTATGGCAATCAGATATCTTCTTGAACCACGCGTCAGTCTGGGTCGCTCTGGTAGATTATAGTCAGTCATATTTCGTTAACAGCCGAGAGATAGCACTTACTCGGCTGCAGAAGCGACGCCTATTCGAGCGTCAGAACTGAGCATGGGAGTCCCCCATGAGACAGATGGTTGATATATAGCTGGTGTATCCATGTGTGGGAGCTCTTCGGCGATTGGGTCTAGATTAAACTTCTTTCCAACAAACACGGCCTCGTCATGACGCGTTCGCTGCTTCTCATGGATGTCTTTGCCAATCACTTTCACTATTGCCTTTTCTAGTTGCCGTGGCGTCCTCCAAGTTGCTTCTTCCCATGACCATCTGCAACCGTCGACCAGGTCTTTTTCGAGGGGCCGAATGATGTTGGTGTAGTAGTGCTTCGCAAATTCGGGGTCGTGCTGGGGGATACCCACTTTAAGCAACTCGCGATAATCTGAGAATGACCGGAAGTCAATACAAAATCGAATGGAGTGGAGAACCCCGGTCGTGTCAAGCGAGCGCTTGCTGCATTCGTTGAAGAGCACTTCACCGTCGCGCTTCGGCACCTTGCCATCTAGCTTTTGCTCTCTACATATGACTTCGAGCTCCTCGCCCAATTCTATCGCCGCGATTAAGATACCGAGGGCTTGTACTACGGGTACTGGGTGGTGATAGGGTCGCCGCTTCGGGGTGTTTGACACATCACCAAACGAGGTGGAAATGAACAGATTGTCGAATCGTGGACAGGGAACGTCAGCATTCATTGCACAAAGGATAGAGACGTCGTTAGTGGTCAGTGACCTTTCTACCCACCGACCTTGAAGTAGAGGCAAAATCGACCTTGCTAAGATAATCTGGATGTATCTCTTTGCCCAGGGCGACAGCTTTACACGCTCGAGTAGGTCGCGAATGGAGAAGAGTCTGTAGGTTACGGAATGATAGTCAATGGCTTCCAACATTTGCAAGTCCATAGGATCCGTATTATCATCCCAAAGAAGACGGTCGGCAGCATCTATCTCGAGACAAAGGCAGAAGTGCCTGACCTCGTCGTAAGGCAGAAGACACAGCATCTCAGAGCTAATATCTCCACTGTAGTCCACTTAGTTGCAAATCGTAGGGTGTTGTATACTTTAGTTAACTAACCTCGAGGTGCCCAGGTGAACGTTGCATTCTTGGTACTGGCCGTCGATAGACAGCACAATTGAGAATGCATGCCCTTCAACACCCTTCATGATCCATTGTGGATCTAATCGCATGTACGCATGTGTGCATTCTCCAAGTGTACCATTATGTCCTTCTTTGTGTTCCTCTCTATGACATGGCCAATCGTGATGTAGGGACCTGTGCAAGCGCTCGGCTAATGGCTGAACACACGGAGAAGCTCTTCGGTTGTCGAAAGGCGTCCATTGGTGCGATTTTGCGAAACTCGGTTGATCGTGCTCCATGTGCGATATCAATGGAATGGCGTCTTCGATCAAGTCTGACAATTCTTGCATCGCATAGAGCAGCTGTTTGAGACAATCTGCAACATCGCTGCGAATGAAGCGATCGATTTCGAAGTCAGATGTTGGTCTTTGTGTGATGAGAGAAAGCATGTGTAAATTCGGATGTGATGCTGAGATGGCGTCCTGAGATATAGCGAAGATGCGCACATAGTCTTCTGCGATGACGTTCTCGACCTTGAAAGCTACGTCGTTTAGTTGGGTGAGGAGATCCGCGTTCGTTGCGCCAGATAAGCACATTGCAATCCGGTCGCGACACAAAAACAGGTGGTGGAATTGAAGCTTGAGATCGCGCATACATTTCCGTTGCGACTCAACGTTGAAATCCGAGCTGTCCTCTGTGACGGGCCGATGAGAAATCTCCAGCGTCTCCCGCTTCTTCTTAAAGGCTCTAGCGATGAAATGAGCCACGTTAGCAACGATGATGTGAGGAACCCGGTATTGGCTTTCGCTGCCACACGCTATGGCAGCCATATCCTCCGATTGTAGCTGAGCCGTATAATTGCGTACAAAGAATGGTTCTTCTGGCTGCGTACTTCCATAAGCAAGTCAGCCGTACACGTGCCGTCATCTGCGTTCCAACTTCCTTGGCCTGTAAGCGCCCGCCCCCACTACTACCCCGCAGCTGATCTATACCTATAATGCTTGCTACTTGAGACGACACTCTTAGAAACCTTTGATCACATCGATGGTATGACCATCTCGATGCTAGATTATTGCCGTGACCAGAAGGAAGTGCACGCCGCACAATGAATACAATATACCAAAGTGCCCTCCAGTGCTCTCGGCTCTTCGAAGGATGGCAGTCAACAGCCACTGCTGAAGATGACTCTGCAAAGACAACGGAGGGCCAGGAACTAGTCGATCTGGAAAACAGTCTATTCCGATTCACACTATGGGCGGACCATTATTCAGTGATGTCCCGCGGGCGCGACTCACTAGATTGGCGGCTACGCAAATCAGAAGTAACTCATTCTGTTGTGCTCGACTTGATGGAAGATTTGGCGCATGCAATATCAGGTGTGTCAGAACTGTATTCGTTACTATCGAGCTGAGGCTGACCAGGCCCAAGTGAAGATGGGCCTCCAAGCGGCTTCCGAAGGTGACGCCAACGACGATCCTGAATTCGTGCTGGATCAACTATTTCGGTATTCCAAGGCTATAAGACGCTCGGGCGCTCTAAGGCGGCTGGCTAAAGCTACCGAATATGTTGAGTACGACGAGGAAACCGGTATCAACCTTACTGAGAAGTTTCGTGAAGCCGCCGATCAATACCTTCGGGTTGCTCTAGGCCAAATGGATAACAATCTTCATGGTCGACTATTGGATACAATATGTATAAGACAGCAGAGCTTTGCCTTCCAAAGATCACGTCGGGAGAATAAACAGGCTAGCGTTGGACCGGAAACAGATACCATGGCACAGACACCTCGAGCAAGTTCCAGGGCTGGATCAGGTTTCGGTGTTAGAAGTGCAGTGGCTGGAACGACGAGATCAGTGTCGAAAACATCGAGGCCTTTATTGCCAAGAAAAAGAACCGGAGCCCCCGCAAGTGAAGCGACCACTTTTGTTTCGAACGCGTCTCAGGTGCCTAATCGTGAGCCAGAGTCTGGGCAGCCGAGCATAACATTTGAACTAGAAGAGCTTCCCGTCCGTCCGAAGATATTGCCCGGCGAGAAGGAACATGAATGTCCATATTGCTTCACAATATGCCCTGCAACCGATTTTACGGAATCTGGGTGGCCGTAAGTTGAATTCGCAGAAGTATCGTTCGCTGAGACTCTTCGCTAACTCTCATTCAGACTACACATAGTGCGTGACCTAATGCCCTTCGTATGTACACTAGGGGACTGCGACAGACCAAACTTTCTGTATACTTCCATGAATGCGTGGTCATCTCACATGAGGAACGCACATGCACGTAAAGGATGGATATGCATGGATCCGGACCATGACTCCCCTATTCATTTCCTGCAGCTGGAGGACTTCAAGCTTCACATCGGTTCCGAGCACGAAATTGGTATTGGTGACCGCGAGCTCGATCTGATCGCCGAAGAGTGCTTTGAAGTGCTACACGAAGATACCTTAGCCGGTCCCTGTCCATTCCCTTGCGCTACCGATCTTGACGACATGGTAAATAAGGAACGCGAAGAACATGTCGCGAGGCATCTGATCTGGCTCGCTCAAAAATCACTCATGGGCTATGAGCCTATCGGACCTCTGGATTATGGATCGGCCGCTGAGCTTTCAAGCGGATTCGGATCTGATAGTGCCCAGATCAAAGGCTCACTGATCAATCGCGCTGTGCTCACTAACGATGAGGACAACGAACAAGATTTTCACGATTCTGGCAACATAATTCCTCCAGAAGACTTGGTACACCCTGATGCAATCGAAACGACTCACGAAATACATGAATGGGACCGTCTGTGTGATCATATCCGTGGTCAAAAAACTCCATTCAATTACAACCAATACTCAGATCCCAAATTGAAAGGGTTTGTCCACAGACGTATATACAGATATAGCGACAGCGAAACTGAAGACGAAATGAATGTGCAAAATTACCTTAAGGAGCTCTTATCCGAAAGGTTGACAAAGAGCGGATTCGAAAAAACGCCCCTGAAATTCATGCCGGACGGCGTCGTCGATGAACTCATAACGGAAGAAGAGATTAGGGGGGTTCTAGACACACGACTTCCTTCTCCTGACGAGGCCGAACTAGTGGAATATGTTCAAACACGTGCGAAAACGATACTTGCTATCTTGGTCTACATCGAAATACCTCAGTTCCGAAAGGTGGTCAAATGGTTCAAGAAGAAAAAGTACGATGATCGTAGTCTCCCAATCGACGTGGAACATCTATCTCGAAGGCCATGGATGCATGAGTTTTACGAAATGCAATGGAGGTTTGTCGCGCCCGTCTTCTCGGCAACTCATTTCTGCCATGATCTGGATGAGTCTCACATTCTCCCATTCGTATCCAAAGCTGCAGATTCTGTAAGAGGTTCTTTCGGGTCGGTAACCAAGTACATGATCCATAAAAACCACATGACTCCGGTGAGCTCTAAGATGTAACCTCCATAAGTCTACGCCATGATTACTGATACAAATCAGGCGCTTCCGGACCATATTCCGTTTGCCGTCAAGGAAGTTCAGGCTGGTGAATATGAACGGATGCCTGCAGAACATTGGGAGCGTAGAGTCAAAGCTCTTCGGGCTATGAACGAGCTGAACCAAGAACATATTGTTCAATTTGTTACAGCTTTTCGACGCCGTAAAGAGCACGGTCAAGAAGAGCACTACTTAGTGTTCGAGTGGGCAGACGGGGGGAATCTCCGCAATATGTGGAGAAAGGAATCCTCCCCCAAATTGACGGTAGCATTGATCAAAGATACTATGTCGCAAATCTTAGGACTTGCTAGAGCACTCGAAGCTGCGCATAATCTCGACACAACCGGTACATCGTATCGCCATGGAGACATCAAACCCGAAAACGTCTTGTGTTTCAGTAACGGTCGTACTGTCGGCACTTTGAAGATCGGCGATTGGGGCGAAGGCAAAGAGCATGGCTTATTAACAGAGATGCGTCCCAGCGAGATAGCGACGGCATTTGGTACGCGTCTTTACGAGGCTCCCGAAGTCGAGACCAAAGACTCCGCGCGATATCTGGGCCAGGCGAGACAGCAAGGCTCACGTATGCACGATGTGTGGGCGATGGGGTGTATAATGCTTGAATTCGTCATCTGGCTCCTGAAGGGATGGGAAGGTCTTGTTCAGTTCCATCATGACCTTGGAGAAAGAAGCTTCTACGAAATCAGCGTCGTAAATGGAAAGAAGTTAGCCCAGGTACACAGCGCTGCTATAATATGGATGACTCGTATGGCGGAGGATACGAGGTGTCTGGTTGGAAGCACTGCGATAGGGGATCTTTTGGAAGTCGTACAGACGAGATTGCTGGTCGTGAAGCTGCCACGAAGGTTCAAAACACAGTCTTCAGATATTCTGGAAAGATATCAGACCAGTCCCATGCTGAAGATTGGATCTGAGGTATATGGTAGTGCCACTGGCGACGGGCTCTCCAGCACTGGGGATGCTCCACATCCACCATCGGAACTTCCCACGTTCAACATTACTATGGCCGAACCGGAGCCTGGTACAATTCCCATGCAACCTGAACCCGAATCACCTGGCCCTCCACGGTGTCTGGCGACCGATTTTCGGGCCAGAATGGACGAGATCGTGGAAGCAGATGAAGAGGACTGTCCCGAAGGCTATTGGGGCACGCACTAGACATAGCAGGTAAGCACAAGTCGTCTCGCTATGAAGGGATTTGGGCGTGAGGGACGCAAACATTCAGTGTGCCCTCTTTGTCAACACGTGATGGGTGACGCGGTTTCTAGTTTTCTCAGTATCCTGAGATCTCCTCCATCAGAGCTGAGCACCTAGGTTTTGAGGTAGCTATTCGTTCGATACAAAAGCTCAAAACCACGAAATAGAGCAAGGACATTATGGGGTTGCTATAAGCAATACAGTCTGTGTGGTGTTGTGGAGACGATGCTGGCGGAACGATGAAGCGCTGCCCCGCTTTTGGCGGTATTTAGGTAGGTAGCGCCGCTCCCCTAACACCTTCAGCTTTGGAGGGCTGCAACCCGCCAGTCTACTTTCCCAAATCTTCGAGATCATCGTAGCACGTAATACACTTCGAATGCGATCCAACTATACCTTATTCAGAACAATGATAGTTACAGCTAGCATTGCGCAACCGTCTGACGTGTGCCAGCCCAACGAGCCGGTATCTGTCAGGTTACCAGAACTGCTCGATATCGTCCTTCATAACATCAGATACCGCTGCAGGAATGGATTAAGTTCATTGACACACTGCTGTAAGCCGGTCAGGTGCTGTTATTCCATACGTATTATGCATCATCTTGAGTCCAGGGTCAGCGGACTTCGACCTCGCCACCATCCAGGAGCCTATCCACATGAATCTCGAACTCCTATCCAAACTTCACTTTCAGCTTATTCATCAAATTTTCCTGGTCTACGTTAACGAAGTCAACATTTTTAAAGATGTGGCCGCTGGAATCCGCCGATCGCCCTCCGCTCGGAGCCCTGGAGCTTTTTGCCTTTCGGGGGGCTTTCCGAAGGAGACGGGAGTTTCTTGAGTCCGGTCATTATGCATGTATCCACGTTGAGATCGAGATGATCGGTGTCAGACTGCAAGATCTGTCTCTACAGTACTGTCGTACCCAGCTTCCTGTTATCTGACGGACTGAGCACTCTGTTGGTGCCACGTTGTACCTAGATTTGGCGGCATGACAATCACCAATCACGCTGGTACCCGATACACCAGATACATCAGCGTCCGAGGCATGTTAGACGCGCAGATGGCGCCCTATCTGCCCCACTCGGCTCGATCAGTCTTGTGAGCCGTGCAACCCGAGGTGTGAACAGTTTGCCTAACATAGTAACAAGCGTCGTGGTGGCAGCTGTAAGACTCAGGCGGAGAGCATCGACTCCACCGTGCTACCTCAAGTGTTCTTGGTCGCCGGGGTAGAACAGCTTCATTCTTAGCTAATCTATCTAACGATTATCCCAGTCCAGTATTCCAATACGTAGAGAGACTCAACATGCGGCAAGATGCGCCTGGCCACAGATCCTCGTGAGGTCAATATGCCAACGTAGACTGTTTTCACGATTCACGAGGCCGTAGGAAAAAAGACGGCCGACGTGAAGACGGAACCTTTCAAGGTGGACTTAGTGTCTCACCATCTCTGTAACATTGCCATCATTTCCTTGTCGCATTCGGCTTACGAAGCTACTGAGTGTTGCTTGATAGAAACTGAACATCAGCCGATACTGACTCCTTCTAGGCAATCGAAGAACTATGAGAGCATCAACGCTGTACGGAGGACTTCAGCAACTTCCTTGACATGGTCAAGAACGACATGCTAGTTGTTCGTCAGCACGAAGTAGTGGAAAGTGAAGATGGGATTCCAGTGCTTCGAAAGACCGCCTCGGAACCCGCTGGTAGTCCACGCCTTGGTAACATCCGTCGAAAGAGCTGTGGTGATGTCTTCCGCAGATTGGGCGACATCAAGCCTTGCGTTGATCAAGAAAAAGACCTCGCACGGCAGAGCGCGTTCGAACTAATGTCGCCTGTATCTCATTCGCATCACACATGGCCACAACGAGAGGACTGAATCGAGCCGGCTTTGTATTCTCCAAGTTGTCAGGTGGAATGTGAATTGCATAAGGTCGACTCATCTGGACCACGTCAGATTACTACATCTGTCGCATTTACGAAGTCATTGAGCAGAAGACTTGCCCTAAACTGGATGGTGATGAAGTGACAGCTCCTTATCATACCTATGTAAACTTGGTATGCTGCTCAGCTGTTTGTTCATCCCCCATCGCCCAAGACATGGTGGGGTAATTGGCCGACAGTACCCGCAGGCAAGTATCTCCGCATATAACGGCAACTTCAACATTAGGCAACAGCAAATGACACCGAGATAGGGCGCAGAAAGGAAGACAAGGAAGGAATCCATCGCACGATCAGCATAAAGTTCATCGAGCGCAGTTCACTGAGTTCCCAGACATCTGAATTCGGCCCTTCTCTAAACCACCATGACTTTTACCGTCCTCTCCGACGCCGACATCCAAACCCTCCTCCACAACATTTCTCCATCCGACGTCCAGAACCTCGCATCAGCACTCAACGAAGCCCTTACCGAATACTCATGTAACGATGAAGTTCCCTACCAACCACATCGCGCGCATGTCGCGCGACCAAACGGCCAAGTCAGCCTCTTCATGCCCGCAACAACACCATCATCCATCGGTGTGAAAATAGTCGGTGTCGCACCATGTCAAGCTCCTCCCCCAGGAGAGAAGCCCAAGCCTGCACTGCGAAGTGTACTTACGATATGCGATGAGCTAGGACAGGCAGTAGGCGTGTTGAACGCGGCAGAGTTGACGGCGTTTAGAACAGCGCTGGGGAGTATGCTGCTATATCGGTACCGGAAGAAGACCGAAAACATCGTTGTGTTTGGAGCAGGCAAGCAGGCAGAGTGGCATATTCGCCTTGCTATTCTCCTTAAAGGAGATGACATCCGGAAGATTACTGTTGTCAACCGGTCGAGTGCAAGAGCGAAGGAACTTCTTGATTCACTGGCACGATCGAATGTTGGCGAACATATAAAGATGGACCTTTTCGACGACAAGAAAGACGGGCTGGAAAACTTGGTCACAGAAGCAGATGTCATGTTCTGCACAACACCCAGCACATCTCCGTTGTTCCCGGCTTCGTACCTTACATCGGACGCTGGCCTTGCTAAGTCTCGGTATATCGCTGCAATCGGGTCTTACCGTCTAGACATGCAAGAGATTGATCCAGAGCTACTTAAGAATCTCAGCAACCCTTCCGGTTCTTTTGCCTCTCAGGTCTACCAAGGGTTGATCACTGTTGATAGCATCAAAGGATGTATGGACGAGGCTGGTGAGCTAGTAGCAGCGGGACTGAAACCGGAGCAGATGCTTGAGGTGGGGAAGGTGGATGGGCTGAGGAAGAATGAAGGCGTACAGGACTGGCTTGAAGAGGGGTTTGTTGTTTATAAAAGTGTCGGTGTGGGTATCATGGATATCGCGATTGGCAAGGCTTTGATGGAGTTGGCCGCGGAGAAGGGAGTGGGCGTGCATCTGGATAGTTTCTGAGACATTCAGACAGTGGAAGTATCAAGCATTAGGGTAATGGCATCGTCAACATACGTAAGATCGCGTTTCATATTCCCAAACTGTGAGAGATACGCTCTTCTCAGCCGGATAGCATACCATTGCGATGTCGGGCTATATCAATAGCTGGTGCAATCGCTCTCAAACGTAGTATATCCCGGCGGCGCCCCCGAAGCAAAGAAAATGCAGCGCAAGTCAGGAACTATAGTTGCACAGCATAGTCACAATGAGTAGGAAATTTCAATGGCCGCGTTCAGTCTGCAGATGCTGAGGCAAAGACGGCCTTGGTTGAGCATAGGCAAGTTTAGACGCGAAATTGCCTTTGCACCTGGCTACCAACGCGAAACCTTGGCCTTGATCGCGAATCGCAATGGCTTCGTTGTATCGGAGTTGGAGTTTCGACGTTGACCTAAAGTATGATGAAAGTCGCGGCGCGGAAAAGAGCAAGGATTCGGCGGCAGTGACGCGCGCCGATTTTTTTTGTAAAGTTCCCCCCTCCCCCGCCATGTGAACGCGCCCGCGATCGCTCTGGTCTTCGGACACCCGCGATTACGATTCCCAGAAAGCGACTCGGCGTCACATACGATGGCGTCTAACGAGGACCCCTATCTCATCCTGCCGGGCTCGTCCGCCTTCTCCGAGTTCCGCCTGCAGCGCCTCGCCCAGGCCATTGGCGCGACGGAAGTGCGCTCGCTGTGGGTGCACTTTGTCAACCCCCTCAAGCAACTCGGCGACGATGAGTTGAAGACGCTGCAGCAGATCCTACACTACGGCGAATATCCCAGCAGCGATGACCGCCTTGCCCAGGTCCTCCTCGACGCTGTCAACCGCGGCGGCGAGCCTCGCGACGACAAGACGGTCCTCTTCTACATCTGCCCGCGCGCTGGCACGATATCGCCATGGAGCTCCCTCGCCTCCATGATCGCGCGCACCTGCACGCTCGAAGACGCAGTCAAGCGCATCGAGCGCGGCATGGTCATCG
>Ga0265797_10009303_pt1 | contig 12818 bp, 11 predicted proteins | sample P2T30metagenome_FD_192433 | JGI IMG/M metagenome (GOLD analysis project Ga0265797, IMG submission 192433) | Plant litter microbial communities from East Loma Ridge, Irvine, California - P2 T30 | ecosystem: Environmental > Terrestrial > Plant litter > Unclassified | place: USA: California... | reverse complement strand
GGGTGTCGGTGGGAGGGATGGGCGGAGAAGGGAGTGTGAGGTGTTTTTTGGCGTTGAGATATACCCCTTGGGATTGCGGATTTAGTTGCGGGTGTTTTGTCAATTTTGCATTTTCGCGGTTTTAGCTATTTATGGTTGAGTTGGGTTCTGGTTGACACCACGAGCGGAACGCAGGACAGTGATGAGGGATGAAAATGGAGTGTAATGACATGTAACTAACGCTGGCCGTACAAAGACAGAGAAAGATGCAATCAATCTGAAATTCACATGTCCCGCCCACTGCCACCTTGATAACAGTGCAAGTCCGAGGTTTGGCACACATGTCAAACGTCTCGTTACAATTATTCCCCTTATCTACAAGAGTGAAGATCAATCATGCTTTTCACATGTCCGACCAGAAAGTCTCGCGCCAATTCAGTCCGAGGGCCGCATCTCGACAGATACGTAAATATGTTTTGACAGGCTTGATTATGGTAAGCGGCAGATAAGCTATCTGACATCACATTAGCATAGTGTATGCGGTGACGATTGTTTGTACCTGCGCAAATGTGCCCGGAATTTGCGCATGGCCGACAATCCGAGATACCGACTTCTTATCGGGGCATGCATGATGTGGAGTGATCGACGCCTCACCCGCGCCCTACCCACTAGTGCGGTGGGGGAAGCCTCAACACCATGACTATTTATTTCGAGACACAGAGATAGCGACTTTTTCACTATGTAAGTAGCTACCATTTTCCGGCTAGCGTCAGGCTTGCTTTTGACGTTGTCGATCGCCGCATATGTCGCGCAGATTAGAACTGGGACAAAGATGGGACTTTACATCATGCTTTGGGGTGTCAATTATCAGTGATCGCCTGGAGGTTGATGACGGGGAAAGGGATGCCGGGATTTGATGTCCTGTTCCTGGATGACGGGATCGATGCATGTCCTTGTGTTGATCGATCGCGATATCGATATCGATGCACATCATCTTCTTTGCGCATTGCGTGGTCATTTCGAGAATGCCATTGCACTTATATTCCGAAATTCTTCTGCTTCAGGATATTCATGTGCTGGTTTCTTGCCTTGTGGTGAACATGAGCGCTCATTTTATTTCTGGCACTACAAGCAAGATATCTTCCCTCGAACAATTCCAAACACCATGCTCACTGCTCAACATCTCCTTGCCACTCCATTCGCATCGACCATGGACTGTAGTGGTGTTGCTTGTGTAAGCCAAGCCCATGCTTATCGGATCGACGCCGACTACTTTTGTGGCCTGTCGATCAGGTCCACTTACTTTTCCGGGACGACTACGCTGGATGAGGATCTTCAAACTACCGTATCGGTAACGTTTGGGTGAATGCATGTAGACTGTGATACTTTTCTTGCTGAATGGGTCTTGGTATGACATCGATTGGGATGTAGAAGAGTGAGGCTATGTTCATAGTACGGTGCCCGGCCCTGTAGACTAACTGTTATAGGATATATTTGGACGTGGATAGTGCTATCTGAGACTCGCAAGTTGCGCGGCTACCAGCTAAGAAGTGGAATATCATCGTCGAGCGAAGGAAGATAGCTATGTTGATCATCTGTCTCGGCGGCGTGGGAGAATGACGAGTATCATCTTGCCTCCGTATTCACAGCGTGGGACCGCGCGCTGTTGACGTCCTGACAGTCGAAGAGATCACATATATAAACGCCCTCAAATATCCCCCAGAATCTCATCATCCAACACATCTCATCAATCTCCCTCCTCCAACCAACCAAACCAAACCAACCAAACCAACCAACTCAAACCGCAACAATGCTCCCCACCCTCATCCTCTCCACCCTCTTCACCCTCGCTTCTGCCGCAGCCGTAACAAAGCGCCACCCCGCAACCCTCGTGTCCCGCCAATCCGGTGTCTGCGGCGGTATCGCGACCGCCGAGTGCTGCCAGCTCGATGTGCTGGGTGTCGTGAATTTGAACTGCGAGAACGGTATGTAAAAGTCCAATCTGCATGATTAGGATACTGGGCTGACTGAAGGATAGCTGGACCCGTCGAAACGACCGAGGAATTTGAGGCTCTTTGCGCTGAGACGGGTACGAGTGCGCAGTGCTGTGCTGTTCCGCTTGGGGCGGATGGATTGCTTTGCACGCCTGCTTAGACGATGTGTACGTGTATGGACGACGATGTTTCCGAGGGCATGGTGATGTCTTTAGTGGAGCGAAGATAGTCGAGCAGGGGGTAGTAATGCTGTGAGATGGTTTTCGGAGTGTTATCATTCAGTCTGTGGTGGTGCTTGTATCATAGAATCCAACAGTCGTTGACTTCCGAAAGAACGCAATTATACCTTGGTGACTTGATGCCGACGCCATGAAAGGTTGTTACATGTGTGAATACTCCGAGCTTTGGAGGTGGATCTCTTCATCTTATCGAATGTATCGCTTAATCAATTGAATTCCCACTCCGCGAACATTAGATGATGCACCCCTGTCCTACATGGCATACCCTCCCACTTCGTATCCCAGGTCTCTATCTCGGAACCGGGCTTCGAATAATTGAAACTGACATCGAGCTCCAGTCCCTTGTGTTCACAAAGCCGTGCTATCTCGGCTGGTAGTTCCCACTTCATCGTTTCCCAGAAATGGAAGCCTATGGCACCTGGTGGATCGGTCATAGTCACATGTTCTAGGCTGGCTGGACACATTTGGATGAAGGCGATAGTCCAGTCGTAGCGTGCGATGGGAATGAAATGAGGATTTTGGTCGAGGAACGGCGCGCCTTCGTTGTGATGATAGAAGATCCCCGTTTCGCGCGAGAACACGAGCTATTTCTCGTTAATATCACTCGATCTATTCAACAACATGTCAATTACACACCTTCAATCTCTACAATCCCACAGGAAGTCTCGCCGCCACAAGTAAACAACTCGTCACTTCCAAGTCCCTCAGCTGCGTGAACGCGCTCAGATCCATCGTCGTTCCATCATACGGCACGCCATGCCGCCCATCTAGCATGCTCAATTCCCGAAGTGTGTTGCGCACTGGTTCGAGCATGTTGGTAAATGCAGCAGGGCTCACACGCTTTGTGACCTTGCTTTTGACGTGTGGGTCGAGATACTTTAATTTGGTGGTCATTGGCACACGGGTGCGTAGGATGCGTAGGCTGGGGCTATGCAAGAGTAGTATGCGGAGAGTACTCGATTCAATGCGCCATCATTCTCCGCCGTCGAGGTCAAGGGTTGTGAGGTTTGATGTCGCGTGCTATAAATGTGCCGGTAGGTGTATAGGCTTCATGCTCGAGAGACCTGTTGCTTTGAGGATCTTGATGTTAGGGAGTAACATAAAGCGCACGATTTCACTAGTCGTGTACTTCTTCTACGTACTGAAAATCGCACGAACCGTCGTCCAGGAACGCGCATTCGAACTCCCGTTCTTCGGTCCTGCCTCCGCCAAGGAACTCAATCTGTCTCTTGATTTGATCCATTTCCGTGCTTACACTCGGCGCATGAACGATTTTGCCCTCCGCTTGAAGCGCAACTTCGTCACTTGAAAAAACTGCAGCACAGCTTGGAGTTCCGGAACCGGGTCGTAGTCGTCGAGGTCGAACCACCAGGACGTCACGCATTGTCGCAGTGCTGGGTTCTTGATTAAGCTCCGCAGGAAGAGCGGCTTCTTAGAGGAGTGAATGGCGTTGATGTTGCGGTATAGCAGGCGGCGAGTGGAGAAGTAGAACGCGCGGCCAACGCAACAGAGAGTACAGAGAGTAGGTAGATCTTCCGGGAAACAAGATGCGGTATCGAAGATGAGGTCGGATGGTTGAGTTCCAAGTGAGGGCGTGTGGGCTGGGTTTTCGGAGATTGTGTGATTTGGCTCTTCAACCTCCACTATTAGCGGTGCTTTCTGATGCATGGGAATAAAGCCGTAAAAGGGTTTTGGAGACTGAGTGGCGTAGCTTGTGTTTACGTGGGAATGCGGGGTGTGATGCGAGTACATGCACGAACTGTGCCTCAGCGCTTACTCGGATCGAAACACACCAGCCGATCAACCATCGGGCCATTGCCGGTCGGAATGCCTCAAACTGAGTTTGGCCTGCAGCAACACTCAACTGCCGGTATGAAGAAGCTGAAATGGTCAATTTGGATGTTGACTCGCTAATGTACCTTCCTGGTGACTACGGTTTGAACTAGCTTGCGAGCAGCGCAACGGAGAGGACAGGAAATGCGATACAAAAAGACGCGAAAGTTCAGCACGTCATATTCAAAGTAGGATGGCATGCCGTAGAGCAGATCGTCTGGCAGAGCTGCTGCGAAAGTGGTCATGGCAGACACGGCGTTGAACTCAGTTACAAGCGAGCAGCCCACCATGTCATCATTTTTCGAATTCCAACTCGTCCATCTCTCCATACGCACGACGCTTGGACGTCCTCCGTCTGAGCATCCTAATCTCCTGGACATGTTCTTCTTGCTTGCGATTCTCTTCCTCGAATCCTGGCGGCAGATGGCTGAACCTGACGTGTAGAGCCACGCCCTCGATCAGTGAAGGAGGAATCCACGTGCTTGTAACCCAATAGACGTACTGTTCTCTTCCTGGTGGATCGACCATTTCGATTCTAGCGAGTGACTTGGGTGCTTCTGAGAGCAGATGGAGCACCCAATCGTACCGCTCTGGTGATATCGATGTGGGATCTTGCGAAAGGAACGCTGGGCCTTCTTCGTGGTGGTAAAAGATGCCCGATTCGCGTGGGAAATCGAGCTTGCGGTTTTTATGTCAGCATTACCCTTGCTTGATATCGAAACGTTCTAATGGAGGTCAGGTACCTTTAAGAATCGCACTTTCGGAGGCAGTGATCGAGACAATCCGTAACGAGCGTCGCAGGGCGGTCCGGGTGGCATCATACAGCAACTCGTGATTTCTAATTTCTCCAGGGCTTTGAAGCCAGAAAAGTTCATCGTCGATGAATGGTCATATGGGACCTTGTGCCGTCCATTGAGCATGACAAGTTCTTGTAAAGTATGTCGCACCGGTTCCAGCATTTGCTGAAGAGCCGCCGGTATGACGGGCTGGTTCACCTGACTGTATATTTCCGCCCCGCCCTGTATGTCGCTTACCATCGGCACCCTCACGTGCAACACGCGAAGCTGGGGACAATGAGACAAGATACTGTGTATAGTGCTTGGAACCATAGTCCAGAGCCAACCGCCGTCAATCTCAAGGCGGCTGATGTTCGACTTTTGGTTTGACCATGTTGCAGATAGACTGGCGGGTGGCATCCTGTCTAAGCTTGCCGCCTTGAGGGTCCGCACATTAGGTATGAGCATGAAGCGCAGCAGCTCCGTGGTGGTGAACTGGTCCCGAAGCTCGATGGTATGTATGTTCTGCAGATCGTGCTCTGCGCGGTCGAGAAAGCTGCACTCGAAGTCTCTGGTCGCGGGTCTGCCTTCAACCAATTGCTCCCAGCGAAGGATCATTGGATGCGTCCCGCCTGAAACGCTCGGGATTTTGTAAAAATTGTCCGATCTCTCAAGTACCAGCCTCCCCATGTTCGGAAACTTCAGCACCGTAATCAACTCCGGGATAACGCCATTGGCATCGTGAGCGTCGAGGCTCAGGAACCAGGAGGTTATCAGCGAGGCCAGATCTGGACTCTCGTGCACACTGCGGAGTACTAGTGACCTTTTGCGAGGGACAACAGCGTCGACATGTCGGTACAACAGTGCGCGAGTGGCAGCATGGAAGGATTGGCAAATCTGGCTCAGTACGTGTAGGATCGCTAAGTCGTGCTCAAAATTTAGTGCAATATGATAGATGAGATCTTCTGGTAGAGTCTGGAATGTTGCCATTTGCGCGCACATGTCAGAAAGATGGGAGCGTTGTGATGGCGTGCTGTGTGTTGTCTGGCAAGTGCGGGATGCCGCATACATGCACCCGTGCCGCAGCACCTAAACTTATTTCACGACCAGAAGCTTGGACCGAACGCAACTCATGCGATTGAAGTGGGAAGCTCGCGTTACTCATACAACTCCGCCTTGACATCCTCCACCAGCCTCCTTCATTTACCATAGGTACCCATAGCGTTCTCAACATGGTCAGCAACGCTCGAGATGGCCTTGATAGACGCATTCTCCGAAGATCTGCTCCATTACATAGTTTCTTATTTCGAACATGACGTGGACGCCATGCGCGCTCTGCCTTGTGTGTCACACCCTCTATCGCACCACGAGTGGCCTGCCATTAAGACACATTAAGAAGTTAAAGGATAGAAGAGCAGCTATCAAGATCTTTTACTGAACAATCCTTGTTGAGGTTGTATGTGCACTCGCACTGCATTGAAGTCGTCCAGAGAAAATGGAGTAGCAGCCATCTAGGGAGCGTCCTCGCGTGTCCAAGTTTGATCGATCAAGACGCCCTGCACACGCTCAGCTTGATACAGCTCAGTATGATTAATCTTCTGGGCAGCGTTGGATAATGGCGCTGGCAGACTTTACTCTGGGAGCGGCCTAAGGAGGTTGCCAAAGCGCGCGCGCGAGAAATAGTGTTGAGTCGACATCGCTTTCAGCTAGCCAAGGCCCGAATCCAATATGGCTTTGTGGAACGAGAGAAGGTGCAAACCTCGCGGGGAAATACATTCGTCGTTTGGTGATTATCGACGAACCCGGGCGTCGCCAAGGGAGTTCAATTTATCCATAGCCGCTACCCATGCTACAGTAAGTCTTAACCGAGCATGTGCGAATAAGTAAGGCTGATGGCTTACTCCACCGCAATTTCTTCAGCCTCGTTTGGCCCCCACACACTTCTTGACACCTGCCGGGGTAGGAATACGGCTCAAAGTGGTACAAGGAGGGGCAGTGTAAGACAATTATCACTGTGATAGGCGCGCACTCTCAGCCTTCTCATTCACATATAATTGCGGCGCCCTGCGATTCTGGCGTACTTTTCGCTGCTGCCAGCCTTCTCTCAACACCGACATGAGACGCAACGCACGATACACCACCCTCGATGATGAGGATACTGCGTACGACAGCAATTATGAGTACGTGTCTCCAAGCACCTCGATCGCTGATTCCTTCACTATACTAAGATCGCACTAGGTTAAACACTGTTGGTGAGAGGACTATCCACGGACAACGACCCTTGGAGAATCAGTCCGAATACAGCCAAGCAGGTGGCAACCGACTCCCACGCTTCTATCTTCGTACGCTAGTTGGCATACTCGGTCCATTCATCATCTGCGCCTACTACATCACGATATGGCGTCTCTACCTCACACCAAATGGATCAAAAGATCCAATGTTATACGGACCTCGAGGCGCAAAATGGGTCTTCTACAGTTGGTTCGTCATAGGTGTCATCGGTCTCGCTTTGGGTGTCTACAGCTTGTCGGGGGTCGAGGCAGGTATGTTAATGGAGCCTGCATGGAATGTGGGCGATGCTTCAAGGCTCATGCTACACGCGGACAAGACCTGGAGCGGGCCCGGTGGCTGGCTGAAAGCCATCAAATGGAGCGGGTACACAGGAAATGGTAGCCAGCGTAAGTCACCGCCCGGGTTGTGGTTCGTACTCGCATTGCCGTCTATCCTGGTCTTCATTGCGTGGCCGCTATCGGGGCTGACTATGGAGATGACTGAAGGATATCGTCGTGCATATGCCTTTGTTCCGGCGACTCTGAAAGGACATTCCTACGAGACATTCAATGAACGCGGGGGCTTTGAGTTTTACAGACGCTCGCAGTTGAGCTGGAAGAGTGGGCAGGATATCAAAGTGCCTGGTGCCGGCATCGTGTATACGCCGAAGGGATTCGATCGAAAGGACTTTGCATTTCTCAACAAACTGCCAACAACATTTCCCAGAGACCAAGGCGTTCCAACCATCTTCATCACAGCACAAGCAGAACGACCTATCGAGGGCAGAAGTTGGGGTATTTTGTTGGAGTACAACTGCAAGATCATCGAACAAGTCTCAGATTTTCAAATCCTTAGACTGAACAGAAGTGCTCAATTCCACTATACGCCCTCTGTCGGTAGGGGTGATGGCGACAATCCGTACCGTGGACAGGTTCATATGGATAGAAGGAATCAGACAAGCGGGAAATGGTCTGCGAACATGAACGCCGTCATAGTGACTGGGGTCGAACTGTGGCCAGACTTCGACATCCAAACGTGGCAATCAACCTCGAATTTTACCAGACAATGCTACTTCAAGGAACACAGTAACAGTACTGCGGACTATCCAGGACTTGATCCCCACCGGCACGAGGTTTTCGAGATTGCGGTGTGGCAGGAACTACAAGCAAAGAGTGACTTCCTTGAGAGATTGGGTGTCAGCCTGAACTACAACACCTCCATTGATCACAACATCACGGATTTCTTCGGTAAATACGATACTCGACAGTTCCTTGCAAGTTCACGAGAAGAGATTGCTCGGTTAACACCTCGCCCAATGACTGCCATTGGAGTACAATGCAATGCTTCGAGCAATGTTGGAAGTGCCGACATCGACGGCGTTCGATCAAGTTACTCTAATTTTCGACGCACAGATACGCCCGTGCCGAAGGGATGGGACAGATGCGCACCGCGCTTTGGGGCCAAGGTTCCCCTGAGCATCATCTACAGTGGTGATTTTGACGCCGACTGGTTTGTTTCCATACTCGAATCCGGTGGTGCGCCAGCGCCTGAATACGGAGCTCAGAATCAAGTGCAAAAGAATGGGTCCAATACGGTCTTCTATTATTCCGCACAACTCGGCTATCTGCAAGCCGAACATTTGCGACGTAGCATGCTCCGCGTATATGCTTCCTTTGCCGAACAGCTCATGTATAGCGGCGGGCAAGCCCACATCACCTTCACCAACGACAATGCGACCGCATTCGAGTCCGGTCAGATCATAACGCCGGGGGTGATGCCAGCCATCGTTCCTGTAACGCTCTTTTGTATCTGGGCCCTCATCTCTTCTTCCCTCGGCATCGTGTACGGCTTCCGACGCCGCTGGACCGAAACGATGGACGGCCACACGATGTTCCGACTAGGTGCTGAACTCTCCGTCCAGGAGCGAGCGGCGCTTCTCAAGACGTCGAATGTTATCAAGAAGCAGGATCGCGTGGCGCTAGATGAGATCCCTGCTCTCGTGGGTAATACAAAGCCTCCTGGGGTGTGGCTTGGGAGAATTGGACTGGTGAGGGATGTCAAGGCGGACAAGAAGAAGCTGTATGAATAACGCAAGTCACGCCTCTCTACATATAACGGGCAGGACTAGCGCTTCCGAACCTGGCTTGCGGGTGACTTGCCGCTTCATCCAACAACACTCAAGTTCCGCACTAATCGACCTACCGATCTATCTTTTCTCCGAAGCATATTTTCTACATCATCTTCGCACTCGTTTTTCCCGTGATTCTCTTCCTCTTACATTGTATTGGAATAGCTGATGCGCACGTCCAGCTCCGCGTTTTCTGTGTCAACATCAGCGCGGGGCGCCTATTGCACGGTGAGCCAACTCAGTTTGGCCAGGGTTCAACTATGTCGATGGTCCTGAGGGCATGCGGTTTGCGATACTTTGGGCGGGTAAGTCAATATAGCGCGAAGGCTTGACAGCGATTGGGTCCTGGGCGAAAAATACCTCGCCTTCCTCGTGATGGTAGAATATCTCAGACTCGCGTGGTAAATCGATCTTGAATTTCCGCAAAGCCGGCCCATGCGTCGAGATACTGTTCTACCTATCTTTTCTGAGGTGAAAGCTTAACCCGCACTAACGATCCATTGGCTACAAATCACTATGGTACCGTGCCGGCTGCTACATACCAGTCAGAGTGTGTCACTGTTCGCGAAATAGGCGATTGGGCAGCAGAATTGAAAGGAACACTGAAGTTGAATTGAAGTGAGTCTACGTGTTGATATATCTACTGGAATGTCGGGAAGTCAGCAAGGTCATGGTGAAACTCTTTTCACATAGGCCCGAGTACTATCGGACCGAGTAAGCTGTATGTAGACCGCGACAGAGTGACTATCAACCTCGAACATGACTTGCAATCTGATGGTGATCCCAGTATTACTTCACCAGTCCATATCTTGTCACATGCGGTGAGCCGCCAACAGTCAGCGAGAAGCACGGACCAGTGAATGTGCAAGCGCCGCAAGAGGCACAGTCCTTAACTTACGTATGAGCCCCTCCCAACCATCGCCATCTACTATGCAACGTAACCACAGCCAATCTACGCATACCATGAGCTCCTTCGGCAAACTCCTAGAAGAGCTCCTCTACTGCGTGTCTCAAGACCTCGAGCACGATTTAAAGTCCCTATGTTCAATCACTCTAGTGAACCACAAACTGCGAGGTTGAAATCTCGCCGCGAGATTGAGTGAAAGAGTTATGGCTACTTCATACGAAGTTTACCGCGGCATCGGGAGACTATGTTCAAAGCTCTAGTCCCGGACATGCATATGGTATCAATGAATAAGCGATTCGCATCAGGGGTTGATAGTGGGATTGACGCAGGACTTTATACAGGACGTTGAGGCTTCGATAGAGATGAAAGGATGGATATACACGATGACGCTATGAGGTGCTTACGTAAGAGTAGTCAACGAGTGATACACCCTCGTTCTTCGAATACCTTTGACAAACTCCGCATATAATCAGCTTGGATAAATTATCTAATCACTAAACCCCTCAAATTCCATATCCTTTTCCTCCTTCTCCTGCACTTTCACTTTCTTACGCATGACTTCAATCATGCCCTCCACCCTCTCCTCCTCCCTCCTCTCCTCATCCGTCAACTTAGCAACGCGCTCAGCCTCCCTCTTAACTCTTTTCTTCTCCCTCCTAACCTCCTTCGTCGCCTGAATATCCTTCTGCTGCGTCCACGCCCTACCCTCCCTATCTCCCTCTTTCTTGCGCACTCTCTCTTCTTTCTCTTTACCCAGGTCCTCCAGTCGAGCTGCTTCGCGCGCTTTGTCTTTATATGCGAATGTCGCGAGATCCAGGTCCTGGCCCAGTCTTTTGTCGCCAGTGAATCCTTTGAGCTCGGGCATGCCGGGGAGCGTGAGGAGACCCCATGCGGCTGCGAGGTCGGACCAATTCAGTTCAGTGACGGGGAAGATGGAGGACGCGGTGTGTTTGGTGTATGCGCGCACCCAGGAGACGAAGCCGCGTTGCGCTTTGTCGAAGAGGGCGCGGTCGGTTCGGACTTGCTGTCGGATTTGTGAGGTTATGGCTGCTGCTTCTTCGGGTGCGATGGTGATGGCGGGGTTGATCAAGGGTGTGATGGGCGTTTGGCGGACTTGGAGGAAGCCGATGTAGTCTTCCTCGCAACCGGGTGTGAGTAAGGTGATGGCTACGCCTCTCCGACCGGCGCGTCCGGCGCGTCCGCAGCGGTGGATGAAGGTCTTGGGGTCGCTTGGGGGATCGAGTTGGAACACGAGGTCGACTGATGGTATGTCGAGGCCTCGTGCTGCGACGTCGGTGGTGAGCAAGATGGACGGTAGAGTGGAGTCAACGAATTTATTGAAGTTCTTTCGGCGCACTTTGTCGGGGTGTTTGCCGTGCAGGGGGACGATAGTGAAGCCTTCCAGTATCGAGGGTAAGATGTGTTGGAAGTAGTCGACTGAAAAGCATGTCGAGAGGTAGATAATTGACTTTTGGGGCTGCGGCTGTATCGAGGACAGGATCTGGTTGATGGCGGGGATCTTGTGGGAGGCAGGTGTGACGAGGTAAGACATTTGCAAACTTGCTGGCGTCCGTTTGTCTTCGACAACACCGTTTGAGTCAGTTGTGCTTCGGGCCTTGACTTTGACGGCGATGCGCACGGGGTTGCGGAGGCCAACGCGGATGAGCTGGTCGACTGCTTCGCTCATGCTAGCGCTGAAGAGCCCTGTTCGGCGTTGCTTGGGGAGGCGGGATATGATTCTTTGTAGGTCTTCTTTGAAGCCAAGATCAAGGAGTCGGTCTGCTTCGTCCATAACTAGGGCGTCAAATGAAGATTGCGGGCAGTGGACGTGTGGCGAGCGAAGCAGTTCAAGAAGTCTTCCAGGAGTACCGATGAGGATGTTCGGCGACTTTTTCAAAAATGCGCTTAGGTCTTGAGCTGGCGTAACTGATCCGCCGAGGAGGAGCTGAGGGAAGACCTTGAGTGTTCCGGCGGGAAATGTTGGCTTGGGCGGAGCGTCTGCATCTTCCATGTCTGAGTCGTCGTCGTCGTCTGGTTCTAATAGTGCTGCCGAGGGTGCGTGGAACTTGAGCAACGAGCACAGGACGGTGTGTATCTGTGTGGCTAATTCTCGAGTTGGCGATATGATGATTGCACCCACGTGATGCTTCTTTATGGGCGCATCGAGACGAAGTAGTCGCTCAACGATGGGTATCAAAAACCTGTACAACTGTCAGTTGTATCCAAAATGGGGTATTGTCAACTCACGCAAGTGTCTTTCCACTACCTGTCACCGCCTCAACGACGACATCTGAGTTCTTCATGAACATTGGGATGGCCGCGTGCTGCACAGGCGTGGTCTTCACAAAGCCCATGGCGTCCACCGCCTCCAGGATCCATTCTGACAGCGCAGGCGTCAGGGCGCTAAAGGCACGGTCGATCTTTGTTTGGGGAGCCATTATCTGCCCGGAAATGTGGTGTTGTCAGGCGTGATCGTACTGAGAGATGGCAGAGACTCGTGCTAGAAAAAAAGTTAATACGCGCTCTGATTGGCTGGAATCGCAACAGCCATCACGCGGCAAGCGCAGCCGACCGCGGCGTCATATCTGCTGCTTGATCGATGTACAAGATTCGACAAGCCTGCAAACAATTTCAATCAGATTACCGTGTCCTCGCCGTACCAAGACACGTATCTCGTATCCTCAGCCTCGT
>Ga0265797_10009301_pt1 | contig 12819 bp, 12 predicted proteins | sample P2T30metagenome_FD_192433 | JGI IMG/M metagenome (GOLD analysis project Ga0265797, IMG submission 192433) | Plant litter microbial communities from East Loma Ridge, Irvine, California - P2 T30 | ecosystem: Environmental > Terrestrial > Plant litter > Unclassified | place: USA: California... | reverse complement strand
GAAGCCTACAAAGAAAGACTCGATCGATGTGGCGGCTGGTCGAGGCGGTCCCTTGAAGTTGGCTTACGAGATCCACGGGCATGGCCCTCGCAAGATAGTCGTAAGTCATCTCAGCCTAACCAGCCTTTGTAGCAAGCGGCATGCCAGTGGGGCATTCTCCCTGATGTCCTGACACTTTCTCGCAGTTCATCATGGGTCTGGGAGGATTCATGAGGACATGGCAACGACAACTCAAGGACTTTGGACATACAGAAGCAGAAAAGTACACCGCACTTGTCTTCGACAACAGGGGGATGGGCGAGAGCGGCAAGCCACTGCTCCGATACACCACCTCAGAAATGGCCAGAGATCTAGTCGAGCTCCTGGACCACGTTGGCTGGACCGAAAACCGTAGCGTCCATGTTGTGGGTATCTCGATGGGTGGCATGATCGCACAAGAGCTCGTATGTCTCATCTGCCTCGGACGGTACATACGCGGCCATCACTGACAGCTCGACCACCGCAGGGCATGCTAATCCCGGGGCGCATCTGCAGCCTCAACCTCATCTCCACGGCCCCGCGCATCATCCGCACGAAACCGTTCCTGGAGAATGTGCGCAACCGCATCAACCTCATGATCCCTAAGGAAATAGATGTCCAAATCGCTCACGTCAAGGCTGACTGCTATTCCGCCGAATGGCTTGCGAGACCTGACGAGACTGAGCACACCATACAGCCTTTCCCAACGAATGGTGATCGCTTCGCCGCTGCCGAGATCAGCAAGCGTTCATCTCCTGGCGTCTTCACGAGGACAGGCTTCCTTTGCCAGCTTTACGCTGCAGGATTCCACCACAAGAGCGCCGCTCAGCTTAAGCAGCTTGGCGACTCTGTAGGCCGTGAACGTATCTTGGTGTTCCATGGCACTGGGGACCACATGGTAGAGTTCGTCCACGGAGAGATGCTGCTCCGCGAGCTTGGCGGCGAGGAAGGTGGCGTGACAAAGTCTTTCCACGAAGGTCTGGGCCACGTTGGACCTGTCGAGATAAGAAAGGAGTTCAAGGACATTATCCGAGCCCGAATCGACAAGACCGAGAACATGGCGGCTATATAAAGAAATTGGTATATACCCACAAGTCGCCTAGAAACTAGGATATCCCGCCCCATAAAGTCCGGCGCCATGTACATAATGAAAATAAAAGACAGTAAATGTCGAAAGGCTTCAGCAAGTCTGAATTGTCCTTGCAACTCTGGCATGGTTCTTAGCCCTGGCCATCTCAGCAGCAGTGCCTTCGACGCCGTCCCATATCGCGGAGGCTTTCCGATAGGCGCCGTTCTCGAGTAACAGCCTCACTACGGAGAGATGGCCTCGGTTTGCTGCGACATGCAATGGTGTTGCTCCTTCTGTTGCAGTGGCATTCAAAGGTGCGCCGTAGTTCAAGAGGAGGGTAGCTGCGTCTACGTGGCCCTTATGAGCAGTCCAGTGCAAAGGCGTCAAGCCTTGTGCTTGCTGCGCCGTAACCGACGCGCCTGATTGTAGTAGTACAAGAACAGAAGACTTCGATCCAGAAGCAGCGGCATAATGCAGAGCCGTATTCTCGTCGTCGTCTCTAGCGTCAACTTGGGCGCCACGGTCAAGTAATAGCTCAGTCATAGCGCTTTGGCCGGTAACAGCAGCTTGATGCAGAGGCATGAGTCCGCTACCCGAGCGAAGGCTAACACGTGCGCCGTGCTTTAAGAGAAGGCGTGCGGCGTCGATATGGTTGGCGCTGATGGCACACCACAATGGGCTATAGCCGTCTCTCCCACTCAGCCAGTCCACGTCCGCGCCATGTGTCAGGAGAGAGGTCAAGGCCTCGACGTTGCCAGCCCACGCGGCCAAATGGAGAGGCGTGTCACCCTTCGTGTCTTCTGCACTCATGTCTGCACCGTGTTGCAGTAACACTGACAGACACGCGCAGAAATTCAGGTGCGCAGCCTGATGTAGTGGTGTGCGTTGCAACTCTCCAAAAGCCTCATTTGCAGATAAACCGGCTTCCAGGAGATCGGAGAGCACTTGGATATCATCATCGGTCACAGCCTGATAGAGAGCCTCAGAGTTGACGTCCCCAGCAGCGTTCTCAACTTGTGGCTGCGAGCTGGGTTCCTCGACAACTTGGGTTTTCTCTTTTGCTTTTTCTGCTAGAACAACAGTGCTTGAGCTCGACGGAGGGCTGTACTCTGGTGGTGGCTCTATCCAGTCCCTAGAGTCCGAACTGGGAGTCATACCAGTGGGCAACATGTCTGCTTCGGAGACTTTGAGGAAGTTATCGCTTGATTGTTCGATAGGTGGAGTTGGTGGAAGTCCTGATGTGTTTAGAGTCGCCAAGAGAAAATCGAGGGCAGGCTTCTGCGCTTTGAGTTGAGACAATCCCTCGTTGAATGGCCTTGCGTCGTCCGAGGTCGATGAGCGTTGGTCATGCCTGCCGATAAACCTGAGAGTGGCGCTGAGCGAGCTTGCTGATGCCGTGAAACAGGCCCCGGGCCCTGTGCCTGGCGCAACAGCTCCTGTGTTGTTGCAAACAGCTGCCTGTAACTGGCACAGGCTTGCCGTGATGAGGGATAACTCCGTCAAGAGTGATGTTGTGGCGAAGTCGGTATCTACTTTGCGAAGTCGATCTGAGAGCTTTGCGCAGGCGTTGATGAGGTCTGCCAACACAGACAACGGCGAGTCCGGCTCGCCATTACTGGAAGTGGATGCTTCGGCATACAGGCTGTCGACAGCGACTCTCCTCCGGGGTCGCGGGCGGGTCTCTGTCGTTTCAGTCTTCTCAGGCTCTGCACTGCCCTTCCAAACGCTGGATACGGCAAAGAAGGAGAACGCGACACATGCTACTGTGAAAGCTGTGGAAGGCGAAAAGAAGGAATGTGAGGCGTCCATGCTCAGGCGAGGCCTATGGCCGCTCAGGGCCGCATGTGAGTCTTTGCAATGTCAATGCTCCAAACTGCTGTGGTCACAACAGCGATTGCATGAATGAATGAAAGCGTGGGTGGGTACTAGGTGTCTTCGCGCTGGCCATGCCGGTTCTCGTGTGTTTCGGCCTGTTTACTTTCCGACTGTTGTTGTTGCTACGCCAAACAGCCACAGTCGTTGGCGGAAGTCGCGACTGATGACCACGACTTGTGCTTTCAAAAGAAGTCGTCCAGAATATAGATTAACCGGAGCTGACAGTTACGAGTTTCCTCCATGTTCCCTCCCGCTTATTTGTCCACCCGAGCGGACGTCTCCCACTCCAGACTTGAGGACGGCAGTTGTCTTCTGTTCACTTGCCGATGCCCATGTCACATGTCCCAAGTGGACCTTCAAGGCCCTCCACCATTTTCCTCCATGGGGAAGTCAAATGCTTTGCTTCGATCGCGGCAGTTGATATCACCTTCTTCGCCTACAAAGAGAGCTGTTTTCAATGTGTCCGTAAGCACTGCAACGGGTCAATTTCGAGTGTTGGGAAGCAGAGAACAACCATCCATTCACAAGTCTTCCAAGTGAATAGCTTACGAGCCGCATCAGAAGTAGATCTCCAAAAGGATCGCAAAATCTCGCCTCACTTCAGGTACTCTAAGTCATGCACTGCTACTCCGAATCATCCGCAGCCTTGGCCTCTCAATCAAATGCCGCGCGGTCCATTACTGTCATCGCTCTCCAAGACCGACCTGCCGACACCCTCCATCTGCCGTCGCCTCATCAAGATACACCGACGGCAAGAGGGCGTGCCGTGATCCGATAAGCAATGTAAGGCATATAACCTGTGGTACACCCCCTTGACCACTTTCCCTGCTTCCTGAACCACCACCTCCCGATTTCAACTCATCCCCAAAAGCCAGCTTCAATTCAACATGTTGGCCAGCGGACTCCTCCCCATCCTCAGTGCCTACTGGCCGTCTATACTCTTCGCTGGAGTGTTGATCCAACTCTTACGGAACAAATACCACAATGGCCTGAACAGATTCCCCGGCCATGCTCTCGCTGCCTACACAAATTGGTGGAGGTACTTCGACGTCCGGGGTAGAAGAGCGCAATGGACGCACATCGACCTGCACAGGAAACACGGCGACATAGTGCGATTGGGCCCGAACGTGCTCTCATTTGCGGATCCGCGTGCTATCAAGACCATCTATGGTCTCAACAAAGGCATGACGAAGGCAAGCATCTTTCTCCCTTCCACCCACCGACCAGCGTGGCCCTAACAGTGTGCAGTCTGAATTCTACCCCGTCCAAACGGCCATCGCAAAAGGCCGACCCATATACTCGCTATTCAGCACAACGGACGAAGGGTACCACGCGAAATACCGTCGATGCGTCAACAGCGCCTTCTCCATGTCTTCCCTGGTCAACTACGAACCGCTTGTGGACAGCACAACGGACGCTTTCATTGAGCAGACCCAGAAGCGTTACCTGGAAACGGGTAAAACGTGCGACTTTGCTCAGTGGTTGCAGTTCTTCGCTTTCGACGTCATCGGCGACCTCACCTGGAGCAAGCGCCTGGGATTTGTTGAGAAGCACGAAGACGTAGACGGGATCGTCGAATTCATCGGCCGTTTCCTCGCTTACGCCGGTCCCGTAGGCCAGATGCCTCTGCTGGACATGGTGTGGCAGAAGAACCCGATCAGACTCGCGATTGAGCGTTTCGGTCTGTCGAAGACGGTCTTCCCGGTGACGCACTTTGCCCAGAAGCAATCGGCCGCTCGCGAGACCGAGATGCAAAAAGTCAGGGAAACCGGCGAAGCAGATGAGACGAGCGGCAAAGGTGTCGACTTGCTCACCAAATTCACGCAAGCGCAGCATGACCACCCAGAGTTCATGACGGATCAACAGGTCCTGGCATCTTGCAACAGCATGGTCTTTGCCGGCTCGGAAACGACGGCGATCAGCTTGAGCAGCGTCTTCTACAACCTGGTGAAGCACCCCAAAACGTACAAGAAGTTGATGGAGGAGCTGGACGATGCTGCGCGTACGGGCGCGATCACCGAAAAGGCCTATCACAAGGTTGGCTGGAAGGAAAGCCAGACCTTGCCGTACCTGGATGCCGTGATTCAAGAGTCGTTCCGACTTCATCCTGCTCCTGGTCTCATTCTAGAGAGAATCGTACCGCCTCAGGGAATGGATATCCTGGACAGCCATATTCCCGGAGGCACCATCGTTGGCTGCAACGCCTGGGTCTTACACCGTCGGCCAGAGATCTTCGGTCAGGACGTAGACGTTTTCAGGCCTGAGCGTTGGCTAGAAGCGTCTCCGGCGCAGTTAAAGGAGATGAAGGCGACGATGTTCCAATTTGGTGCCGGAGCCCGGACTTGCATCGGCAAGAACATCAGGTGAGTCCAGTTATGCAGCTTCAACCTCAAGTGCATGCTAACAATTTCATCTAGTCTGCTTGAGATTTACAAGCTTGTGCCCACATTTCTCCGTAACTTCGAGGTTGAGCTTGAGACGCCGGATACTGAGTGGAAGACGTTCAATGCCTGGTTTGTGAGGCAGCTCAATTTCCACACGAAGTTCAAGCCACGGAATGTGCCATCAGACTCCAGGCGTGACAGTTTGGCATAGAGCGATATGACGTTGGGCAAGTATGCCCCGAGCAACATGCTTGCTAAATGCAACATTTGGAAAGCCATGTTGAGCGAGATGATCTCCTAGCGACTTAGCGGGGGCGTGAGTGTTCTTAGTCTGCTCTTGTATCGGCATTTAGGCTGTCCACAAAGGCAATCTTTATCCAGGTTCTGTGAATGCGATTAGCCGACGTTGTACGACTTCAATGGCCTTGTCAATTGATCAAGAAGAAACCCGGTTCGAGTTTGCTCCGAAGAGAAGCGTTGAAACGCATCAGCCAAGGAATCAGTCTCAGACTTACCTTCCAATACGTATCGGAATAATCCACCGTGATCTCGTCGCCGGCTTCGATTCCTTTTGACACCAGCACAATTCGCTGCGTACCGCACCACATGAAGCGCTCATATTGGCTGTTAGGCTGGCAAGAGTGATTGACAAAGCGTGTGTAGTTGCCTTGCCGCCCCTGCCAGATCTGGTACGCATCGGACCCTGTCTGTCCGACCATGACATCGAGACCAGACAGACCAGACGTGACTTGGCCGACGAATTCGCCCACTGCGGTTCCACGATCGAACGGCAGACAAGCGATCAGACCGTTGTTACGTCCATTTGGTGTGCGGTAGACCTGTACAGGAGCGATGTGTGGACCTGCCTGAGGGTACAAGTTCGGGAAACAATTGCAGCTGTTTTCTGGTGGGTCGTCGGATTGGCGTTCGTGACATAATTGGCAGATGTGAGGATCGTGTGCGTTGGCGGTTTGGACGACCCGTGGATCGTACAGTCCCCAGGCCTCTTCGTCTACCTGGCAGTTGTTCAGGTGCGTGTAGCTAAAGTCTTTATCCCACTGGTGATATGTGGTGGCAAGCGGGATTGCTTCGTTGTTAGACGCACCGATCACGTAATCATGCGGGTGTCCAGTATATTTGCGCTCTGTCGAGGCGCCGACAATACCGAGCAGCTGCCTCCATCGAGGATGAAGTGTGTCAGCGGCAACTTCGAACCTGTGCTTGAGAGCGCGGAAAGCCTGAAATGACTCCTCATTGAAGGACACCCGATACTTGCAGAAGCGATAGAGGCCCATGCCTGCAAATACAAGAGCTGCCCAACCACCAGCCTTCTGGATATCGTGATAGCCGCGCCAGACTCCCATCTTGTTGCGAAGCTCTTTCTCAGTCCAGTGGAAGTCGAGGCAAGCTTCCGCAATGGTGGCTTTTTTGGCCTTCTCTTTGGTCATGCTGGCTGTTAATTGATGCACACGGTCATCAAACAGCTGCACCCATCTAGCTTGCACGATGACTTCCAGCGATCGACAGGTCCGGCTGGTTTGGCTGAGCTTACGGGCAAGAATGCTCATCCTGCCAAAAGTGCCACACGTGAGTGAAGCCTCACGATTGGAGACCTCGTTTTCTGTACTGGCCAGTAGTTTCGGTTGGCCATTCGACTCGATGGCTTGCCACTGCTCGATGACTTCTGTCGGGTCCATGCGGATAGAAGAGAAGATCGATTCCCAGACTCCCTTCACGAATTTCTGCAAAGATGAGGGCTGAAAAACGGGGTTGTCGCCAACGTTCTTCTTGCGCTGAGGGAAGACCCGACCATCACTCTCCAAGCGCCGAGCGGTGTTCGTGGCCGGACCAGAGATTGGTTCCGCATTCGCGTCTACTCTCACACGAAGCCCTCCAGTAGCTTTACGTATCTTTGACGGATGGTCGTCAAATTCCTCCGGCGTCGGTGCTGGTGAGACCAGCGTAGAGCGCGGGCGAAAGTTACGCGTCTCGGTCATGGCAGACGATGGCGTTCCAACAGCCTCCAGAGGTGGCAACGCCGCACGGTCGAAAGAAGGAGGAGCGAGCGGAATGGGAGTTTCTCTTGTTCCGACCAGCTGTTGCAACAAAGGCGCGACGTCGACGGAGATGACTTGCCTGGGAGGGTCTGGGCGAGGTGAAGAAGCGTTGTCAAGGACCAAGTTGCATTCAAGACGCATGCCAGCCACGTTGCCAGGTTTCGTAGTTTGGAGCAGGTGGCTGATAGCCTCCGGCATTCGTTCGAAAATTGAGCTTGCAACTCGCCGCGCGATATCTTCGACATGATTGTCCACCATATCTGTGAATCGCGAGGCCTTACGCTGGTCCGAACTGCGTGCCGCGGGTCGAATGGAGACAACGCTTTCTGAACGCAGATGCCCTCAAAGACCTCTGTCGCAGGCCAGTAGCATAATAGTGACTCTCTATGCTGTCGCAAATCAATGCATTTTCATGTACTGATGGAGTTTGTCGTAGGTAGAGTTACTGTAAGTCTGTAGTCTAGGTTAGTGGCGGCCTCGAGCACAGAGATTCGGGGTGACGGAAGGTTTTTAGGTTCGGAGCTAAATCCATGTAACCACCGGGAGTGAGAGTGGCCCTTTTACGCTGTCTCTTAGGGACAGATAATTAATTGAGACAGATCGCTACCGGCGTGGCCTCTCACAACCAGCGTGTGGACCTTCCGTGTCGCCTTAATACCGTGCTAGGTAGTATCAAGTTTACCGAGATACAAAGACCAAAGTAGCAAACAATCGATAGACTGGATTCGCCAATGCGCATTATCGCATTCTCATGTTGTTGAGATGAATGGTCTAGAATGCCAAAATGTATGCTATATTTGATATTCGCAATACGGCACTGCTAATCCCTAGCCTAGTTGGTATATAATGAACCGACCCATCGTAAACGTAAGATATTCTCCCCTTGGCTTCAATTTCATGGCGCAAATCCCTTCCTTCCGAAACAGAAAATAGTGATAACAATAATAATAACAGCATAAGGGCAAGGCAATGCATCAACTCAACGAGAACTCGCTTCCCTAAGCGTTCAGAATTCATTAGCCGACTCCCTCGCGCTCGACCCTTGCATCTGCTGGTTAGACATGAACAGCGATGCGGCCGCCAGCGGACCCAGGGCCTGTGGTTCGGGTTGGTATATGGTGCGGCTACTGTAAGCCGTGGGATGCAACAGAGGACCCGGGATAAGCGTAGGCGTAGGCGCCGAGTTGCACTTTCTTTCTCGTTCTCGTTCCATGCTCTCCATCGCCTCTCTTCGCATCGTTGCCACCGCTTCTTCCACGGCTTCGTTGACCCGACGGTGGTTCATCTCTTCCAGCCGTTCGTCCTGCTCAACTTGGAGTTCGGCGAACGGCACATGGACTTGATTCGTTCGTATCTTGTACATGGCGACACGCAGGCGTAACTGTAGTGTCTCCGCAGGACTGATAGACTTGAACACGAGGCCTGACCGGTCTTCTCCTTCTTCTTTCTCTTCTTCTTGTTGCTGTTCCTCATGCGGCTCCTCTGGCGGTTGCTGATATAGTAGTGTTTCTGGTTGGTCGTGGTGATATAGGTGTTGTTGATGTCTCGACTGCGGCGCAACAGCATGTTGCGAGGAAGGGTCGAAGTCGATCAATGACGAGAATGAGCCTCGTGTCTCGCCGCCGCTGTCCGAAGGGGTATTGGGCTCTGTTGGCGAATGAAAGAAGTCGCCTGTAGGTTCGTGATGTGTCTAACAACGTGGCACACACGTCAGCCATCTGTTCCCGAGCATCATCGACAAGCACATGTTCTTACCGCCACAGCTTCCGGAACCGACCTTGCTCTTGACACGGCCCCGGCATCATCCCTCCGTATTCTGTTAGGAGCCCTGGGCTCCACCGGACCAAACCCCATATCTCCAGACATCCTTCTCTTCTTGAGGTACTTCAGCCCGTAGCCCTCTTCCACCGCCGCCGTGAAGCTCCTCTTCAGCGGACTTCCCATCATGACCTTCTTGCTGAACAACCCTCCCGTGGCGGGTGAGCTGAAAACACGCGTATTCGTCGAGACATCGCCGAGCACGCGGCGATTGGGAGTGGCATTGACGGTGTGAGGCGGCGCCAAAGGGCTGGTCGCCATAGCATTTTCCTCGTTTGACCCGCGGAAGTAGGGCGTGTTCATGATCGCGGGTAGCTGCTGCGGGAGGAGGTGCGTGTCGGCTGCTGCGGTGCGTCCAGAAGGGCTACTTTCACGATGTGATGTACCGCTGTTGCTCTGTTAGTCAAGAGTCCATCGCTTAGGATGAATCCCAATGAGCAGTGTCACCAACCTTGCAAAACGGCGAAGGTTAATACTCGAAGCAGGAGCCGGCGAGATGAAAGGCGGGTGCAAGCCTTGAACCCTTGCGAGACCTCACTCGCGCTACATCACGCTCACACGTGATTCCCGATGAGGCCATCTTGTAGGGAATAGTATGCATATATTAGTGAGCATTATAGAACAGAGCCAACAGCATCATGCCTTGTGTACAGTATAATCTAGGAATCTCCAGTGAGACCTTGCTGTTGTTCGATTCAGGAGATTTCTTCTGGCAAACTACTTTTATCTACAAAACACCATCATGTCTTGATTACACAGTATAGAAACATTATGTATATCCACTTATTGTGACAACTTCTCGGGCGTAAGTGTGCCCCATGCTACTCGATGTGCATCAAAACTCCGACTCCCTCAGCCCTGCTTGAGAGACGATCAAAGATCAAAGACCCAAAGCTGTGGCCGAAGCGCAATCCAGATGTATATCGTCATGCGCGGCGCTGTGCGAAACAGAATGCAAGCGTCGCAATGTACTTTGCACTGTGACGGGTATCGTAAAAAACAGAAAGGAAATCATGCTGTCGCGCAAGATGCAAGTACTTCACTTCTGTACTGCCATCATTGCAGGTGTTAAACCTCCTCGGTGAACCTGCTGTTTCTGCTCCCATCAAGGGAAACAGGTGTCTCGCTTCTTGCAAACGGTGCAGCCGAACTGGGGGTCCAAGATGGCGTACCCGACGTGGCAACGCTCGGGCTTTGCACGTTGGACTTGGCAGCGTGGATGGTTGGTCGTCGCTGAGGTCCCGGCGACATGACCATATGCTCCGTGGTGCCGGTTCCAGCAGCAACCCCAGCGGCATTGCTGTCAGAGAATGGGTCTGGTGCACTCAAAGAGCCGTCACCTCCGTAGAAGCCATCGCTGTCCCGGTAGAAGGAATGGCTGCTTAAGTTTCCTTCGGTTCCATCGTGACCGTCAGGACTGACTAAAGGCATGGTCGGCGGTGGTGACGTGGGCTTGTGGGTCGGGCCTGTCATGCCTTCGCTATAGGCGGATGGCAGCTTGCGGCCAGCAACGCGTTGGAAGCCGCGTTCTCCAGTTTCTGGTCCAGTGTTCTGACTACGGTTCTGGTGTCTGAAGAGCGCTGGTACTGCACCTGCGAATGGCATGAGACCTGCACGCTCGGCCATACCAGCTCCACCAGAGGTAGATCCACCAGCAGAATTCGCGCCTGAACCAGCAGCATTGGCAGGCAGAGCCTGGTGACCAAGAAGGGCGCGCTTCTTGTACCGTCTCATGAAAAGCAACACTATTGCAAGTACAAGTGCGAGACCAGCGGCACCGCCAACTACACCACCTGCAATCGTGCCTGCTGGTGCAACTGCATCGTCGTCGCCGTCGTTTGCCGCAACTGTGCTGGTACTAGTGATACCATTTGACGTTGCGGTCGCACCATCGCCTGCGACACCGACCAACCCGACGCCATCGGAGTCGTCAGAAGGAACTGGGTTGGATTCCGAAGAGGTTCGGGTGGATGTTGGAATTTCCGTAGAAAAGACGGTGGAGCGCGTGGTTGATCCATCACTCGATATTGTGGTGACCGATTCACTAGCGGAAGAGGCTGACGTCCGGCTGCTTGTGCCGCTAGTAGCAGACGGGGAAACTGTAGCAGTCTGACCATCAGAAAGGGTCGTTGTGAACGACTCGCTTGATCGTGTGAGGGTTGCGACCTCGCCATTTGACTGGGTCGCTAAGAATAGGGCGGCGAAGTCGACAGAGGAAGTCGAGTCCTCAGTTTGCGAACCACTGGAAGACGTTGACGCACCCGTGCTGATTGCAACGCCTGAGACATTCATGCCACGGCTTGATGATGTTGATGCTATGTTATGGTCAGCCGAAATATTCGATAAACTAGATCTAACACATTCAATGACATACCAGACGTGGTCAAGTTCATGCCCATGCTAGATGAAGCTGAGCCGCTTTGTGCGGTATACCCGCTGATAGTGCCGGGAATTAGGACTTGTGATGTGCGTGGTTGTCTGTCCTGGGTCGTTGGTGCCAGCACGCTGCTGTTAGACGACGTGGAGGAGTCCAAGGTGCTAGATGACGGAGATGTACTGCTTGCAGTGCCAGTTCTCGAAGCAAGAGTGGCCGAGCTTCCGGTGCCAGACTCTGTAGATTCGGGTTGTGCTTGGCTTTGAAGACTCGATGGCGAACGATCGACTGTGTTTGAAGTTGATGATGACGGCTCAGGGTACGGTCGAGACTCATTCGAAGCCCTTCCCGAAGAGATGCTGCTTTCGGTGCTGCTCGTGACGTCGCTCTCCGCATTACTCGTGATGCTGCTTTCGGTAGTACTATCAGTGCTACTACTCGTGATGCTGCTGGCGGTGCTTGAGGACATCACTGCACTGGTTGGTGTCGGCAAACTGGACGGACCGGTGGAATTTTCTGAATTTGCACCGTCTCCTGTAGTCGACACGGCAGACGAAGTTGGTAACGCCCTTGAGGTAGACTCATCAGAATCGTCTGATATCACCGAAGTTGTGCTAGAAGTCGACAAAAGGGATGGCACATCAGGAAGGTCCACCGTGACAGCTGCAGTCGTCAATGCAGTGGTGCTACCGAGCGCGTCGACTTTTGCAGTCACCGCTACCACGACGTCTGCGTTTGAGTTCGTGCTGACTATAGCGGGCAAAACTCCTGTGCCCTGACGTCTGCGAAGCTGCTCCCCATCACTGTAGACAGACTCTCTGCGGATCTGCAAATGAACTTCCTCGATATGCCGGGGCGGCTGTGCTGATTCAATATGCTCGACCCCATGGAAGAATGGCGCAGTCACGGGTTTTGTCGTCGCCTTGTCAGAGTGCTGGGTCATATGCTGAGCTGGACTCAGCAATTTTCTTCGTTTAATGGGAGGGGCCATGTTGCTGTCCATGGAAGAATGCGCCTCCTAAGGGCCTGGCACGCCAAATTAAGGTCGTCAATATTCGACCCTTCTTTGCGGCTCTCCGTGGTGTATAAGCGCTATTGTTACTCGGTCGTCGATAGTCGCAGCCACGATGCTGAGGAGGCAAGGGTCCCGAGTGCCCAAGTGACGAAAGTGAGAGATGTCCAGGGTTTCCTGCCTGCGATTGTTTCTAGAATGACCGGTGTAGG
>Ga0265797_10009300_pt1 | contig 12819 bp, 11 predicted proteins | sample P2T30metagenome_FD_192433 | JGI IMG/M metagenome (GOLD analysis project Ga0265797, IMG submission 192433) | Plant litter microbial communities from East Loma Ridge, Irvine, California - P2 T30 | ecosystem: Environmental > Terrestrial > Plant litter > Unclassified | place: USA: California... | reverse complement strand
TAGAAGACTTTAGCGTATGTATGAAGCAATCGGTCGATAGCGTCGAGGCTAGCAAGAGCAAACGGACGCCATGTTTCCAACACCGCTTTGCCGGACATGCAGCCTGCGATGGACTGGTGAGGACTGGTGAGAGCTTTCAGACGCTGATGTTGCTCAACAGTCTGATCTCTAGCCGTGATAGTTCCAGATGAAGTATTCTAATGGAGATCAACACCTGGGACAAGCTGTGGCAGAGCCTGGAGAGCATCCTACAGCTTCAATCTTGCATCGTTCGAGCGACGCTCCTAGGTGTTCCTCCCTGACGATACGCTCTTGAACATTACCCCGACGCAAAGGGCGCAGATATGTACATTGGACTTCGAAATCGTGACAATTCTGACAACGGGAAGTCGGATCCTCAACACTTGGTCGACAGCGGATGCTGCGGCGGTGACACAGGTCGCACGCTCTTGAGGCGCGTTGTTGTTTCTTCGGTCGCCCAGTCTGCATCTCGAAAGTTGTAAAGAGCGAGGGAAAAAGTATGGTTGGTCTGGCAACAAAAGCGAGGTGGGTTCTTAAACTATCATATACCTCGGAACCAGGTAAGAGAATTTCGCCCGATGTTCTCGGTGCATGCAGTGCGAGGAAACGGTGGGAAGTAGCATCGAATATAGAGCTACGGATAGTCTTGACCATAGCCCATTGGCAGTTTAGATGACAGGGATGCAGCTTTGAGACTATCCAATACGAGGTAAGCGACCATCACGTGTCATGCCCAAGCCAAGCTGCCATACCGTGCTGAACATGACGAACGACGCCCCTCATTACCAGTATCCGAACATGGCATCTTGCATTAATTTAGATGAGCCACGTTGCAAGATCCGGCTGTGCCGCTCAACAGTACTGCACAGCTCCTGTACACCTTAGGCCGTCTTTTGATCTTGGCTGCATAATCCAAGTGTAATGAGCATGTACTCATGCCGGTGGCGCTTTTTTGAGGCATCGGCTCCGTCGGCACGCTCAGGCCTTGGCTTTGCCAAGGATCTATGGGGTGATGTATGCACAACAGACTCTTGAAAGCCTAAATGCTTAAACGCTTATATGAACGTCGTACGGTTCGGACTTGCTCGAACTCCTTGTTTCTTGTCGGAAGAGATTTCGTCGAGACTTCGTTGTGGTGACGTACGCGATACACCTTCCTTCGACGACTTCAAGAGCGACGTCTATACTCACTGGATATACGCATCCTATGACTTTGTCTAGGCGCTGTCTTCGAGACGACCGAAATCACTTGGCATCCGGACGGCGACCTAGGGTAGTGAAATCACCCCTCCACCGTAAGCGGGCTTACCGGGATCAGCCAGCTCCTACGCCGTGATACTGCAGTTGCAAGTACCGTCACTCTCGAAGCTATTGACCGAGAAGTAGCTAGGCTACTGCAAATATCCGAGTTCCGTTTGCCGCGAATCATGATCGAAAGACGGGGTCAGCGAGATCTTTCGACGAAAAGATGGAATTCAATGCGGGAACCTGCATTGCGGACGCAGCTTGACTTCATGATCAGCTGCGGCCGCCGCGAGCCCCAACATGCACAGCGAATTGTACAAAAGGGGTGGCCTTGTGCGGTACGCTTGACTTCGAAGTATCACAGGTAAAGGTATCCCGCAAAGTTAGAGTTTGTATCATACTTTCCCGTGCTTTTCTACCCCACCAAAACCCCAAGGATGGAACTGAAATCGGAGATGTCAAAAACCTCTACCTCGGAGATGCCCCGAATTCGAGAGATTGCGCTTACCGTCCCTGAAGACGAAGTCAAAGTTTTATGGCCGAACGACGACTTTCAGGCTCTTGGGTCTCCAGGTTGGTCGGTGGGCTGCTGTTTTGTTCTGGCGGGAACCGGTCCGAGGTCAGCTATCATCATGGCAAATATCCCTTGCCCAACACTCGATGAACACCAGGCTAGAGGTACGATGCCAACAGATCGTACGCTTGATATCGAGCTCCACCTCATGACTCGGGTACGGAGAGCGATCGGCATTTTCATCAAACACCAAGAGCAATTCCAGCATCCCCGAATCTGGTTGATGGTTGATCGCCACAAATGTCCCGGTTGGGCCGACATCGTGCAGTATCGGACTCAGCATGCACTGCGACACCTTGGCCTTGAGACCGAAGTTCTCAATCGTGCCACACAAGCACAAGAGCCGCTGACGTTGACACCTTCTAGACGCGCAGTTGTTGTTCTCAAAAACGACGTGGGATCGCCGGATGTCTACCTCGGGGGTAGCTTGGTGTACCCCAGACACCTTTCGTGACTTCTGGTGTCCTACTCGTGGAGTCTTGTGTGCTGGTAAAGGCTGAGTAGAGCGAGATTGAGCGGGTTGATTGGGTCCGGGGTTAATACCATATCGAACCTCCGCTTCCGCCTCCTGGTGTCGGTTACCGGTAGCAGGATCGAGGACGCGTTGGAAGGGCACAGTTCAAGTAGATGAGCCTCAAATTTGATCAAGATCGAACGCTACAAAGCGTAGCCTATGCCATAGTGTTTGGTCAACTTGGCTCTCTCTTAGCTATATCCCTGTATAGTAGCCAGACCGGACATCGGCAACACTTTCGGCGTGCATGAATAAAAGTGGTAGATATCCAGTATGAATTATGTATCTGTCAACAGATGATCCCTCACTTTCAGAATTCGCGAGTGACTAAATCCTCGTTATACATTCGTCTTTAGTCATACACTACACGTCTCTCAACATCCCTGACGATCGGCGCCCGAAGCCATGACAAAAACCACCACTGCATTATATGTCGCAGCCAAAGGCCGTGGAGGCTACAACAGACTTGAAGCGCGTCGTAAGGGACTTGATGATGCGATCACGACTTCCGCCTCTTCCATGCCGTTACAGTAAAACACGCACGGCTGATCAGCTTACAGTGCCCCTGATTTCTATATCAACGGGAAAAACGATACTCTTTGGTTCCCATGGATCGGCTCCCTCGAGCTAAAGCCTATGCGCATGGAGAACAGGACTGGTACTTTCGTTGTCGGGCTTCGTTCAAAGGTGGCTACCAGTCTGGGTAAGCACCGACACCGAGGAACCGTCACTGCCATCACCATGTCAGGAGCATGGGGCTACAAAGAGTACGCCGATCAAAGATGTATTACATTGCGATTTTGCTAATCGTTCTACTCGTAGGTACGACTGGGTGGCTCGCCCAGGAGATTGGGTATGCGAGAATCCTGGCACTATCCATACCCTGTCCGTTGAGGACAACACCGACATTGTGTTTACCAGTATTGGTAGAATTGAGTTTCTCAACGACGACGATAGCTTCAAGTTCACACTGGATGTCTTCAACTTTGCTCAGATGTATTATGACACTGCAAGGAGAAGGGTATCGAACCCAACGATACTCTGTAGCATTGAATGATCACTGACTCCGATACATGAGTTGAGCACGAGGCTCCTATCCAAGGAAACTATTCGTTCTATATACTAAGGAGACTCGTTCGTTCCTGCACTCTGCTCTGTGTCCACAGAGCAGCAGAGCATGCAGAGCAACAGAGCAACAGAGCAGTCTGCAGCAGAGCAGTCTGCAGGTCACATGACCCGTGCTCTGTTGTCACATGTCAGCCCGCTGCGGCTGACTGCTACGTCTGCGCCCGAAGCGCAGTCGTATCTCTGGGCGTTATCACAGCGCGCTTGAACCGTTGGCTAGCAGGGCGGCGCAGTAAGAGGCTGACGGCGATCTTGCATACGTAGACGACGACAATGAAGATTATCTCCGCTGCGAACACAAACTGTAAACATTTAATGAGTTTTTTCTGATCTGTGAATGCTATCATGCAAGGTTGCGTACCTTTTCAGTGTGTTTTTGTGCAGAATTGCTAAGATCTTCAGGCAAGACCCCCAAGCCGGCAGACACTGCTTTGATGGCAACGGCGCTTTGCACCACAGACAACACCTGAGGTGTGGTTAGATCATCATTGATGGAGACAACGGACAAAAAGCTTTTTCTCAAAGTGGACATACAGTTGCGATAGAGGTGATCATGTCATCGTAACCCAGCGGCGTGCGCCATGGCCATCGGCTGAATAAACGAGCCGCATATATCAACAAAGAGAGAGTGATGGAAAATGCAGCAGCGATGGTAACTAAAGCGCCGCAGTCTCTTGCATTGACAACAGTGCTCGGAACTATGAAAATCGCAGTGGAAACCATATCCACGGGGTGTAGGTAGTTCGATTTACGTGAAAGCCAGAGTCTATCAATGGTACAATAGTTTTGCAGGTATGAAAAGGAAAACCACAGTGCCCTTCCAGCAGAGGAACTAAGTACCTATTCACCCAAATGGCCAAGCATGAAGGATAGCGAAATCACCAAGAGTTATCGCATTCGTAGGACTAGTTGTGAGCCATACCTGCATAGTGAGGCGTAAAAAGTGTGCACACGATCGCATAGGACAATTGAGTACAGCTTGGGCAGTGCACCCGATCTATCCTTGCTTCATCTCCACTATCTCGTTACAAGTCAAGGGCCCGGTTGGCTTACGTTTGACACTTCCCCGACACTGCCTTTCCTGCAAGGCCAAGCAAGTCGTCCCATAATGTCATTCTGGTACCTTTTCCACGACGCTTCCGGTGCAGATACAAAGAGAAGGCTTTTTTGATTATCCGTGCTCCTCGAATGCTATCAGTTTCTGTTGTTCAGCCGTGAACTTGGAACAGACATACCTTGAGCAGATGGTGTCACGGGTTGCGCCGGACGATCAGGCTCTGCCGCTGCCTTTGAAGGTAGATTGGCAAAGTATCTCGCCCGATCTAAGAATCTTCGTGCGTATTTGGTACTAGTACGGACCGGCTTTTCACGAGTTGGAGACCCTGCGAGGACAAGGAGCTGCTTCAACATTACTTCCATGTCGTCAAGACGTCCCGTCAGATCTCTACGTCTGCTGACTCTGCCGCGAGACTGGCGGACACAGGTTTGCATTGAAGGCGACTTGAAGGCGTAGGTAAAGGCACCGTCATTTTCTGCTCGCTGGCAGCGTACTTAAATGTCAGAGCTACTTCTGGTGATACCTGACGATTCTGAAGACGATTACCGGCGATTCACCAGTCAGTGCGGTTGGTAACTTGGCCACATCCTATGTGAAAATGGCCACCAAAAACATCAACTCGAATATAACAGGGTCGCCTATAGACGAATCCCAGTTGTAGGCATGCATGTCTACCGCAATTTCTCTGAGGGGATTTATAGCAGGTTCAAACCCGCTCTCCCTACCATAAGCAGTTCTTCGGGTTGCACAAAAAGCAAGGATGTGCGTCGTCAAATCAGGGTCACTGCGGTTTGCTGGTAGAGTAGCACCATACCACAAATGATCTTGGTGGCTGTTTAGAATAGCTGGATCCCGTCCACATCGCCTTACTGTACGAGTCTAAACACAAGAGACACATAGCCAAAGACCAACCTGAGTGCCCCGGGCTCTCTGTCACCCTGCCTCTGCCCCTGTCTGCTCACTCTCATTATCCCAACGTCTTCGAACTTGCGACCCATGATTCTCCCCCCAGTTGCTCCGACACCATAAAGATCTTAAGTGGCGCACGTGATGTGACGGACTTGGCCAGTGGTAGTGTCCCCCATCCAAACAGGGCTTTTGATCACGATACCGACCTCCGACTACATCCGGCGACTCAGACGGCACATGCTGGGTCGCCTCAGCGCGTCCTTCGGCCCGCTAGACCCTCTTACACGGACGAACAGAGGTTCTCTATCATGTACTACCGTATTGTTCGGAAACTCTCGTGGCCCGGGATAGAGGACGAGTTTGCGAGGTTGTTCAATTTACGCACGAAGGATGGCCTCACCAGCGTTTACTACCGCATACGCAAGATGTGGGGCATGGAAAAGGTTCTTGGGACCGACTTCCGCACTACAAGTGATCGTAGCAGAGTCGAGAGCGAGGCCAGTCGCTTTTCTAGGGACTTCCTGATGGACCTTGTTTACTTTGACTCGGCTCACGTGTCGGACTTGCGAAAGAACCGTGGGGTTGGTCGACTAAGAATAGGTCGTTAGGATGATCAGTGAGTGTGGAGAGAACTATGGCCGGTGGTCGGCGACCACATACTATGGCTCTACAACACATCACTAGAACTTGGTCACATACCCCAAAGATGGAAGACAGCGAGGATAGTTACCCTCCGGGAGCCTGGCAAGGCCGACTACGCCCTACCGAAGGCGTTTCGCCCAATCTCGCTACTCCCGACTATTAGCAAAGGTCTTGAGGCCGCAGTTGCAGCGCGGCTATCGTACATTACTGAGACCCATAACCTCCTCCCAGCTAACCACTTCGGGGCTAGGCCACGCCGATCGGCAGAGCAGGCGCTGAATGCACTAGTCCAGAGAATTTACCAGGCGTGGAGACAACGGAAAGTACTCTCGCTAGTATCGTTCGATGTGAAGGGTGATTTCAACGGCGTCCATTCATCAGTCCTCGCAAAGAGGCTCGCAGCACGGCGGGTGCCAAGCCTAGTGGTCAAGTGGGTTCGAAACTTCTGCGACAGACGCTACGCCCAGGTTACAGTTAGAAACTTTGAGTCAGAAGTCTCCCAGAACGAATACGCAGGTATACCGCAAGGCTCCCCTTATCACCTCTCCTCTACGCCTGTTATAATGCCGACCTGGTCGAGTGGAAGATCGACGGAGCTGGAGGTGCACTAGGGTTCGTCGACGACTTTAACGCATGGGTTGTCGGGGACAACGCCACACAGAATACAAAGACTATCCAGGATACGATTATCTCTCACGCCGAACAATGGGCAACTAGGAGTGGCGCGACCTTTGAAGCAGATAAGACAAGCCTCATTCACTTCACCCGCCGACCGCCAGACGAGGAACCCCTAAACCTTCGCTTTGGCGAGGTCAATATCACGCCTAGCCCGAGTGTCAAGGTCCTCGGAGTTACCCTCGATGTCAAACTCGCAATGGACGAGCACATTTCTCGGGTAATAACAAAGGGGCTACGAGCATGCCTAACGCTCCAAGCCATAAAAGGGGTACGACCGACTCAGATGAGGCAGCTCTTTCGGAGTTGCGTACTACCTATCATCGATTGCGCAGCTTCAACCTGGTTCGGCCGGGGTCAAAGAGGCACGGTCAGGCTATGCAATAAACTCGACAAGGTACAGCGTCGCGGAGCACGAGCTATCCTCAGAGCATGGAAGGCGGTTGCCCTACCAATCCTCGAGGCTGAAGCTAGTATCGAGAGTACAAAGGCAAGGTTGACACGAAAGGTCACAGCACAGGCGGATAAGCTGCTTACGCTCCCGATCGAAAACCCGGTAAGAAGGGCTATAGTCCATGCACAAGGAGTCCGGCGATATGCATCGCCGCTAGATACCACACTCTCAGCAGTAACAGGGAGGCTAAAGCATATCGCGAGACGATCCCTGAGTGAAACCCCGCCGTGAATCCACGCTACGTGGGTTAGCTTAGGGCGTAGAGTTCTTATCGCAGAGAAGGATCAGGCAATCCATGATGCGAACGCAATCGCAAAAGCAGGGATAGCAAGCCTATACTCCAATGGCTCGGTCACAGCACGATGCGCGGCCGTCGCAGTCACCAGACGGCGAGGAGATAGTACAGAGGTGGTCGTACAGGAATCTATCGGGTGGTCAACCACGTGCGGCCTCCTCACTGCAGAGATCGCTGCAATTGCGGCTGCGCTCGAGTACGTACAAGAGGCATTTGAACCAGAACCGCAGGAGCACCCGCTCCTAGCTACTAAGCTACGGTTAACGATCTTCTCTGATAGCCAACTTGCTCTAGAAGCAATCAAAGCAGACAACAACGCTAAGAGAGGAAGGGACCTCCTCCGTAGGATCGCCGGGTCCTTCTTCGCACCCCGAGAGAAGGATATCGAAGTAGAGTTCAGATGGGTCCCCGGACACTCAGGAGTCTGCGGCAATGAACAAGAAGATATAGCAGCTAAAGCAGCTGCTAGCCAAGCAGGAGGGCTTACAGCCCCACTAGCTCGACGCGTACGCGAAGCAGCCGGGCTAATGAAAGCAATCGAGCAGGACCGCAAACGCGACTCCGACAATTTCGATCGAGAGGGCATCCCAGGCCAGTATACATGGAAGCTAGACCAGGCGCTCCCAGGTCGCTACACACTGCGACTATACGGTGCATTCACGTCGGAACAGGCATCGATCCTTATCCAGGCCAGGACAGGGCACTGCCGGCTTAATCAATACCTCTCCCGTATAGGTGTTACTAACGACGCAAAGTGCCTATGTGGGCTCAACGACGAGACCATTAGCCACATCATCTGCGTCTGTCCGTTATGGGCAGAGCATCGGAAAACCCTACGCATGGCAGCAGGCGAACGAGTGGGTGACCTATCATATCTACTCGGCGGTTGGAGCAAACGAAAAGACGCAACAACAGGGAAGCTCGTAGACGGAGAGAAGAATAAATGGACATCGGACATCACGGTAGTTAAGGCTACGGTACAGTTCCTACAGAAGACAGGCCGGCTCACATACCGGCCAGAGGAAGGCCAGTTTGGTTAAAAGAAGGACCTACACTCGTTTTACCCGCTTTACCCGCTTTACAAGCTATGAGACAAGGCAGCGAAATTCTTTTGTTTAGTTAGGTGCCTATATAGGGACGGCTCATACGGTCACCGTGAATAGCCTGAATGAAACAATCAATCAATCAATCAATCAATTGTGGGTAGGGCGATATCTGTTACCCACTCGATATCTGTCAGCATAGGGTAAGACGGGGTCGTCTCGCGGAGCCGCTGCGCATCAATTCACTTTTCCTCTTGAGCATCCCAGTCTGCCATTTGATCAACTCAGACTTGTGGAAGTCAATTATGAGAACGCGATTCAGCTCTGAGTTCCACAACGTATTCTCAGGCCGGACGTCACCGTGAATAACACCGAGCTCGAAAATCTTAGCAATTGACCTTTTCACACCGCTAAGCTTGTCTTGCCACTGCAACTGGGTGAGTGGCTCTCCCGCCCACGCCATCAGCAGCATGTGCTGTATTTCGCCGGCCCCGTGCAGGAAGTAGCTTTGCGGCATGTCGAGAGCCCCGAGGAACACTGTGACGGCAGATGCTTGCGCGCTGCGGAGAATCTGGTAGAATTCGGCCTCGCCGGAGACCGTGCTCCACAGTCGTGAAGTCGTCCCTTTGCCGACGAATGTGTACCCGTGAGAGATGCAGCGGAGTTTGAATGGGGCTCCAGACGCCCCACAACTTCCGAATGGCTCGCAATGGTGATCCACGTCTTCCTTGAGCTGTTGCTTAAGGATGTTCACCATCTCCGAAGCGGTCACCAAATGTCTGTCCGTTTGTTGACCTCCACGGTGATTCGAAACGTTAGGACAAGCGTCGTCCAGCGGTCGACCTTGTTGCAAGCCGAGCAAGCACCGCTGGGTACAGAACGGCGACGCTGTGTTCTTTCTTTGATATCCTCCGCCCTGTTGAGATGACATAGGACGATGAACATGAGGTTGCGGCGGCGAAGAGGCGACTTGGCTATAGTTGCGCTTATGGCGGGGTGCGGCGACGTTCTGGTCCGAGTCCGATGAGTCTGAGGGATCGTTCCGGTCCGGTAACACACCCGGTGAAGATGTGCAGACCGGGTGCAAGCGCGTATTGCGTCGCCGAACGTCCTCCTTGGGAGGCTCAATGGGCGACGAAGGTACATATTCCGAGCCTGGTGGTGTCTGGTACAGCTGATCATCTGGTATCTGTGACCGTGCGTGCTCGAAATTCGTCTCCCAAACATGTACAGTATTCTTGGCCCTGTTTCGCCATGCGTTACTCCGCAGAGACGTCGTGCAGCTCATCAGGCCGAGGCATAGCAACCTGGCAACGGCAGTCACAGGCTGCTGGGAGCTTCCTTCACCCATAGACCGTACATCTTCGTTCGGCACGCAGAGATGATAACACAATGTGGTCGGGTCCTCTTCGGGCACGTAGAGGAAGACCAGCGCTATTCCCGTGGATAGACACGAGTATGCCAACCCCTCTTGTATCATCACATGATATTCTTGCACCATCGCAGCTCCAGTCAGTCGTGCCGCATTATATCTGAGCTTTTCTGCCCTATCCGTGGGAATGGTCTCGGAATTGACCACCTCTTCCCAGAAATTCATGGGTCGCAGGGCGTCACACAAGTTCTCCGTGGACAGCTTGTGCGGTGGCTTGTACTCGACAGTCATCAACAACGTGCTCGAATCACCGTCCAGGCGGTGTACACAGAATTGGTCGGGTTGCATCCTCCCTGACGGTGTGTCTCTCTCGCGAAGTTGGGCAGCCTCTTCGTCAAGGGCGTTTGTGTGACTGTCGAAGCGAAAGCCGTTACCAAGTCGCAGTTCTTTACGGGCATCAGGGTTTTTGCAGAGCGCAGAGATGATGTCTTGGACATGAAGATCCTTTCCATAACGCTCCACTCCTTCCAGGTCCTTTTCGCTGCTGAGGGGTCGTGAGCACAGCCTTCGTCCAAGGTCTTGCAATGCGAGCAGAGGAGAGAACAGCCGCGGCGCGTCCACTTCGGTGGGCTGCAAGTAGCTGCGGACGGTGTTGTACACCTCAGTTTGCTGAGCGGCGAAATCGGTCCATTCGCAAAACCTGGTGGGGCAGTACTTTCCAGTCGGCGCCGGAATGCTGCCTTTCGTGGAGCGAGACGGACATGCGGCTCGCAAAGGCTCGCACAGTAGCGAATGACAAGCGGCTATGTATTCGTCAAAGGTCGTTTCCCGGGTCTGCTCTCTCGCTTGTTTTCGTTCTTCTTCCGCTTGTCGCTGTTGTTCTTCCGCCTGTCGCTGCTGTTCCTCCGCCTGTCGCTGCTGTTCTTCTGCCTGTTGTCGTAACTCCGCTTCTCGTTCTCGTTGTTCTTCCGCGCGCTTCTGCCCCTGCCGCGCCTCTTCAAGCTCTTGGAGCAAGGCTTCGTAGTCGGATGCGCTGCGACCAGCCATTGTGCTAGGACAGTAATGCCTGGTGTGGCAGTAGAGTGGACGGGATAGGTCGACGCGATAAGAAAAGCACTGGGTATGCCTGCTCAGTACACCTCTGCTGTCAAGGACCCTACGCTATTAATCCGCGGCTTCCAGGGCTGAAGACGTAGCATTGCCGAGGCGACTTTGCACTGTCACGGTATAGGCCAATCTAGATAGAGCGGCGAGTAGCTTGGTTGCGGCATGAGGAGATCGCGAGTTGTACTAAGTTACGCGAGTCGGGATGCGCTTCCTCGTAAGCTGGTACCTTGGTAGTCATGACCTCCCCTCCGCTCTTTAGCGTAATCTACCGCCCAGCCAGCCGGGGAAGACGGCAGCCCACATACTGACTGCGCTGGTGTCTTTCGTATATTCCCCATTCCAAACGCACGTGTTGCAGCACTGCAGGTGTCCAAATCATCACGCCCCGGGTTCACGACCGGCAGCTGAAAACTAATGAGTACAGGGTGATCAGCAAACCAACAGATGCCCAATTTCACGGTTTGGTAAACAACGCCATACCGGAAGTGGAAGCAAAATTGGATGTCACGAAAAGCTCACGTGTACGCGTTTCTTCGCGTGTTCACTTCAGGCGACTCTCAAATCAATATGCAAATATGAAGAGCAGGTTTTTAATAATGATAAACTAATGTTTGATGTCCATAGCCAGGATCAAAAAATGTTACCGATGAATATATTTTTACGAATCCCTTGCCAAGCTGTTTGTCAAACAGAATTTCGAACGCATCGGTTTGTTTAGTCAGGTGCCTACATAGGGACGGCTCATACGGTCACCGTGAATCGCCTGATTGAATCAAACAATTAAACAAACAGATAAACCTGGCGGATAAATCTCACGTGTGCGAGTGCGGAGCGGTTCGGCCGTATTTCTTCTTAAAGATATCACGGTCAAAGGACTGTCGGAGCCGCCTACGTTGAGGTTGTGGATCGGGTGCGGCCCTGAGTCGGCGGCGAAGGTTCACGGGGGTGAACCTCCGGAAAATGGCGGGTAGGAGTACTTGACCAATTTGCCGGATCCTTATGCAAACAGGTTTCGAGGTGTCTGATAGTCGCATTAATGTCTCGATCGCGGACGTGATGGGGTAGCTTGCGAAAGACGGGTACTGATCTGCCACTGGCTCGCGTCCAGAACGCCAAGGGATCCAGTAAACACAGTCACTGGATCTCTTGGCATCACGTGAGGTGAGTAAAGCCGAGAACAAAAGCATACGCGGTTACGAGTTCCGTGCATGGCCTATAACAGAACACTCTGACGTTCTGCCACAACATGCTGTCGGTAGTGGAATACTTCCCTCCGGCTGAAATGAGCAAGTACCCCGATTCAAGACGGATAGCACAATTGAAAAGAAATAATTGGATACAGCCCCTGAGCTGCCCCACACGAAGTCGCGCCTCAGATCTGCTGGCTCAAGCGCTCGTCAAATTCTCATATTCCTCAGGAGAGCTTTACCATCAGCCGGCGTTCTCAGACCAGAACTCTCGAACGATTTTATCCGGAAGCGGCATTTTGACTGTGGTGCGACGGAAGACCCGCAGCTTCCCAGGTTAGTCCTTCTGAAAAATCATTATTGCAGCATGTTCTTCAGTGTCCACAAGAAGATTTCTAATTCGAGTGATGAGTCCGACCATCTTGCGAAGTGCGGTTTGGATATTTGACTTTGTCTCCCAAGACTGGAAGTTATCGCCAACTTGACTGATCACCAGCTTCTCAAAAACCCCATGATCGTGGAGCCCTCTGATAAGATATGGGGTTCGACCAAACCACATTTGTGGCATGATCTTCGTTGTTGACTTTTTGCTCGTCTTT
>Ga0265797_10009299_pt1 | contig 12822 bp, 18 predicted proteins | sample P2T30metagenome_FD_192433 | JGI IMG/M metagenome (GOLD analysis project Ga0265797, IMG submission 192433) | Plant litter microbial communities from East Loma Ridge, Irvine, California - P2 T30 | ecosystem: Environmental > Terrestrial > Plant litter > Unclassified | place: USA: California... | reverse complement strand
GTCCCACTCGACACCAAAGGAGGAACGTCGCCAGTCGACCTCTCGGCACCTGAACCTCACAAGGTTACCTACACTCCAGGAAACGCTTGATAGACGTACAAGACCTCCTCTGGATCTCTTCTGCTTCTACGTATGTCCCATCTCCAGCATCATGATGTCATTCCGACTCGGGGTCAATGCGCTAATGGCAGATCTTCCTACAAAGGGAATCAGCGGAGGATGCACTGGATTTCTGGCTAGATGTCCAGCAGCATGAGAACATGTGCAAGGCGTATTTCAAAGTGAGTCTAGCCGAATTGGATTCATGCAACAAACTGATGGGGCAGGACGTACGGAAATCAGGTCGTACAATCGATGAGGAATGGCCTTCTTTCGCTGAACACGTTCGAATGAATGGATCACATTTCTCACCGCTCCTCGATTTACCCTCTCGACCTCCTAGTCCTGATTTCTCCCGAACTGAAACATCACCTAATCCAAATAACACTGGTAACTCGACATTCCATAACCCAGATTTCGGGTCGATGCGTCGTACACCTTCCCAAAGGAGGGATACTGAATCACATGGACCGAATAATAGAGGTACCACACCTTCTGGAGAGCCTAGTCAATCTTGGATTTCAGGTGCGGGGAGTCGTATGAGTATGGGCAGAAAGGGAAGGAAGAGCTTGGCACCTACAATTATCGCTAGGGATAGAGCTATTGAGAAGCAGGGTTTAGTGGATAGTGCAGAGAGGCTGTACCTCAGGTATCTACTACCAGGGGCTGAAAGGGAGATCTACCTACCGTGAGCTTCCCTCTTCCCCTTCTGGTGAGTAAGCTCATGTCTAGGCCATCCTTACGAATCCACGAATTCCCACAATCACCAGATGGAGATGCTTCGCCCTATATCCCCGATATATTTCACGCTCAGAAAGTATGGATCTACAAGACTCTTGAACAAGATGCGTTCCCGAGGTTCTTGAGATCAAAGGCATTCGGAAACTTGACTCCAATGGGTAGTTTCGTCAGGCTCGTCTTGGGGCTGATTGTCCTCTGGGGAGGTTTCGTCCTTGCATTCAGTCTAATCTTTTTAGATTGGAAACCAAGATTAACCAGGTTATGGGTAAGTCCGACTTGATTCTGAATTGCAAGGCGGCAGAGCTGATAATTAGTTGATCCTACCATTCCTAGTATCCATGAACCTCCTCCTTTCCGCTTATTATTCCCTCTCGCCAATCCTTGCTCTACTACGACAATCGGAAACTACACCTTTCCACTTTATTCGAATCAAGGAGAAATACATCAACAAGTTGATTGGCATGAGGGCATTATGGATTGAAGGATTATGTGTCTTGTTGACTGCCGTGCTGGTGGTGATATTCACGGTCGTTCCGGGTCATCGTCTCTGAGGGGTTGTTGTTTTTTGGAGGCTGGATTTGGGTTAATGAGGTTTTTCTTAATGTTTATACGATGTTTTACGAGATTACGATTTATATTTATGACTGTGATATGCTTATGCATAACGACTAGGATGAGGCTGCTTTGGCATTTGCTTGCTAAGTATACATCAACAACATGTTCTGGTCTATTTGTATGTATCAAGTCTATCAAATCTCGAAACATCTAATTTGGAACAACAATTAATTCTCAAAGCGGTATGTATTGCAATCCTGACTCTCACACATATATTACTGATTAATCCACCGCATCCCTAATCCGTACCCATGGCCTAAACCTAGACCGACAGTCCCACCAGCTACTTCCCCTATGAACTGCCTATATCCCGCTTCATCCTCACTTTCCAGTATCGCAGAATGTATAATGTTTATACTGATATCCTCTTGTCCGTCGGGCTCTGATGTTGGATCATCGTCGATACGACGGGCTAGAGAAGTATCAGGTGAATATTGACTCTGACCCTGTAGCTTCAGATCTGTTAGGAAAGGGTGTTTACGATCCACGTCGAGTCTGGGCAAATCTGACCCAAGAGTCTCGGGGGTGAGTAGTCGTGGAGAGGTAGATTCGTGAAGTCGTGAAGACGTCGAACCGAGACTTGAGGGTTCTGACCCTGATCCCGATCCAGAGCCTGGGGAGAATGACAGCCGAGGCACTGATTCGGGGGTCCGAGGTGGACTTGGTTGATTGTTGGGGGTACGAGGTTCACCCCATACCCTCGCCTTTGATTCCTCTTCATCAAATAGATTTAATTCATCTTGCCGTTGCGACTCCCAATGACGCTTCAATCTCCGAATATCCAATCGAGTGAGGTGATCGATTCCGACAACTTTGATCTCTCTCAGTTCAGTCCTGGCGACAGACATATTCTTCAGTGCCTCGAAACTCGTCTGTTCCAGTCGAGAGATATCCAGCGTAGCAAGCGATGGCGGGAGCGAGGAGAGGAAGGTATATATAGAGGACGGCGAGAGGGAGGTACATGATGCGAGAGAAAGGGTGGTCAGGTTATGGAAAAGCGATGTCCCGCCTGATCCATCTGTATCCGGACTCGAGTTTGGGTTCGGACTGGATGTGTGACGAGGCAAAGTCGGGAGATCAGTGATATTTGTGAAACCAAGATCCAGCTCTTTGAGTCCTTTACTATTCTGACCAACTGTTTCAATCCAATCCAACCATCCTTTCCCAGCTAGTCCGCTTCCCCTCAAGTCCAGCTTCTCTAACTTGCCTCCTATCCTACTCAACACGCTGCCCAAGTCGTTTGCAGAAAGGTAAGGTGCCGAAAAGGGTAGTGAGAGCGATATGAGTTGATCAGGAGAGATGTACTCCAGTAACGCAAGGGTTGTTTTCGTCGCGGATGACGAGGTGGAGGGGTAAGGTAAGAGCTGTAGATGTAGATGTTTGACATTCGGCAGTATTTTCGTTAAAGTAGGCGGCAGGGGGTATGGAGGTAGTGTGGTAAGTATCAAGATATGATGTAGACTCGCACTCTGAGCGAGGGACTTGAATCGCTGACAAGTCCGTTGAAGCGGTGAGAGCTGTTTCCAGTCCATATATCTAAATACCTCCAGGACCAATTCATCAGGCAGGGCAGAGAATGGGCTTGATCCATCGAAGGGCGGGTGCGGCTCATAATAGTGCGTTCGGGGATGTCGAAGAGTGTATCCAGATGGGATTCCGCATGTCCGACGAGGAAGGGCCGATGGGAGGAGGGGTGACGGGAGTTGATGGTATAGGTGGTGGGAATGGTTGGAGAGGATGTTTGATGGTGGGAGTAGTGTAATATCCATCTTCATGTACGACTGGTCGGAGAGTGGTAGTGGTACAAAAGCTGAGTGGTTGTTACCTATGTATACCCATACCTACACCTATACCCAGAGTGTAGTTGAATATCACTGTTTACGACGTCATCTTACCTTCCTAAACCGGACTTGACCGTCAACAGTCAGCGCGTAATACACTGTGGGAAAGTAATTCACACCCTACATACACCCCTGAGCGTGACGAGATAAGGTGCAACACAGGAATCTTAAAATCACTTGATGGTCATCACAGCAAAATTATCATAATCCCACCCCATACACTCTCTGGTCATACTGTATTCTTCCTTGTAGTCGTAGTACACAGTGGGATTGGATTAGTGTCCAGGCAACGACACTCATAATAATAAGGAACAGGATAAGACACGACTTTCAAAGATTAAAGTATAATATAATTGTCCGGCCTACGACTTTTACGTACTCTCTCTCTCTATTTAAACATCAAAGACGACGACAATTGTACATCGATATCGTCCCATTCATCGGCATATTTCCCACAACTGTCGAATCAGTGATCAGTGTCGAACACTAGAGGTCACGATTGCAGTTAATCATCAATAGTGAGTCACTGCCCCGCCTCGACTCAACTCGCTCAAGGGATGATCCCGAATCACCGGGTCGTCCTTTGTGCGTGTTTAGGACACTATGAGAAGACGAGCCTGGAAGTCTGGCGATTCTTACAGACTTGTTCCTGCCATTACTCGATCTATCCTCCCACATTGCACGTGCTCGAGCTGACCGAGCAGACGACGCATCCTCGACTCTGCGCATCGCACCGCAGCTCATTTCTCCAATCAAGCCAAGCCCGCGAAGTGGTGATAGATACATCAGACAGGACTAGCATCGAGAGATCATGTCTACAGACGCCAATTCTAGGGCTGTATGCTACTTCATCCGAGGAGACCCAATATGAGCTGACCGATAGATTCGCCGGAAGCTTGTGATTGTGGGAGATGGTGCTTCGGGCAAGACCAGTTTATTGAATGTCTTTGCTGTTGGGCATTTCCCAGAATCATATGTGAGTCTCATGTCCAATCTGGGTGCTGCAAAAAGAAGCTGACCACATTCTCCTCACTCGATCTCGACACCTTACACTTGTCCCTTCTGTTTTCCTCTCATTTGGACCACTATTACGCCTTTCAGGAGCCAACGGTGTTTGACAATTATGTCACGGAGATTGAATTAGATGGAAAGCCCGTACAGCTAGCATTATGGGATACAGCGTGAGTCTCTGACCACACACGCAGCAGGCCGGAAGCTGACGAAGGAGTGGACAAGAGGAATATGAACGTTTACGACCTTTATCATACTCCAAAGCGCACGTCATCCTGATCGCTTTCTCGGTCGACACACCAGACTCGCTGGACAATGTTACGCAGAAGGTAGCTATAGTGCTCTCCGCCGAGAATGTCAGCTAATGATACAAGTGGATCGAGGAAGTCCGTCAGATTTGTGGGAAAGCGATACCAGTCATACTGGTAGCTTGTAAAGCGGACTTGCGAGATCGAGCAATGGCCAGTGGATCTTTCACTCCTGATAAATTCATCGATACAACCACTGTAAGCTCATCTCCTCTGATCGATGTGGTCAGCTGATAAGCAGGGTCAAAGGGTCGCACAATCAATAGGTGCACGAGGGTACTTTGAAACTTCCTCACTTCTAAATCAAGGTGTCGACAGCGTCTTCGAGGCAGCTACGCGTGCGGCTGTCACAGTACGAGATCAGGGTCATGGAGGAGTCGGAAACGCTTATGATAAAGATGGGAATAGGGAGAGTTATAGAGGTACAAAGAGGCAGGATGAGGAGAAGGGTGGGCCTTGTCGAGCTTGTGTTGTTATGTAAAATCGAAGAGGACTGTAGATTGGGGTTTGAGGGTTGAGACCGAGGTCAAGATTGGGACTAAAACTGTATTGCTGGATTTATTTTACGACTTTATAGATAGACACGCTACGATATGCACTGGGAGACCCGATTGGATTCGCATGCCTAGTGACTGAGATCAAAGTGGCACACCTACTCGCAAATGCTTAACTCCGACGTGGCTTGTTATACGGAACGCCACACTCACTTGAAGCCATTCTTGGTTACTGTATTTCCGAATTGCCGCCTCCTTCCTCGTGTCTCGCTGTTCACTTGACCAAAATCTCGTTGACGCAGCCATCAAGGTATCGACACTCACTTACACCACCTACATACATATCTATCGACAATGGCTGAAGGTACTCGAGGTGGATTCGGACGAGGACGAGGAGACAGGGGACGACGAGGTCCCCGACGAGGACCCAAGAAGGACGAGGAGAAGGAGTGGTGCGTTTCATGGTTTTAGGTGATAATAGTCAACAAAAGTACTAACGGGATTAGGGTTCCCGTTACCAAGCTTGGCCGACTCGTGAAGGACGGAAAGATCAAGTCAATGGAGGAGATCTACCTTTTCTCCCTACCTGTTAGAGAGTTCCAGATCATCGACATCTTCCTCCCCGCCCTAAAGGATGAGGTCATGTCCATCAAGCCTGTTCAGAAGCAGACTTCCGCCGGTCAGAGGACCAGGTTCCAGGCTTTCGTTGCCGTCGGAGACTCTGATGGGTGAGTCATTGTTTGAGCGCGTGTGAGGATTGGGCAGCAGGCGAAGGGATGTACGAGACTCGTCGCCCTTCCCCCCTGGCGCCAATCCTCTCGACCCGCTTTGGAAGATTCTCGGAGCTAACAAGACAGACACGTCGGACTTGGAATGAAGTGTTCCAAGGAAGTCGCCGGTGCCATCCGAGGTGCCATCATCAACGCCAAGCTATCCATCATTCCCGTTCGACGAGGTTACTGGGGTTCTCATATCGCCGAGCCCCACACTGTACCCATGAAGGTTTCCGGAAAGGCCGGTTCCGTCATGTGTCGACTTATCCCTGCTCGTACGTTGACACGTCTCGCCAAGAGGCTTGGACAAAATCGTGGCATTTACTGATATTCAGCCCGAGGTACCGGTATTGTTGCCGCTCCCGCTTCCAAAAAGATGTTGCAGATGGCTGGTATCCAGGACTGTTACAGTATGTCCCCCTTCGACCTTTCACGAGAGTTACGCTAATATTCAGCCCAATCCAAGGGATCGACCGCTACCCAGGGTAACTTCTTGAAGGCAACCATGTCTGCCCTCTCCAAGACCTACCAGTTCCAGTCTCCCGATCTTTGGGCCGTCTTCCCCGCCGGTCTTTCTCCTTACGACGAGCACGCCAACCACTTGCAGATCGCCGCCAGGAAGGCTGCTGCTTACTAGGTGTTTGTTTTTGTAGGAGATGGATATATGCCGCACTGTCTGATTGGTTTGACGTTGTTCGCGACAATAGCATGTTTGTCATCCTGCTGATCGATTGCACATGAAGCTCTGCATTCATCTGGAAACTGAGCAATATAATGCATCTTGAAACCCGGTAGTGTATTAGTACAAAAGGTGGAGAGTAAATCCAGCATCGAGCATCACCCGCATAGCCCTACAGTCATATCATGCCGCTCGTCCAGCATTTGGATCCTGTCTGATCAGCACAGCTCTGACGGCAAGCTAAACAACGTACCTTGTACACTCGCAACGCCTGCAATTCACCAACAACCCTATCCCTCTTCTCACCCTCTCCCATACTCTTACTCTTACTCTTTCGCTTATAAGTCTCATGTTCAACCTCTACATCTTCCGCTTCACCCAAACAACCTACATCTAGATCTTCCTGACCGTCAAATCTGGCTGTTTCTATACTCAGTCCTTCCTCATTGGCAAGATGTAGTAGACAGATGAAGCAGAATGATGTAGAGATCTCCGACATCTTTTCGCGTGGATACGATTGGCGAAGCGATTGAATTACAGCGTCGAACTGCTTAGGTTCCCCTATGGGTGTTATCGGTTCTGGTTCCTATCACATCAGCCTATGCACGGGTCAGGTCAATTCAATTCGAAATCATACCTCTTCCGATTCCTCATGTGGTTCTGGCACTAAAGTCCTGAGTCCAGACCAAATATCGTCCTTTAACCGCTTCACATCCACCCTCTTGGCCTTCTTTGCGAAATGTACATTCTCAGGACGGACTTTTCGGACTTGTTGTCCTTCCATACCCGCCCAGAGATCTTCATCTTCTTCATACCCGGGCACATCGCCGGCGGGAGAATCAAAGTCGCCACCATCGTCGCCGTCATCATGGAAGAATTGGGTTTCGAACGGTATTGGTTCTCCGCCATCTGTCCATTAGTCAAAAGTAATCAAAGCGTGAAGAGAACGTACTATCATTCACATCTTGGTCTCCTGCGGCGCGATCTGCAGCTGCACTGGCCCAGAAATTCTCATCGACCTCTTCACCATTATCAACCGCATTATCGCGTTGTTGACCGCGTCTCATCCGCAGCTGATCATTAGCTCAATCTAGCAGAACGTAGGGGGACGTACAGAGTATTTTGGCTTGAGGAACAATCTCAGTAATTCCCGACTGCTGAAATGCATATCATCCGGTAAGAGATACTCTTCTCTCTTCTGGCGCTTCGCTTTCGGTAATGTGATTGATGCCTTGGACGAGGAGGCGAATAACGATTTGGTAGATGGCCCAGGGGCGGAAAAATCAATCGTGAAGGGAGCCTTGACTGCTTTGGGTACTCTTGTAGTAGGTGCCGTTGTGTCTGGACATCAGCCTCTATTTTGGAACGATGTATCAGGATATGCTGACCTTTGCGAGTGACTTTCCGCAGTTTCCAGTGCTCGGCACCTGCCCAATTCTGTGAGAAACCTTTATCAAAGTAATCAAACATTCCTTCTCCATCTTCGCCACCTGCAAGAGCCATGACCATTTCCCCACCTTGACGTCTTCCATCAAATGGCACATGGTCACCTGGTCCAGCTGCACCTAGACCACCATAACCAGCAGATGATGGACCTGCGAAACCATCCTGATCATCTGCGGGATTGGACATGCCATCATTATCGAATCCTCCGGGCATAGGTACGCCTGTATCGTAATCTTCTCCACCAAAAAAGTCTTCTTCTTCTTGGACCATTGAGAGACCCTCTGGAGCAGGAGTGGCTGAATCATCGAAATTATCCTTCAAGCCCAGGAGAGTCGTAAAGTCTGGCATTGAATTTGGGTCGGAAGAGAACTTGAAGTCGGCAAGTGTATCGGATATATTTAGTGTTTGTATTCGCTTCATCGACGGAATGAATTCTGTTCGTCAGCCATCAGTCACGATCTCTCCGTATAGCTTGACTCACTCCTCAAAGCAGCCAGATCCACCATCTCATCATCCAAAAGATCCATCTCCTCCTCGTCATCTCCGACAGTAGCATCTCCAGCATCAAACACCAATCTCCCCTTCCCATCCACTCCTAGGTGATTTAACAGTAGACCCATCGCTCCACCTTCATCGAAATCCTCCTTGGTCTTCTTAAAAAGCGGGTCGACCGAGAATTCAAGGTCGAATTTCTTGATCCTGAGTGTATCGAATGATTTGGCCAAGGTAGCTTCGGAACGATGATTCTTTCGGGTCGTCCTGGTCTCCCCGCCCTCTTCCTCTTCGCCTTCGACGTCATCTCCTCTGTCATCGGTATCTAGTATCAGCTGGCGCTACGCCATATATGCTCGAGACTCACCTCCGCCTGAGAGACCACTGAGTAGCTTCCCTGTTTCGGTAGCCACACTGTCGACTCGGGATGTCCAGATCTTGACACATCCGTCTAGGGTACAAGATGCTTTCTGGAAATTGATACCTGCTGAATTAGCTTGATCACCTCATCCGACCATCTAGCTGACTTTGATCTTCATCGTTCCTTAATAGCGTCAGATCCGCAAAGTAGTCGATCAAAGCAAAGTTCCATGTATTTGTAGCAGTGATTTTCTGCTCGTTAGTCATCCTTGCTTCGCATCTATGTATGAGACCCACATTGTCCGTAGCCAGCTTCATCCATTCCTCAAACTTTGTGCTATTGACTTCCAAAGCTACAGGAGCTGGTAATCCAGCCGCAACACCCACAGCACTTAATCTCTTCCTAACCTTATCCCTTGTCAAGCTACTATTCAGACTATTCTGAACAGCCATAGCTCCCGAAGCTGTTCTTTTGCCTTTATCCTTCTCCCCTTCTCCTTCCTTATCTTTCCTACTGACTCCCAAATCTCCGAAATGTGCTGATTTCCTACGAGAAGCTTTCTCGGCAGCATCGTCATTCATTATATTCCCAATTCGAGATGGCTGTAATGGAGATGCCTGGGCTGAGGGCGTGTTTGAGTCGGACTCTCGAGCTGAAATTGATTGATGTAGTGATAATCGTTTCCGACGTTGCTGCTGTGGTGGTGATGAAGGTGATTGTATAGGCATGACTCTTTGCTTGAGAATAGAGGGGTATGGGTTACAGGAATGATTGATTTGTTGACCTTTGTTGACGCGTCGAGATAATACCGTGGGAGAGTAAGGCGCTGGCGCTCAGTCTGAGATGAAGGTGAACTACAGTGCATGCACAAAATACATCACACGTATACATGCATAACCGCTCGACGGCAGGCACAGAGATTGACCGGACTAGGAGCTTTTGGACGTGAAGCAGTAGGTGGAAAGAGAGTACAATGATCGACTCCTAGCTCGGCCGAGCTGAGAAGGCTCAACTCGTTGGCCTTCCACCACCGACACATGAGTAATCGCTCCACCGGATCTTGTCCCTCATGCAAGACCCTCCATTATGGACTCTCTCTTCAGTGTCATCAAGATATGACTTGCACTCGAAACGTGACGAGATCCGGCCACTCTCTCAACATACCTCATGCACCAGCTACGCCCTGCGATGAAGGGATCTACCTCCCTTAATGAAAGGATGATTTCAGCGCTCCGACGTGTATCTGCACGGGGCAAGGGGACACCTCAAAAGAGATATAGGGACAGAGTTTAGACTATCGCATACTCACACGCTCCCCTCTTTCATCACGAAGGCTATTCACTCACGCACTACTTTACCCCACCCTCTCTTCTAGCCCCCTATTTCTAATTCTGCTTGTCTACTCACCACACACCATAAATACCATCAGCTATGTCCGAGGAGGAACTTGAGATATTGCCGCTAGGGGATGTGGCCTGTTCGGGCGGCGAGGGCAATGTGCCCGGACTGTTCGTGGGGACTAGTGGCAAGCAGCCCAACTTTCTGCAGAAACTGTATGAGTGAGTCCGCTTCGCTGCGCGGTGCCGCAATATCTCTGACTCTTAGGTTCATGGCGCTTGAGCCACATCCGTGTCCAGAAATCATATACTGGGCTGCAGATTCGAAGCAGCTTGTGATTGCCCAGCCTGATAGGGTATGTTTCGATAAATTGGCACCTGCTGAATACATAGCTTGCAAAAGAGATACTACCTCGTCTCTTCAAGCATGACAAGCTCTCCTCTTTTGGAAGGCAGCTGAACGTGAGTCGACATGAAGCTTTCGGCTGAATGTGGGCTGAATAGCAGATATATGGCTTTTCCCGGATGTTCCCCGGAAGACAGTTTAAAGATGCTGAAGGTAACGTCTCTGACGCTTCCGTCTGGAGTCGTAAGTCCCCATTGTCTTGAATCACTGAGCTGAGCTCCAGACCCTACATTGACTCGCATGTCGACGCCCCTCGAGATTTTGAACATCAAGCGCCGAGCAGCACCTAAACTATTTCGAACGCGTCGGCTCGCAAATGGTCAAGTCGTCCGTACACGAGCCGGACCTGGTGTAGAGGCCAAGTTCAGAGAAATCAGGGATGAGATGGCGGAAAGCAGACGGACCAGGGGATTGACGAGTGCTGAGGACGACTACCTTCAAAGCTCGGGAAGGAGTTATGCGTTCATGCAAGACGATCCGGAGATGATCCATCAAGGTCAAAGTCAACGGGGCCGATCGACTGAATCTCCTACCTCACCTGTCATAGGTCATCCTGCTCAATCTACTTCATTACCCGATCAAGTCCCTTTTCCTGCCGTGGGGATCAGACAACAACAACCCAAACCGAACCCGAAGCAATTCTGGGATCGTGGGAGGGACTATCACAATAGCCATCTGGAGTCTATCAATGAAGATGCCCCATCAAGCTGGGAGAGCGGGTTTGGCGGTTTCGTCGAGTCAGCTCCTGTCACTGCTACTTCTGTTCACGTGCTCGCCTCAAGCCACGACTCGAGCTATCGACACGCGACGTCTTTCCTCAATGACAATTCGCTCTCGGTTCCTCCTCTACAAGCATCGCCCCTGTTCGAACATTCTTCTCTGGCCGGTAATCCGCCCGCAAGCCACTTACAAGGTTTAAACTCGCTGTCGATAGCAGTCCAATCATGCCCTGCTTCCATCCACACTTCTCCTGTATTGCGAGCTCGAGATGCTCCTCAGGTCCCAACTTTATTCCAAAGTCGACTATCGTGGGGTGGAGAAGTACACATATCCGCGACTCCCTTTTCAAACTTCAATATACCTCAACGAAGTCCATCACAAGCCATACACGCTCTGCAGGAATTACACGCACGACAACAAGCCGACTCATCGATCCGGATCACTCACCCAGCAGCTCCAAATCCATTGAGCCTCAGCATCTCACCTACCCCAAGCACCGCCGCTTTTGGTCATCAAGAACGCTTCGCATCGACAATGGCCGTCATGTCCGCAGCATCTTCTCCGTCGAGCTATGCGAGTGTTTCGCCTCTACACTCCGCTCGACCTAGTATGATCTGGGAGCAAAATGGGATTGACCCGAGATTGATCAGCCCCGAAGGATCGAATGCTGGATCAGCATGGACCACTCCAGCTGTTACTCCCAGGTCAGGGTCTCCAGTTGGGAAACCGCCGTCTTTCAGCCATTATCATATGGGCGGGCAGTACTGATCAATCTCTGACTGCTTAAACACTTATGTTGTATTGAAGCGGCTTATCATTCGGAGCGAAGCGTGTATTTGTCTTTAGATTTGCGTAGAGAAGTGTACTAATGTAGCATACATGTATCACGTCTCGAGATCGCAGGCTCGTCTATATATATTCTTGCTCTTCGGCACGATACCCTAGCCTGAGCTCCCGTGTCAGATCTTGCAACCTTGCAAGTTTCACCGGGTCATAGTCAAAGTAATGCCCAGCGGTGCGATCAAGCCTACAAGTCAGTATTGCTTTCGTCTGCACAGACATGCACTCACCGATCACGCGAAGCCGTGAGGGGCCAGAGACAGGCCAGATAGTCCGCAAATCTACTTCGTCCGGACCTCATGAACACCTCCCGGATGTTCCGACGCCATCCAAGATCATAAACGTTTAGAGCAGATGCTTCTTGCCTCAATCTCACCCTCTCTGGGCGCGTCAAAAGATGGTCCCCTCGCCAGCCTATCTGGCTTGCGCCATCGATTCGGCGTTCTTCGACGAGGGCGGATGGGTAGGTATGTGTGACATCTTCCAATGTTGTCTTGTTGCGACTGACCCATTAGTTATGCTTGAGATCAGGAGAGAGTACTGACCAGACCAAATACCAATGATATCCCGCTAGACCACCCATAGTCATGGTAAAGAATGCCCCAATGAAGGTAAGGAGCATGAAAGATACAGGTGTCAATTCGCTCACTTCCATCCCG
>Ga0265797_10009298_pt1 | contig 12825 bp, 11 predicted proteins | sample P2T30metagenome_FD_192433 | JGI IMG/M metagenome (GOLD analysis project Ga0265797, IMG submission 192433) | Plant litter microbial communities from East Loma Ridge, Irvine, California - P2 T30 | ecosystem: Environmental > Terrestrial > Plant litter > Unclassified | place: USA: California... | reverse complement strand
GTGAGCTGATCGTGTACCGCTTCTTCGCTGCTCATCTACTATCGCCGCTTCACGAGTGCGATCATATATCGCCAAGTGTAGGGGCGTCGTTGGGCGCACTGGAGGTGGAGAACTTCGAAACATGCATTTGCCACTACTTCGTTTTTCCAAAGGCAAGCGCAACAGACAGATGGTGCATAGCCCGAGCTGACACAGGATTGTCCCCTGGCGGTGTTCGATCTTGTTAAGAACAGGTTTGTGCTGATGAAGGGTCCAGCAACCGGTCAACTCGGTCAGCTTTATCGCTTACTACGGCAACAGATCAGCTTCAGTCCGGACTCAATATGCAAACCAAGAAAGAAGGCAACGCGGATTGCTGCTGTCGTTCGTCTCCGGCGACTTTAGTAAGCGCAATGCTGAAGAGGCGGATGTCAGTTGTTTTCGGAGGATGAAAGGGTTTGCACGTGACCGACTCGCTCCGCATGACCCCACAAACTTGTCTGGACCCTGACGCACTGTCAGTATAGAAGTGGCTAGACGGTCGAATGTAAACGGCACTGGCTGAACCGCACCGGATATGGTCAACAGTCTTGCAGGTGGTAGCGTATATTGCTAATTTTATTGGTATAGCAATACTTAGAACGTGAAGAGGTCACATGCTAGAGTTCTTCTCCAAGAAGATTGGGTAAGCAACACGAGCACCAATCGACCCAAGCTTGAGGTGCCAGATTGTTCTAATCTGCCCCGCCGATATCCATCGCTCGATGCGTCGTTCTCAGCCAGAGCGGGGACTTGCTGCCTAGACATTGTCAAAGGTGATAGGCCAATGGTCCGATCCGGATCGCGGTAGACCTGATGTCAAATCAGCAGACCATGAGGAACGAATGATATCATGAACAGGCCATGGAGATTACGTTGCCAAAGGGTCTATCGGCACCATGTGCGTCGAAGATTGGTTCCTGTAAGGCAACTGAGACAGCTCGCGAGGAGCAACGGAACGTTGTACACTCCGAAGCACGACTACCAGAAACCAAGATGCCGTAGATTCCTAGGCTGCAGTAGACCCTGTCTACGACGCCACAGCGTAGCTTCACTCTGGATAATGGATCTTTGTGCATCAATCTTCATGCATCCAAGACTTGGAAGAGGGTCTCAGTACGGGGGCACGGATGCGTGAGAGGGGCAGAATGACGACGGAATTTTCTATCGTGTAACTAGTGGGAGTTTGTGGCGGTGCAGTGCCGAACCCGTGTTTGCGGCTGTCATGATGAGCAGCATCACGCTAGAAGCCCATAAAAACTCCCGCCAAGAATACCAACTTGATCATGTGCCACTCAGCCGTGCCTGGAGCCCGTACGAGCGCGAATGGCACTTTGAAGCCCTGGCTCCGACATACGGGGAGTGCCGACCGTCGTGTCAAAGTGGGAGTCATAAGACAGCGCCAAAAAGAAACACCACGAATGTCCCAAATTGGGCACAATTGACTCACGGTGGGCAGAATCGAGTGACAGCTGGACCTGAAACGTACTATTCGGGTGCTTGTCAACGTGTTTCTCGTGATGAAACACTTTGCTGTATACCGGAGAAAACATTGGTACATAGGGCCTGTTCATGTTGGTAAAGTGGGCGAACTGCTGTGCCAATGCGCCGATGGTGAAAAAGAGTCACCAGAGAGCCCAATTGACGAATGACGAGGGGCCAAACTCCGGTCAGACAGAAAGAGACAGGCGAGTTGAGCGATGGGTGAATAGCGCCATGCACGTTGCTCGGCAAGCGTCGAGTAGCAGGGTGTCTGATGAGTCTTTGAGCGACACGCAAACATTTTGCACATTCGGCGCCCTCGACTGGTGTGCGTTCAAGGGCGCAGACGAAGCTATGCCCTTTAGCACAGCCCTAGATGAGGTGTTGCGGGTCTCGTCGTGAGTTGCAGCCGCCGGTCTGAACCATGGCAGCGGCGCACAGTGCAATTTCGCAGCGACACGCAAACTTGCACATGGGCTTCAACAGCCATCAACAGCCACTCTATGGCATGCATTAGTTGACGGATTGGCTGCGGAAGGTTGTGGCTATGCGCGAACTTGTGTAGCGGTGAGATTGTGCGAGTGCTGCGCAAATGAGCAGAGCGATGGTGGGGAGGAAACAAGTCTTGCCCGCATTGGGTGTGGCTGCCGTGGCTGATGCCTCGAGAAAACAGGCAGCGACGGCACCCGCCCACCCCTCAACACCGTGATGCGAACGCGGACAGCGACATGAGGCGCAGCATCGAATAGCCAGACGGCACCCACACCGAGCGAGCAATGTCGTTGGAGAGACAGCATAGGTGTTCTCTGCCCGACTGGACACGTTGACACGCGCGGTACGAGTCGATGCGGCGGTTGCTGGCACTCCTGGGCCCATTCTCTGGCGAAGCGACAGCTCATCATCGCCAATGACAGCGCCGTCGACCAGCGGCCGTTGACGGCCCTCTGACTGACGAAACATGCCTCTAGCGGCGGTTCCCAAGACATCGTCGTCATGCACGGATCGAGAGGAACAATTGCAGTCACCGCCCTCGCTAGCAGGCCATGGCCCCCTAGTCCTGGAGGCTAAGAGGTGCTAACCTAGCCCCTGCTGATGGTCACAGGCAACCCATGCCTAGCTCAGGCTTCCACCCACACCCTGGGCATGCGGCCGCTGTAGAGGATCGAGACATATATTCCATGCCATCCGCGCCCACCATGGACCCTCTATCTAAACCAACTCACTCGAAACGACTACGACCTGCTGTTCACACGACCAACAGTCCACCATCTACCACCGTCATCAAAAACAGAACACCAACAACACTACCACACCAAAGTTACCCTCCCACACTGGGAGTGACTTCACCAACACCATTCCGTACCTTGGGAACAACGTCACAACGGCTTCCCCAAAGTCTATCCTGAAGAACTCACCCATATCATCTCCCAAGATGCCTTCCGCACGCACAAACCAACCGACCATCGTTCATTCACGGCCTTCCACGGCCAAGAAGGAGCGTGTGGTCGGCTTCTACGAGGACCCCGTCGACTCTTTCTCCCGTCCTGTCAACACTGCTGAGAGCTGGGCCGCCTACCACTTCGAGATGCACGCCAGGAAGTGTGCTTACTGCCACAACCCCTACGAAGTCCACCGCAACCACGAGCAACTCTGCGAGGTCGGCCACGGCCTAGCCCAACAAGTGGCCCGCTACATCTACCAAAAGTCGGACGGAGCCACCTACTCAACTGTCGAGGAAGACAACAAGCTCGTCCGCGTAGAGATCCCAGCCGGTTACGTTGAAGTCTGCAGCCTCCTCAAGGCCATTGAGCGCAGCATCCGTCACCGATCCCGCAAGCCATTTGTCTCCATGGACCGCAGCTACTACGTTGCTCCCCGCACAGCACCCGCCTCTCCCCGACGAAGCCACTCCGTTAAGGTTGACCAAGAATCAAAGACCAAGAGCAAGTCATCATCACGATCACGCAACGGTGAGATCGTCGACTGGCCACAACACAGCACCAGCCGACCAAAGCGACCACTTGCCGAGATCAGCAACACTCCCAGCTCCAAGCGCGGCTCCCTCTACGAGGAGGACCTGGCTAAGCAGCGCCGAGCTGCAAAGCACTACGCTGTCGAGGTCCGCGAGCCATCGACACGGGACCTTCGCGAGCACCGGTCGTCTGGCTACTACCGATGAATGATGACTTGAAGACTTTCTTTGCGCCTTACGAAATACGATCTATTGAATAATACGATACCCATACTACCATCTACGGCTACGAGGCCTAGCGGCCGCGCGGTCGAACACTCCGATCCCACCACGACATCCGCGGGCGGACGCTGCAAAAGCTCCGCGCCGGTGCGCGCCACCACCACCAAACACACATTCATACATGCTTTATCGCACGCTTTGCTTCTGCGTTGCTTATACATGCTCTTGGGTAGTGCAGGATAACGGTGGAATGATACCTTGAGAGGATCAAACAGTTGCATGCCTCCACCTTTGCGGTGTTGAGGGGGGAATGGATGATGCACGCCAGGGTAATAGACCCTGATGATGCGGAGGATACTTGGAATGACGTTGCTGGCCCGAGACTAAGGGATCTGGCTAGATAGCTAATAATGGAAATAATTCATAATCACCTAACACCACTTTGCCATCATGAAGTGTCTTTGCCCCATTACCTGAAAATAATACTAGTATTACTTCCATAGCTTCCTCGTACTCGGACCTAACGGCTGGCAGATGCTCTGCCGATAGCGCAAGTGCTAGCTCCAGACATAGAGACCATCGAGCCACATTACACTGAAACAGTCACACACACAAGACAGTCTTGATTCATCAATGACTCCCACACGACACACACCTCGGCTGCTCCCTCAAGGCTCTTCCCTTTGTTACGGCCTAGACATGACCAATCACATCTCAGGGCACCCAGCAACACCTTGTCTTATCGCTAGCCAAGTTTCCCATCATGTGGCCAGGAATATATTGATCGCCGGCGCCGGATACGGATGCGTGAACACCCTCGTTACCAAGATTTTGTTGGTATGCGACTGGACCCTGATGTCTGCCTGGCGCGCACTGCACCCTCAATCTCGCCCAGCAAGGACAATTGTGGGTTTGATACACCCTCTCGCGATATCAAAGTGAGACTTGCATTGCGCGCTGCTAGTGCATTTCGCAGTCGCGCAAACTGTCATGCCACTTCCTTCTTCGAGACCAAAGTGCAATACTGAGCCACAAAGCCACTGTCTGACATACATGCCCTCGGCCCCAGGATAAAACCAGGACGACATCATTGTCAGCTGTGCCGGGGCCCTGGTCAAGTATTTTGATGGCATTCAGGGTGCTTGCCTTGTTACTCATGACGTCTTATCACCAAGGTTCTTGACGGCAGAATTCTGATTATCGTCCAGGGAGGATTGCGATGCGGGGCATGGCAGACGTCAGGGTCCGGATGAGAACCTTGGAATCTCACATCTCACACGGGATAAGGTCAGGGTCTGCCAGGTTGGTGGCGAGAAACGGAGATATCGTGGTTTGACATGTCCGAAAGTGTGCCCAGTGTGATAGAGTCTTGGTAGATGATTACTAAGAGTGGACAGTGGTGATGGTGGTTTGGTGGTGTTGCGGGGTACAGGCGCTGAACGGGCAGGTGTGTTGCGCACTGACAGGCAGTGTTCAATCTTCGCCGCTCTCACAACCCTCACCACAACAAGCTCGCAACAGATGTTGTTGCCACTGCCAAAAATACTGTCACGGTGATATTACCATAATTTGGTGATCTACAATAGTAGCCTCACGATAATAGCAACGGTCTCGCTTCAAGCCGCGATACGAAGATCGAACGAGAAACCTATACAAGTTATTGCGCGTCCGCCGCAGAACGACCGAATTACCATTAACACACGTCACATATTGAAGACACAAGTTGGCCATCATATTGAGGTGGAAGAAAGACTGCAAACATCAGGAGACAGGAGCTGCTGCCCTTCGCACTGTCCAGCCCGAAAGGCCCCGCCAACCTCCCCACATCAGAATCTAGCCAGAATACAGCAGCGACATCTGCATTCCAGAACACTTCTCCATCTTAATCGTGCATTGACAACTGTCCCCTATGTTCCGGCAGCTATCTCACCATCATCAGGGAGGTTCCTGACTGATAATCATCAAACACCGTGGGTGATGCCAGCTGCCGGTCAAACGGCACCACCAACCCCACTCTATTGATCGCAGAATTCGATCATAACTGGCCACACCAGCTGAACAACGACAGTTCAACGAAATCAAGTCCATGATGGATAGTTGCATATGATATGCATATTCTTATTCTCCTGTGGAGCTTGCATCAGCTCCATTGTCACCGGTCAATATGCAGCTAATTCTCTAGTCCACGTCCGAAAAGGTGCAGCGTGCATGCATTGAAGCCTCACCGGTCAACCTGATCGAGTACCTGCAAGATACCCACCAGCGTGCGCGGTCTCGAATCTCTCATATAATCACTCTCCTGCATCGTCGGACCTGTCCGGGCTTCTGAAACAGACAAAAGCATTGCGCAAGCTGTATTGCCAGCTCACGTCTCCCCGCATTTACCAGGACGTGCCCCTTCCGTCTGGCGAGGCTGCTCGCTGGTCAACGTGTCCATCGACTCATCGCCAAATCATCGTCTGCACACCCGTCCGAACCCAACCTCATCCCAACCACCCGACCTTTCCTTCCCCACAGTCCAATACTTTGGTTTTCCTTAGCATATCTTCGTGCAGTCCGGTGCAAATGTCAACGTGTCGCGCTCGCTTGCTGGGGTCCCTGTTCTGTGGAGTCACAGCGGCCCTGCCCAACCCAAGAAAATCTTCTCCTGCTATGGGTCGGTAGCCGAAGTGCAATGGATACTTCGCTGCGATAAGGTCACAAAAACAGGGCTGTGCCGGCCTCAGGTACTGGCAGAAAAATTGCAAGTGATTGGGCAATGGCTATGCGGATGAGGTATGTGTTCGGTGGTCGATGCGTGGTGGTTTGTGACATACTTGCGGGAGGCCATCGTTCGGTGGGTGGTGACGGCTGAGGCGCAGCACCGAGTTCGCAGGGCTGAGCCACCAGTACCTGGTGCAAGTTATCAAGCCACTAAGCCAACGCATGCTCATCGGTGGGAGTAGTATCCCACCTGATCGTGCGGCTGATGAATCCAATATCGAAAATACGACGCCGGCAGCCGCCGCCATGCCTTTGTAAGATGTAAGACGGACGACGCGCTCGCTCGAAGTACAAAGCGGCAAATGCGACCATCTTCCCAAGACCTATCTGGGGGCCGAATTTCAGGAACCGCCACGCCAGCGCCAGCCTTACGGCCCCCAGCTCCTCCATCGCTCCACCCTCCCGTCATTTCAAAAATAGCCCCCAGGGTTCATGCGCGACATGCTGCGCCGCCTCCATGTCTGTTTCGACATCAAACATCTTCACAGCCAATCGCAACGTGCTTTTCTGCCGTACATGGGTTCACATTGTAGGATGTCGTTTGCTTCAGTTACGCATCATCATGCCTGCTTCACTGGGTTGCAATCCCCATGGCAATATCGCAGCATGCGTGAACGGTATGAAGATGGGGCTGTGAATGTTGGATATTGAGACAAGAGGAGATAGTGGAGATAGGGATGCGACGACAGAACATACGGAGTGGTATGTCTCGGAGACCCCGAGATGGCATGTCCTTGGTAAGCAGGCAGGTCTGCGTCTGACGCTTGTAGCGTGACGTACACTTCATGTCTGATCTTGAGGCGCGGAGAGATGGGTGCGCGAGAGTTGAGGAGTAGCCCCCAGGACGACAGTTACAAACTAGTAGCCGCTCTGTAGCGCGTATGCTCATTTTGGTGACGTGCTTGAAGAACGTCGTGGGTACACATGGATCAGAAGGTAGTGTTCAGGCCTTGTACTATCGTCTCTAATTGTTCACAGCCCAGTATTCCCGCTCATAGATGTGAGCATCAGCTCTATGCCAGAAGAGACCACGACACCAAGTGACAAGTAAGCAAAGCCTGAACATGAGGAATCCTATTGCGACGGGAATACTTCACTGCTAGTCAGACTTGGAGGTTCTCGCTACATCCGCACATACTCAACAACCGCCAATTTTCCCTATGCTCGCTTCCAAATGACGCTCTGTAATGCCCCCAGGCCGAACCGGATCAGCGACTATCTGCTCGCCAGACCACTTGGCTCGCGTTCGATGACACTGAAACAGTTCTGTTCCTGACTATGCTTCGAAGTCTCCGCAAGATGGGTGTACATACTCAACCTAGTGTACCTTGCGAGTTTGCGGCATTTTGTTGTATGCCAAGATATCTGTGGCACAAGCGCGTTCATTTGGGAAGACAGTTGAACTAATGAAAGCTTGCATAACATCCGGTGATTGGTAAACTGTCTATCAGTACCCACGACATCCTTAGACCTGGATCTTCGAACGTATACAAGTCGAAGAGGAGATCTGGCGGCATGATGATGTACGTTTGATCAGATCAAATGGAGACAATACATAACAATAGCGACAATATAGAACAAACATCTAGGAGGTTCTGGACTATAAACACTGTTCTTAGACTATGCTATCGTCTCGTCTGAAGCAACCCACACCTCCTTAAGACCATGTCAGTCACACTCGTAACTTTCTAGATCGACCTTTAAATTAGACCGGAATTCCCATACTGGGGAATAAGGCCGAACGCGACAGTCTCGGAGATGATCAGAGAAAGACTTTCGGGTATAGACTTCCTCTTCAACTTCGGTGTGTAAGCAAGTGCTGCAGTAATATCCCTGCTCCACCTGGAATGACATCGAGTTTACCAAAGGTGCAACCACTATGGGCATATGTCGCGCAATAGTGATCGGAACAGCTGAGATGACGGAGACGCTGGGTCGAGTGTTGTCGTGCTTCCTCAAAGCCCATTCAAGATTTATGAGATCATGAGTTCGATTGTTCATTGATTCGAGACGAACAGTGTACAGTGTTTCTTGCGCTTCCGCTCTGAACTTGTTCAGGCCGTTCGTCAAGGTGACAGGGAGAGTGCGAAAACTCGGTGTCATGGTAAAGTCTTCGGTTTCATAGATTTGGTACCCCATTGTCAACTCGCAGTTCGTCACACGGGATTCATGTCGTATGCACTCCACACAAAGTCGCGTGCATGCAGGAAGGTATATGTGCTGCGCCAACTGTCCGCATCGGTACTCAGTGTATCTTATTGCTGGTCCCGGTAAAACGTCCTTGATCCGGATTTGGTCGCAATCTCTCTGCAGGACCTTGTTGCATAGCTGCTGTGGCGTAACGTGCGTAGAGATTCTGAGAGCCATCATTCCTATGACGGTGTTTGGTGCAAATTGCAAGCAAAGGCGAAGAGGCGATTCTGTATCAACGACGTGCATTGCGAATCGGTTGCAGCGTCGGAAACGCATCACATCGGTGACTGCAAGGTTCTCGAGGACCATGAGAAGTAGTTCGATGGGAAGAATCGCGAGCGAGCCTAGGACCTGTTGCTGCGGCGCTGGTCCTGCAAGAGCTGAGAGTGGTGTCATGCGGCCCAGTAGTCGATCGAGAAAGACACAATCGACGTCTTTGTGTGTATAGGTGATGCTCTCAATAGGTACGTTCGATGGCTCAGTCATGGTGAGTGTTGGGAATTTCCAAGTGTTTGTGCGACTAGTAGGGTTCGAAATATAGGTAGATCCGGTGGGGGCAAGAGTTTTGCTAACTCGTTTTACTCAGGTTGTCGCGTAAAGAGGGAATGTTGGATGTGATGCAAATAGCATAGACGAGAGTTTTGTAAGAGTGTGCGAACTGCCCGGAACCATGGAACGGTGCTCTCACCCATTGTGTGACCCATACTGCAACTACGGGACAGTGATCAGTGAATACGTCAAGCAACCAGAGCTAGCCTATCAGGTCAAGCAAACAAAAGTTTCAGGGTCGATACTAGGAGTGGAAGTTCGTTCTTTGGAGTGACAGAGAGCACTTTACCTAGCACTCTGATACACTTACCTGTATCATACTACATTATCTTCGACCCCAATTCGAAACATACAAAGCGCAGACCTTGATCCCTTTCACAAGTAAATGCGAGGCTGCTACTCGCAGCCAGCGTCCGCGCAGTCTTTACGCTATTGCAAAGTGCTCCAGCACAAATACGTAGTGACGACCTCCATCAGAAGGCTATCAGTGTCTAGGTAGAATTAGATCCGTCAGAGTTTTCTCGGAAAACGTCTCTCTAACATCTAGTCCTCTTCTTCTGATACTGCACCTTCACTTCGCCTGTCTTGAAATCCTGATAGCCCAATACGACTAGTCCAGAGCCAACGCTTGGACAAACCAACAATTCCACACTCTTTGACCACACGCTTGCAATATCAACATTTACTCTCAATGTCCCGTAATACGTCCACCTCTCAACGGGTATCTACCCCACTGCTTGATACCCCAATGGCGCTTGTACGTCATGGTCGCTCACCGTATCTACCGGCTGCAAAGGAAGAAATTCCTCGGCCATCCAGAGCCACGGAGACTAGACATAGAAGTCCATCCAAAGTCGATCAGATTTCCAAAAGCTCACGGTCTGAGATCAGCCTGCCTCTTCGCCCGGCGCAACGACAACAGAAGCGCCCTGGTGATACGACAATCGATGATCATAACCACGAGATGAAGCGTCCTCGGATGACCCGCGACGCAGCCCAAGGGCGACCAAAGAATCCCGAACTAGACTGTCGCATCTTCAGCAGCTCCCAGAAAATCGATGCAAGAGTGTATATATCTAGAGGAGAGATTCGGCAACAGCCAGATTATCTGAATCATGATCAGCGAAGGCCCCACAAGCATGTGCGGTTCACAGATGCCTCCCAACCCGAAAGGCGCCTAGAGACACGCCGTCCACGTCTGGCCGATTTTGTGGGTGAGAGATCAAGAGCGATTCCGGATCCGCAGACTGGCGCCAAGCACAAGGAAAAGGTAGAGGATATCCGAGAACGCATCGATTTCCCCGGTTTCGGGTACAACGAAGAGTTAAAAACACCAGAGGAGAGGCTCATGAAGTATCGCGCGGATGTACAAATATCGCAGCTGCATCAGAAGCGCTACAAACTCATAGCTGAACGTTACGCTGCAGAAGAAGCCGAGCTGTGGTTCCAGAGCAGAATAATAGCCGCCCAACTCATGGTGGACGTTGAAGAGTCTCGACAGAGGGCGAACATCGGAGCTGCTGCAGCTGATGCAAAAGCGAATCTTCGTTGAAACAGCATGGGGTGCCTGGATCTATATTGAAGATGGTTTGATTGACCCTAGAATCGACCCGATGAGGTTCATGAGAATTGAAAAAGTGGTCTTAGATTATGCGACGTTGCTGAGTTGCTACGTTGTTCGTCTTGCGCGTCTAGAGCTCGAGAACGTATGCACTCCTTTGGATGTCATCGTATGATACGATTTTGACTACTGCGATGGATGTGTTTTGCGGACGACTTGCGGGAGGCGCTCGCTGTAGTTGCTGGGTGGGTGGAAAAACGAGGAGACGGCAGGATCCAGGGTTTTCCGGGAGCGAATCTGACGCCCCAGTCGTCAGGTCCGCCACGAACTTTAAGATTCATCACCAACAAAATTGCACCTGTACATTTTGCGGCCCTTTTCCGCAACCTCCAGTTCCTGCGACAATGTATACTCTTTGCATTGGCGAAAGTCCGCGGCACCGCAGCGTCTATATCGGCACGCCGAAGCTCCTCGATTGTGGTAATCTCTAACGCGAGGCGGGGAAGGGCCGAGTGACCTAAAGCGGTAACACTATGCGGTTCCGCACATCATGTCCACAATACCATCAGTTTGCATGCGATCGCACCATATTTGCTGCGGTCCTTTCTTGATCGGTTGCGCAGTCCGGTGAGGGGGTAATAGTCTCGATGTGGAACAGAAACCCGTATATAGTGTGGCCAGGTACCTGAGTAACTGCGAGCTTGCAACCATCCAAACCCTCTTACACAACCATCTCTTTCAACAAACAAACCAAGTTCAAATCTCTACCCATCATGCCATCAATCCATCCCGCCATCGATAACGGTATCAAGAAGGGCGACCCCAACTTTCCCGGCGGCAAGCTTTACTGCCATTGCCCCTCCAAGAAGGTCGAAGTCACCCTTTCCAGCAACGTCGCGCACAACCACGCTTGCGGCTGCTCAAAATGCTGGAAGCCTAAGGGCGCTCTCTTCTCAGTCGTTGGTGTCGTTCCCGTAGATGCCCTCTCCGTAACCGCCAACGGTAACAAACTGCACATAATCGACGAGTCGGCGGCCATCCAACGCAATGCCTGCAAGGAGTGCGGAGTTCACCTCTTTGGTCGCATCGTGGTCGACCATCCATTCAAGGGCCTGGACTTTGTGCACACCGAACTTAGCGATAAGAAGGGATGGCAGGAGCCCCAATTCGCGGCATTCGTCAGCAGCATCATCGAGCAAGGTTTCAACCCCAAGGAAATTGATGCCGTAAGAGAGAAGTTCAGGAAGGAGGGACTCCAGACATACGATGTACTGAGTCCGACATTGATGGATCTCATCGCCACCTATACTGCGCAGAAGAGCGGAAAGCTTTCATCGAAGTTGTAGGATTGTATTGCATAGTCCGGCGTTTTGGGTGTGGTTGATGTGGACGATGTATCATTAGATGACGAGGAATGGCTTAGAGCTTGGATTGGTCTTATAGACATTCAAGAGTTTTATGCACCTGGAAGACCGACTAGCGCGGGACGTGTGTAGTTATATTGCATACCACTGAGCACCGTGATCGCGCGCTAAACCTCTCTAGCAGCCAGGATATGTATGCTACTTGAGAGAAGACATGTACCATGGATGTTTTGCTTTCATTGAGAAATTTCTTTTACTAAATCTCCGCGCTGGCAACACGAGGAAGGCAATGCTTCCTAAGTTGTCTTGACGTCAACAGCGCCGAAGATAAAGATGTACAAAAGTGTATACTCGACCAGTCATACATCAGACGTTAAGACTGCCGCGCACTGTTCTGAACACCAACTTACCACTTGAATGAAGGGTGAGATAAGATGCACGGAGCCTGGGTAGTATGGTTTCGATGCGTGATATAGTTTCTAGTGGTTTCGAGCCTTGCAAAGTGAACATTACACTTTAGATTCAGGCTAAACTAAGGCAGAGCCTTCTCCAGATTTTGGCAAGCAGTGCATGCATGATGAGCGAGATGAAAGTGGTCTTTGAAGGGGGCTAGCGTAGCAGTATTTTGGACAAAATGCTTATGAATTTGGATGAAGGAAATCTATAAATTAAATATTGGGTATCTATAACGAAGCGCACTC
>Ga0265797_10009297_pt1 | contig 12826 bp, 7 predicted proteins | sample P2T30metagenome_FD_192433 | JGI IMG/M metagenome (GOLD analysis project Ga0265797, IMG submission 192433) | Plant litter microbial communities from East Loma Ridge, Irvine, California - P2 T30 | ecosystem: Environmental > Terrestrial > Plant litter > Unclassified | place: USA: California... | reverse complement strand
ATCATGGACCCAGAAGTGAAGTTTTTACGATAAATGCATACATACATACATACATATATAATGTACATAATCGGAAAAGGGCGGGGAGACACACTTTTTTTTTCCTCTGTAAGAGGCCCGGTGCTGCGGCAGTTATTGGGTTTTCGACATCATGGGACAATGGGTATAGAGTAGTTTACTTACGTGCTTGCGCACTCTCAGAACCAGTTGTGAATGTAATCGCTTCGTTTCGATGGTGGTGGTGTCTGCCTTTCCCGTTATTATGGAGTGGAACGACGGGTCTGGATATTATAAAAGTGCCCCGTTGGAATTTTCTTGGGTGAAGGGGAATTGAATCGGTATGCGGCGTGGTGGCGATGAGGCGGACAGACGGTGCTGCTTGTACTGACGAATGGAAGGCAAGGTTGAAAAGCAAAAGTCGAGGGGGATATCGGTGGGCTAGGTTAGGGTTAGAGCAGAGGACGTGAGAGTATGGGTGTATCAAAAGAGAGCTGGGAATATCTAGGTAAGGTAGTACTGCTTGGAATTATATGCCAAGTGATGCGTGTTCGATAGAGCTGTGGAATAGATGATAGAGAGAAGCGGAGGTAATATGATGACGATGCGATGGAAATATCTTGTTTCTACGGATGAAAATATTGATGGATTGTAATCAATCAAAGCTAGTTCGCATGTGGTTTGCGTGCTGGGAATACATGTTGATGGTATGATTTTTGCTTCTTTTCACGTGCAGTGAAAGCATGATCATAGTGGAAAGCAACACCACAATAGTTCACCCTCCATAAAAAGACTCGTTTAAATCTCAGCGTTGATTGCTCCTGGCGAGGCTCATGCTACTTCATTTGTGACTTCTACAAAGTTTTGCCACTGCTTGTATGCTTCTCCACTCGAGATTGCCCATTTCGCTCTCCGGACACCTTCTTTCCAGCGTCCACCGCCTGGACCAGCTTCGGTGTTAACATTGCCATCGTCTCCATTGCCCATGTTGCTTGTGTCAGCGTCACACAGGCCGCTCACGACCAACAACGCTGCAGTGTTGATGTACACAAAATGTAGGATTGGGTCATCAGGCGGGACTTCGCCCATGAGAATCTTCATCAAGATTTCGGCATTCTTCTCGGGTGATTGTCCTGGGCTGACCTCACTCAGCGGGTGAGTTGGGAGTCCAAAGTCGGCGGGGGTGATGGTGAAATAGTTGATGTCGACTTTGTCTGTGGTTGGGTTCTCGATTAAACGCCAGCAGTGGGTTGGTCCGGCACATGAGAGCTCATCCAGTTCCTCATCGCCGCAAATAACCATGCCTTTCTTGCATCCAGACTGCCTTAGTGCCTCAGCAAAGTCTGGCCCAATTTCCTTTCTTGCTACACCAAGTACCCTTGCCTCGATCATGTCGTGTAGTGGGTTGGCCAAGGGTCCCAGAAGGTTAAAGATTGTGCGCCAACCCAGCTGCTTTCGGATGGAAGCAGCATGCCTTGCTCCAGGATGGAAGATTGGTGCAAACAAGAAGGCGTAATTAGTCTTTGAGTAAATTTGATAGATGGTTTTAGGCGCTATGGCAGTGATAACAGGTGCCTTGGGTGGTGTGCAGGAAAGAAGGTCTGCTGAACCAGAACGAGAAGTGGATGCTTTGTTGCCGTGCTTTGCAATCATGAGGAGAGCACTAGCCAGGATGGATGAGGTGGTGCTGATATTGAACGTGTTGTGCGAGTCACCTCCCGTACCAACTATATCACACAAGCCTCCTCGGTAGCTTCCTTCCTTCCTCCCTCTCTTTTGCATGAGCTCCTCAAGTCCTTGGACATCGATTCCAGTTGCAAAGTCGCGCATGGCCTTGGAACATTTTGCCAGGACATTTGCTTGTCTGTCTTGGTCGGTGAAATGAAGACATGTCAACAAAGCTCCTGTTTGAACCTCTGATAGGCTGTTTGTAAAGATCAACGAAAGTGCAGCGGCAATTTCATCAGCGGTTGGCTTGGTAGTTGGTGATTCGTGCCACAGCCGCTTGAGGAGAGGCGTGATAGAGGTCTTCATATCCTCTTCGCCAGCTTCGGTAGCCATGTTGATGATCCTTATACCCTTGGTTTACTCTTGCATATGCGAGCTGGCGGGGTAAGTTGGCGGAGTGAGTGGTGGTTGTGATGATGAGGTTCAATGGCTATCCTTGGTGTTCCGGACTAAGGGCCGAATAAACGTGTCCCTAAGAAGTTGCTGATAGGAAATAACCAGTTGAGTCACAGTATGCCCGCACGGAGGTGTTATCAAAGTCCGGGCTTGGTTCCAATATGCACAATGACATGCCCCACTCGGCTAGTACCAAAGCAGCTAGACACACAAAACGCATGCGCCAAGGTCTTCAAAATCTCGACTCGCCGTCTTTAGCGACTCGATCTTTCTAAGGTCATGACGGGTCAGAGTAGTTTTCTCTGACGGACCCTGTAGATCCACCTCCTGCGACACCGGGCCAAATCAAATGGGGAAGAAGCGAACCCATGCAGAGACCAAAGATGGCTTTACGAAGCCCTCGCCGGACAAGAACCGGGTGAGCGCAAAGGGCGACAAGAAGGACAAGCGCAAGCCTGTCGAAGAAAAGAAGGCGCGGTCGCAACTGGTACGCGTTTTTTAAGTTGAAGGTAAAACTAAAGGCACTGACCAGTCACAGCTTCTCAAGCCACAGCCAGAATGGCACACAATAGAGCTGCCAGCCCTTCCAACCATTGAAACCCCTACGATTCCACCCCGGCATGCCATTGACGCCATACACGAATATGCCATCCAGCTTCTGCAGGCTGAGGCGACCGAGTACGCGTCGTCGCATCTCGCCAAGGATGCATCGCACAAGTTTATGTCCACAGTCATGGATTCTGGTACCATGGAGGACAAGGTCTCGGCCTTGACACTCTTGGTCCAGGAGTCGCCGCTGCACACTCAAAAGGCTTTTGGACAGCTGATGGGCCTATCGCAGAAGAAAAGCAGGAACGCTGCAATGCAGGCTTTGGCTGCACTGAAGGATCTGCTAGGCCAGGGCGTTTTGCTACCCCCCGACCGGAAACTGAAGGCTTTCGCGCGGCAGCCTGGCTTGATTGCTGCGCTTCAGGGAAAGAATATGCACTGGAAGGCTGGCGAAAAACTACCTGGAAACCTGCACAAGACGCACCTGATTGTATGGGCATACGAAGATTGGCTGAAGAAGCAGTACTTTGAGCTGCTGAAGATCCTCGAGACTTGGTCCAACGATGAGGTCGAATACTCGCGCAACCGTGCTGTTACGTACGTCTGGGAGTTGCTGAAGGAAAAGCCGGAACAGGAAGAGAATCTGTTACGTCTGCTTATTAACAAACTTGGAGACAAGGAGAAGAAGGTGGCGTCCCGCGCATCGTACCTGCTGCTTCAGCTTCAAATCACCCATCCTCTGATGAAGAACGTCATCATCAGCTCCATCGAATCCGATCTCCTGTTCCGCCCCAACCAGAGCGGAGTCGCAAAGTACTACGCTGTCATTACCCTCAACCAGACCGTTCTCAGCTTGAAAGAGCCCGAGGTTGCCAACAAGCTGTTGGAAATATACTTTAGCTTATTTCTCGGTCTGCTGAAGAAGCAAAAGGAACATGAGAAGGAAGAGAAGCGGCTGAACAAGCATGGACTTATCCAAGGAGGCGGCGGCCAACCTGGAAAGATGGCTAAGCAGAAAGCTGAGAAAGCAGCTACCATGGCCTTCAAGGTTGAGGACGAGTCGAGAGAAAAACTGATTTCTGCCATCTTGACAGGCGTTAACCGCGCATTCCCCTTTGCCAAGACCGACGACGACAAGTTTGAGGAGCAACTAAACATGATCTTCCAAGTAACGCATTCTTCCAACTTCAACACCAGCATCCAAGCTATGACACTCATTCAACAGATTTCGGCGACAAAGCATTACTCCGCGGATCGTTTCTACAGGACTCTGTACGAGTCTCTTTTGGATCCACGGCTTATGACCACCTCGAAGCATATCATGTTTTTGAACTTGCTGTACCGATCCCTCAAGGCGGACACCAGCATCAAGCGCGTAAAGGCTTTTGTGAAGCGCTTACTCCAGATCATCCACATGCATGAACCTCCGTTCATTTGTGGTGTCTTGTACCTTGTCAACGAGCTAATCGCCACCTTCCCAACTATCAAAACTATGTTGTCGACACCAGAAGATCATGCCGATGATAGCGGCGATGAGCACTACGAGGATGTCGATGATGAGAAGGAGCCGACCGCAAAGAAGGAAGACAAGAAGAAGTCTCAACTGGATGGCTACGATGCCCGGAAACGAGACCCAGAACATGCGCAAGCTGACCTGTCTTGCTTGTGGGAGTTACTACCGCTACAGGCACACTATCACCCCTCAGTCCACGTCTTAGCCTCCAAGATTGTCAACCAGGAGCCTATCAAGGAGAAACCCGATCCAACCATTTACACCCTCATGAACTTCCTTGACAAGTTCTCTTTCCGCAATGCAAAGACCAAGTCTCAGGGTGTGCATGGATCCTCAATCATGCAGCCTATGGCTGGTACATCCAAGGCCGCTTCCTATCTCATCACTGCCCGTGACGGCGATCGCACGCACGACCCGCTCAATTCTGAGCAGTTCTGGCGCCGCAAGGTTGACGATGTGCGTGTCGATGAAGTCTTCTTCCACACATATTTTGAGAAAGCAGGCAAAGCCAAGCAGGCGGACAAGAAGACGAAGAAGAAGGATCGCAAGAGGGATGGCAGTGAAGAGGGAAGTAGCGACGACGACGAAATTTGGCAGGCACTTGTCAAGAGTCGACCAGAGGTTGAAGGTGACGGTGGTGATGATGATGATCTCAGTGACTTTGACATGGACGACATGTTGAGTGACGAGGACGCGGGCGGTATGGACGGTGGTGTTGAACTCAATCTTGGCAGCGACGAGGACGGGGACGACGGCTTCGATGCCCCTGGCGGTCAGCACCACGAAGACGACGAAGATGACTTTGAAAATTTCGATCTCGATGACGAGGAGGGCTTCATGGACAGCGACGCCGACGTTCCTGTTGATATTGACATGGACGCCGACGCAGATGCCGACGGTGAGAAGAAGGACAAGGATGGTCGGAAGAGTAAGAAGAGAAAGCTCAAGAGCTTGCCTACTTTTGCCTCTGTGGAAGACTACGCGAAACTTATCGGCGACGACGATAGCGAGTAACTACGTTTTCTTGGTGACAAAACTTCTTTTTTTTTCAAAAAAAAAAGAAAAGGAAAGGAAAAAGGACACTGGCGACCAACAGGCGTTTATCACTTTGTCCAGGCTTGGAGCCTTTCTTGTAGATATCCCATACTTTTGTAATGGACGATTTCGGACCTTCCAACCATCTTATACTATGCATACTGCTTTGCTTATAAACGGCTGCATGCTTTGGATTTTGTTATCAACCCCCCAACGATGATTTACACTGGTGGGTACGCGACTGGAATACATGCGATGGGGCTTGTCGTCATTTGAAGGATGGGGGAGGCACTGGAAGCAGCATCCTACTCAAAAGGCGGTGCAATACTTGAATGTTTGTTGTGAGGAGGGAGTTTCGTACACGTCTCCTAGTTTCCAGAATGGATGATAATATACGCCGAGGCAGTGTAGGTTTGCAGGAAGTGCAGTAGTGGTAGTAGCAGTATTACTAAGGGTAGACGTTTGAATTTTTTTCTAGTAGTCATAGATTGCTAAAAAAAATGTCGCGAAGAAGTGGGTATATATATGTAGACAAATGCTTATAACAATATATGCAATGCGTAAAAAGAAAAGAAAAGCAGGGGAACCGTGAACAAGAAACTCGCAAATGCGCGGGTTTTGACGAAGAAGGATACAAAAGTGCCAACCCAACTATAACTCCCTTCTCCAGACCCGGCTCAAAGTCCATACTGACCAACGCCCTTTTTCTTTTCATTTGATTTACTCCGATGGAGTGTGAACAATCTTGGGTATCTGTGGCATCTCGACGGTAGGTGTCGCCTCGTAGTACCTTGCCCTCTGTGATCTTGTTGATGTCGTACTCGTACTTCTTGGGCGTCCCGAGGTCCGATCGTTATCCACACTTGGCGACACTGGAGTCAATAGCAGGGAGCTAACAGTCAGATTGCTCTGCCTGCTCACAGAACTGACGCCTGAGCCCGAGCTCTCTGTGCTGTCGTCGATAGGGTCACTTGCTTCGTCGACGGGGGTGACATGCAAGGGGACGAGATGCATGGTATCGGTGCTCGAACGCTTGTTGCGCGCATCGGCTTCTGAATCGACGTAGAGGCTAACACTACTAGCACGGTGCCGACTGAACATGTTGTTTGTCTTGTCTTCGTTTGCGAGGAGGCCGGTCGTGTCTGACTTGCGGTTTGCGAGCTTCTTTTTCTCGTGGCGCCGATAGAGGAGGAAGAGGACGGCGAAGAGGAGTACGGCGAGAACAACGAGGGAGAAGACGACTGTGAGGGCGATGTTGGCTTTTGTCCAGTACTTTGAATCTGGTTTTGTTTCGAGGTCGGTGTTGGCATTGATGTTGTTGTCGACGGGTATAGGAGCCATTGTGTTGGATGACGATGATAGAGGACGAATACGTCTGTAATGAGATTCGTACGATTTGTCTCCGAGTAAGGCTATGAGAATTTCTATAGTGTAGATAGTAGGAGGAGGCTAGGTTGCATGCGGGAACAAGATGGAATAACCACGCTTCGACAACTTTGATGCAATCTCGTGATTGAGAATGATGATGTGAAGTTGATCGAGAAATCCGTCCTGGATAGCAAAGCGATACAGGGCATCAGGCAGACATATGTCTACCCGTAAAATGAAACATGCTGCGCATAGGCCCGTTCCCATCCTGCGCCGACACGCTGGCCTGGTAAGAAGGCGTCCAGTACGCGGTGTCGTCAGTGGAGGAAAGCACTCAGCCTCAGCACGCTGTGGGGAAACCAGCCATCAGTTCAGGAAAAGTTATTGCGCCCCTGCGCATGGTGGCATCTTGGCAATCAGGCAAGATGCTGAGCGAATTGCGGGTTAGGATACCAGTCATCTAAGCTACTGGCTCCCGTAACCAGAAAAGGAAAGAGTGTAGCCGCTGGTGGAGGCACAGTGAGCGACTATGCAAGAAACGCAACAGGCAGGCCGTAGTAAAGCTCTACATACTCTCGGTCCAGTAGAGACGGTGGTTTTGCAGCGTGCGAGCTACTGATTGCGTGGCCCGACCAAATCCATCCGCACAGCTGATCTATTTTTCAGCTCGTGCAACCACAAAGAGTGGATGGCTGCTTCTCGAAACCGGCCCCCAAACAAATGCTTCTTATCAGGCCGGCCATCAGGTCGAACACACACGAACACGTAGAATGCTGCTATACCGGTACATTAAAAAACGTGTCAAAGGGATCGTCGTCTGCCAGGAACAGAGATTCGAGATTTAGGCAAGCACAGCCACCTGCGCTAAAAGAAATGAGATGAGCTACAGTCATGATTCGAGAAAGGCTGAGTGGCTCGCAAAGTCTGCCTGATCCCAAGCCCAGACAGGACACTATAGCGGCGTGTGCAAAATGGTGGGGTTGAAAGAAGCCGAGACCATTCCTGCATCAAGCAAGCAAGAGCCACGATGCGAGGTGGAAGCTCCGGCTGCGGCGTGTTGTTGTAGTGCTTGCCTGAAGGTAGATGCGATTGGGAGGTTTTGGCGGCAGCACTGCGGCGTTGGGCAGATTAGCGACGCAGCTTCCATGCGCGTGCTTGTCGGTGAGTGGGAGATGGGCCAGCCAACAGACGTGGTGTTGACAAGTGCGGGCCCGACAACGGGATGGTGTTGTTGGCCCCTGTGCCGCACGCCTAGTTTCTCGCTAAATAGAACTGCGGCTGTTTCTATTCCTAGCAATCGCATCACGACTGCGCCAACTCACCTTCTCAGCATCAAGAAAAAGGATTGTTGGTGAATCTGCACTGCTGTCCCAGTTTTGCCTCATGTGGGCGTGCAAGGAACACTTGAGATGCATTGATAGCGACCGTCACGAGTACAACAAGACTGACACCCTTTTACTTTTCTAAAAGATATTTAAATCAAGCCTCGATACCAAATCGACATTGACATGTAGTACTTTTAAGAAGTAACTGTAGCAGATACTAGTTAATCTCCTGCTTCTAGACGTTTCATCTAACCCAACCAAATTGGTGTCTGTAATTCTCTATCCCCCAAGAAGATCGCATTTATGCCAGACCTGTTTGTGCATTCATGGCAACCTCAGATGGTAGATCAAAAATGTACAGTTTTGCCTATACAAGTATAGAAATACTAAATAACATGCTTATGTGGCAGTTTCGCGGTTAGTGTGTGATTTTGGGATGGTGGTGGTTGTAGTAGTTAAAGTTGGGAAAGAGTGGTCACGACAGGACCTTTAGGTAAGATTGTGAGCATTTGTCACGTAGGACAAATAAGTAAAGTATCACGTATCGGATCTTTCTTACGAGGACAAGGATAAAGCAGATGGGGATTGAAGTACAAGTGTCTGTCCTTGACTGGCTTGATGACTTTGAGAAAAAAAAAACACCAACAGAAGTACTTTTACTAGTTAAACCAATTCTTAATCATGTACTCTTACGACTACCAGCACACCGCTTAAATCCACGACTCCTTTCTCAGATTAAATCAATCATGTTCCCCCGCCTCCTCGTCAATTTGGAAATCCGGCACCGTCATCGCCGGACTCCACCACTCATCATTTCTTTTATCCATCCCTAGCAATTTCCCCTCTCTCCTAACAAACGCCTTCCAATACCTACTCGCATGCAACAGATCCCTTCCCAAACAATGCCACGCCACAACCTTGAGCCTCTCGCCATCAAACCCAACTCTATACTTTGTAGGACAAGAGCGACAGCACCAGACCAAGTGCGTATCTCCTGCATCCGCTGCCTTGATGGCTTCGAGTTCGCGGGGTGTTGGTTTGGCAAGTGCGTTGTTCGTCACCTGGTGGAGCGGGCTTGTGTCTCCTACTCGTCCCCGCTGGGTTGTGGGGAATGCGGAGGTGATGGCGTGCGCGAACTGCGGACTGTTCTTCTCCTTACTCTTGATGTAGAATGAGGGTGTGGGTGGGCCTGTCGCTACGGTAGACTGATGCGGACACAATCGGACAGGTAGAGATAGTATATCCGCTGCACATAAACCTCTTTTCCCTCTCCGGTTACCATGATTAACCAATGTCTCGAATGTATGGGTGTGCTGCACAAGAAGATTTCCATCTACACGTCGCCCCTTTGATGTGACTTGCCAGCTAAGCCCTAGCCTTGGGTACTCGACTGTATAGTCTCCGGCTAGCATGTCGATTTGCGGCCCATGGAGGCCTTTTTCGCCGTATTCTGATGACTGACGCAGTGCCTCGGCGACGTGGTCAAAAACCAGGCTGTAACCCTGCCCGTCGTCACTCTTCCTTGGGAAATAACTAATGCAATCGCTAGGGCCGAAACAGTATGTTGTCAATGCTGTCCTTGTATGGTTTCGCGGGACTTGTAATGGCGGGTGTAGGGTATTGCAGGTCGGACAATAAGTCAAGCATGTGCCTTGTTCACTCGCACAATCTCTGGCTAGGGCCTCGACGAAGTCTTTTCGGAAAAAGCTCAACCGATGCCACTTCTTGCTTTTTTGCCATGGCCACGAGCCAACGATAGTCAGGGCTTCTTTGCAGGTTAGTGTGAGGCTCACGGCGGAGTCGAGAGGGAGGTGTTTGTCCGCTATGTTTTTGATGATTTCCCGGGGGAGGCGGAAGAGGGGCAGTGAGCGGTTGGGGTCTGCTGATATCTCGTTTTGCGATCTGGTGTATAGTGGAAGGCTAGGTGTTTTGCGCTTACGCCGCGTGGTGGTATTGGATGGCACGGGCGTCTTGACCATAAGTTGGAGGTTCGATCGTGACCTAGTGACTCTGCTAGGCTGCTCGACAGCTTCCGTACGACGGGACGTTTTGCGAGTGCTTGCACGAACAGCTTTTGGCATGTTGGACTACACACTTATGGGTTGTGGAACATGTGCTCAAGGGGACACAGTGCCTCCTTTATGTAAAATCTAAAAAAAAAGAGTTTAGGCAGCACTCTCCACTAATACTTGAGAGACGGCAGGCTGCCGTGTTGGAAACTAACGAAATCAGGACCTTGACAGGCCATCAGTCGTAATATATCATAATCCTCATCATAACATGGGGATATCAGGCCATTGGTAGGTTAACACGTGACTATTTCATTGTCGATGATAACATCTACGAGTGTATATGTACAATCTGAACATCAACTCCCTACATATTCAAGGAGAAAAGACGGAACCCACGACCATAGGTCGGGTTAATGATGAGTGCGCCTGCCCATGCAAATTGACACAAATTTGACAGAAATAGAAATTTTCCAAGACGCATGTGTCTTCCAAAGGATTGCCTTTTTTTTAATCCAGCGAGAAATTGTCCCTTTTCCAGCTTTCGCTGAGCACGGCAATCGTGCTCGCCGCATCCTTGCACCGATCTGGTGCATGGGCAGGAAGGTCGATGACAGCGCGACGTAGTACTGCGCGTGCGGGGACGCCGTAGAATTGGATGAACTTCTTGTGATAGTCGCGAATCAAGCCGCTAAGGATAGCAAAGTGTCCAGGCCAGAGTTGATCGGGAGGCGTGTTGACTACGGAGGCGATAGCGCGCCAATACTCTGAGATGGCTATTGCGGGCGTCTTGGAAGCAAAGGAGCGGAGGGACATGGAGGCATAGCCAGCGCCAATACCGCGCATGCGTTGGGCGTACGTCTCGGTAGTAGAATCCTCCCGCCACCCTAGCCGCAATCGGCCTTCCTTTGTGTCCATGGTGCCGCGGATACCAAAGAGAGGCGGACAAGCCTTGTGCAGCTTGGCAAGCACAATGTCGGTGAGAGGAAGACCGTTCCACATGTACTTTTGGTCGCCAAACAGACTAGCTGCTATCAGGCCAATCTCCTGGATGATGCGCCCATCGGGGTTGGCAGCCTCCTTTTCAAATTGTCCGATGAGGAACTTTTCAAAGCAGATCCAGACGTAGAGTAGGAAGGCGGGGTACGCGGCTTCGTTTTCGTTGGCTAGCTGGGGCAGCTGGTGGGAGACAATGTAGGAGCGGATGTCGATCATGGGACCTGGGGTGTTTAGGGCAACATCGAAGCATTCTGCTCGGAGGCGCTTGATGGCGGCGGCACTATCCTTTCGCTCAACGTTGATCTGGCCTAGGCGGGTGCGGAGAGCGCGCCTTGCATCGCCGACGGGGCCTTTGAGGGGCGAGGACGGCTTCTTGTGCTCCTCCCAGAAGGCTTTGCGGAACTCCTTCATCCGCTGGTGCAGCTGGAGGTACTTGGTGTGGATGTGGTCGACATTGGCAGCGGGCGCTTGTGCGACGGTCAGTGGCTGCGAAACTGCTGCTGGTGCTGCAGTTGCTGCTTGCGTGGGCGCTTGCGTGGGCGCGGCTGGGGTTTGCTGTGGCACCTGTTGGCGAGCCTTTTCTGCAGCGGCAGCCGCCTCGGCAGCTTTCCGATCTGCCTCTGCGCTCTCCTTCTGCTGGCGCTTGGCGGCCGCCTCCTGCTCCTTCTGAGCCTTGATGCGAGCATCAGCCTCGTGCAGCTTCCTCTGGTGCTCAGCAGCCTGACGGGCAGCTTCCTCCTCGCGTTGTCTGGCCTCGAGCGCCCTCCGCTGTGCCTCGGCTTGTTCGCGGGCCTTTTCCTGCTTCAGTCGCTCAATTTCCCTCTTCTGGCTTTCCTCGTGGCGCAGACGGGCCTGTTCCTCCTCAAGGGCCTGGCGCTCAAGCTCGAGTTTGGCGCTGCGGTAGACGCGTTCGTGCTCCTCGGCGGCATAGGCGAGCTGCTGCTGGTGCTGCTTGGCGCGCACGGCGGCAGCTTGGTCGAGCTTCTCGTTGAACTCGCGGTCGGATATGGAGAGCCGGAGGTTGAACTCGAGCGCGATCTTGTGTGCAGGGCTGCCATAGGGGTCGCGCGTCAGGGATTCTCGGTGTGGACGAAGGCTGCTTCGATTGGGCGAATGGCGTGACGGAGACGTCTCAACGCAACTCGAGCTGAAGGACGTGGACGTGTGCATGCTGGAGGACGAAGTGCCGGATCGGGCGGGCATGCTGGCGTTGGAAGGGTGGGCCGAATCAAGGGAAATGGGCTGTTGAACTGTTGAAAAGGTGGTCGGTGAGGGCGCGTCAGGCAAAGAGATCGGAAGCTAACAAATCGGGGGCGCGGCGAGCAAGGGCCGGGGCCAGCGCTCACGTGACTCCGCATATCCCTGTCGCCCCCGATTGTCCCAGCCAGCTTGCACTGCGCGCCTCGCGCTGACACTCACTCCCCATGGCATTTGGCCCAGTCTGGTCAACGGAGGGTTTAACAATGGCATCAGAACAGGCGCGGCCCGCGACGGTGCACAAGCTGAGACGGTTGGCCCATTTTCACAATGGCATCAGAACAGGCGCTCCCCCCCCCCGCGACGGTGCACAAGCTGAGACGGCTCCCAGGGCCGACAGTGGATATAGCACCAGACGGTTGGCCCATTTTCACAAGCTTCGCGTGCGTGGTCGGTGCCGCAAGCTGGTGGGACTGCCGCGACGCCCTTCTCCCCCGTACTCTGAGGACGTCCGTTTCAGTGGCTGGCAGGCTACGACAGACGGCGCACAGCAAGCCCCCTCGTGCTGTTTCCTGCAAGCATATATTTGTGTGCATGTACTGCAACGAGCACGCAGACGGCTGTTTTGCAGCACCCAGCACGAGCTCGCAGCTTGCAGGGTGCAGCATGACTAAGGCGCGCGCTGGGCCCCCAAGACAGTGGATCAATAC
>Ga0265797_10009296_pt1 | contig 12826 bp, 12 predicted proteins | sample P2T30metagenome_FD_192433 | JGI IMG/M metagenome (GOLD analysis project Ga0265797, IMG submission 192433) | Plant litter microbial communities from East Loma Ridge, Irvine, California - P2 T30 | ecosystem: Environmental > Terrestrial > Plant litter > Unclassified | place: USA: California... | reverse complement strand
CGAAGAGAGCCTCACTTTCGAACAAGCTTTAGAGGGTTTTACGGTAAACGCTGCATATGGTGCCTTCTTAGAAGGCAAAGCTGGTGTCATCGAAGCGGGGGCGTATGCTGACTGGGTTGTTCTCGACAAACAACTTGAATCGCTGGACCCAGAAGCATTGAGGAAGGTGACAGTGAAAGAGACGTGGGTGGGCGGCAAACGAGTCTATTGACGGCCCGGCCATGAAGATCTTGTTCGGTAGAGAGGTTGAGCGGCGAGATCTCCCTCGGCCGGCCAACGCCTGACATCAGCTCGGCAAGCCATTGATGCAGCACGGTCGACTGGACGGCTCCGGCGGCCGTCAATCAAAAGTTTTCGAGAAAATTCGAGCGGTAGGCTGCCGGCAAGAGAGGGGTCATTGATCTGCATACTGCCGCCAGGGTTTGAGGCTGCGGGTCATAATGTGTCTCTGCTATTTGAATCACGTCTATAGGTGTGCCTTCAACTCTTTATGCCCAACATGCATTCAACCCCACACGTTTGTACTACATTGAGCGTAGATCCCGCTTGTATGTCGGGCCATCCCTAGCACAACTCACTATCCCACACGACCATCAGGGTACTCAGCCAACCAGACAGACGCCATTACCGCTCAATGCTTTTGACACATGGCAAATGCGAGAAAGAGTTTTCCTAGTCTACACATGCACGCTCGTGTTGATAATTCTCCCGGGCACAGCTGACAATCGCAGTAGCGTATAAAACTTTGCTAAACTGATAGTTTGCATCTTGATCACACACTCAAATACAGCAGTACTACCTGACAACAGAAACAACAAAAAACACGTATACTCGTACCTCATCATGACGACCATCGAACGCAAGCCCACTGCGGAACTATCCAAACCTACTACCCCTGTCGGGTCCCTTACCGTCACACCCCCAATCACACCGAATGCGACAAGTACCGCGGCGCATCAGCTAGTTTCCGAGATCAGGGACATATACACGGTACTCAACGAACTATCGTCATTAGCGCCGTCGGATCAAGTCAACTCTCTCCTCACACGACTCGTAAACCTCTGCGTCGTACCTTACAGCGCAGAGTTTACGTCGTATTTTTTCCGCATACCTGCCGTAGAGAGCCTTTGCTCTAATTTGCGACCGCTATGTTCAGAAGCCGAGGGAGAGTTGGAGAAGTTCTGGGCAAATCGCATGCTCAACGACATCAGCGGTAAGTGCAGCGCACTCACGCATCACACTTAACTACAGATCTGACCTTCTTTAGGTACAACCACAACACCTGAGGATATTCTGACAACTTTCCCTTACCACCAAAATTACGTCGATCTCTCCCGCTTGGAATGTTCTACCATAGAAGCGTTCCTCCCCAGCCCACCGTCCAAAATCGCTTTCATCGGCTCCGGTCCATTACCTCTGACCTCCCTCTGTTTCCTGGACCGATATCCTAATGCGCAAGTTCATAACGTGGATCGCGATGCCTCCGCGCTTCAAGTCAGCAAATTGTTATGTGAGCGGTTAGGCTATGGCAAGCGCATGAGTTTCGCTTGTGAAGACATCACCGAGGTTTCGTCAAACGCCGCATGGCAATCGTGCCAGGTCGTCTTCCTTGCTGCGCTGGTTGGTACAGATACGTACACGAAGCTCAACATACTCAAAAGCATGGTGAAAAAACTGGTGTCAGGTACATTGGTGGTGGCGAGGAGCGCGCAGGGCATGCGAAGTGTGTTGTATCCGGTATGTTTGCACCGACTTCCAGTGCAGTCATGTCAGGCAGTAGTCATTAATGAAAATACAGATACTGGAACTGTCAGAAGAACTCCAATCCATCGGTGTCGAGATTCTTGCCGAAGTACATCCGTGGACTAAAGTCGTTAATTCGGTCATCGTTCTACGCGTGAAATGAAGGCGAACGTGGTTTATTAGTACAAGTTGGCTTGAGGTGCATATTTGCTAGGTTTAGCAGCTCACATAGTGTATTTGCATAGTCGGCGGCGTATGCCGCACTTCCCACAACGATATGACGAATCGAAGCGAAAGGGAAATTCACGAACGGTGTATCGCACGACTGGCCTTAATCTCCGCGATATGTTTACTTGAGCATGAAAACCTCATAATGGTGGCGCTAGTTATTGATGTCAATGTATGCGAATGGCTCTGGCACTATCTCTCCACAATGACCGCGATCTCGTTTCGGTACTTGGTACGAATAACATATCATCCCCAAGTCCATTTGCAAAGCTAAGGTTTAATTTTGACATTAATTCATTGTGAGACTAGGTCACGCTAGAAGCGACGGCACATGGTAAAGAGACTTGGTATTAGTACGAATAATTGTCTTCGCGTCATCATGAGCCAGTTGCGCCCTACATATTACAGTCGTTTCATGTGATCAAAAAGTACCTGGGTATCCAACTATCGAGCGGCTCAGCCTCCTTCCTACTGGCCTAGACTAAAGATGCAAACAAAATCCTGACTTTCGGCCGTTAAAAACTTTCCCATTACCGAGACCGGCGCGGTCCTTCCCCATTCTCCAAGTGTGGACTTGCCCAGTCGATTTCAGGGTTATACATCTTGGGGCTCCCCCCACTTTTGGAGTTGGAACTACTCCCCGCCTCTCCGACATCATTGGTCACAGTGACTTGTACGTCTGTGCTCTTCATGATACCAGACCCTTTTTGGTCGTCGTCAAGGATGGCCCGATCGCTCTCGTCGTCGCCATCAAGGATGCTCTCGCCAGGTAGCCTAGAGTGATAGGCTTTGCTGCCTTGGAAGTTCTTCATGTGAATGCTGTTTCCTTGTGCGACGCTAGAGTTTCCATAGCCGTAGTGTGGCGTTTTGCCCGAGCCCGTCAATGTCGAGGGCATGAACTTCTTGAAAAGATGATCGAATGCTTTGCGGAGCGGAGGGAGGGATGCGATGAGGATGCCGATGGAGAGTTCGGAGCTGGACCAGATGGTAAGATTCACGCCGTCCCATGTAGGATCTTGCGTCTTGGTGATGGCTTTGAGTTCGATAGTTTTGAAGATTGAGCATATCGTGGCACTGTGAGACGTCAGTGGTAGCTCACTCACAGGGACTGTGAAGCTTGTTCGCTTACGGGATACTCAGCAGGAAAACGATCCTGATACCCAGTTGAGTTCGACTGTTCAACTGAACGCGCGAAAGATAGATCAGAGGCGCAGCCATATACACCACGTCGGTGATGATGTTGCTGATACCCTGGGTATAGGATAGTGCGAGTGTGCCCTTTGCCCAGCAATGGCTTTCCCCGGTAAACCCGAAGTTCCAGTTCCGTTCCAGGGGTGTGCATCCGAATAGCGTCAAGACCGGTGCAAGGAAGTTGAAGGCGGTGACCATCAAGATCGAGAGCCAAACGATAACTTGGTACAATTTGGAGAAGTTTAAGACAAGCAGCCAAGCGCAGATGGACCATTTGAGAAAGGCAACGGCAATGATGTCTGAAGTGATCCGTTAGCAATGGAAAGGTGGTAACGTGAAGTTGCAAACTCACTGACGATCTGTGTGATCCAAAGGTGATAGCTGTATGTCCTGAGATTCGGAAAGACCGTCGGGTCCATGATGTGGCGCCCGAGACCATTGTTGACAACGACCTGGTTCAGTGATGTCGCTGTGATATTGAGAGCCTGGTGGACTCGTGTCAGCGACGAATTCCACACAGTCGGGACGATCTTCGGGACTGGGGGAAGACTCACAGTGGCTATGATCAACAGGTAATCACAGGCAATGAACTTGCGTGATCGCAGTCCGTACACGACTCTCCATACCAAGAAAGCGGTACTAATCACCGTTAACGTCCAAACCGGGATGAGGATCTTCAAGCGTTGGTCCGGCCATTCTTGTGTACCTGCGTCCATGATGCACTGCAGCGGGGTCGTTCAGGTGCGGAATGGCATGGATCGCAAAAGTCACAATCGGTGAACAAGAGGAAAAAGCAAACAGCCACTCAATGATCGGGAGTGCCCCGGGGTTTTCAAGTATATTCCTTCGCGCCACTCATCTCTTGCGTCGGCCGTTCTGGTTCAAGACGGGCGAAGCGAAAGCTAAACAGCACGGTCGCGGGTGACGGGAGAAGGCCGCCAGATCGATCAAAGAAGGTGCACTCGCTCGAGACCAACTTTCGAAACAATCCAACACGGGGATATCCAGCTCTGCATCCTAGGGTGACGGCCGCCGAGCTGATCTGGCAGTGATGCCGCATAAATTGAGGCCCCACATGCTGCGTATTTAACCCATTATCACCCAATGAGAACGGCATTCAGGGTGGGCGGGAAACCATGATTCAAGCGTACACTTTAGAAGTACAACCGAACAGGTCACACCATGTAGAGTCGCGATTGTGGCTATGTGTGCGCATGAGAACTTCTGCATAGGACGACGCATCTTGTAGATCTTGTTGCAGATCTCAGGCCCGCCTACCATGGTCGCAACGCTGGTGGAACACTGGAAGGGTGCATTAAACCGACGGTCAGAGAGCGAACGTGCGATCTTGCATCGTCTCACGGTGCTCGGGGTTGCCGCATGGACGTTGCGCAATCTTTCGTCTATCGCACCATGAGATGGGAATGGTGGAAGAGGTGGTAGCGAGTGCCAGGCCAAACGGCGCTAGAGATGCTAGTGCGGTTAGCGTATGAGCTAAATGCAGGGCGAATTCTCCGCATACTCAAACTCACCGGTAGAACGAACCGAAGCCACCTTTCACGGCACTAGCTGCCCAAGATCTTCTTCTCATTCTAGCGCTCTACCTAGTGACAAAAAGAACATTCCATTATGTGCGCTGCGACATTCCCTATCGTCGACCTGCAAAGTGTCGCAATGTCATGTCAATGTGCGGCTGAGCCCAAAGAGAAGATACTTCACACTCCTTCCTCGGGCTCTCCTCGTTGGCCCGCATGTGTGGGCCAATGCGCAGCAGCAATCGGGCCTAAGACTCAGTCTACAGGGAAGAACGCAGAATATTGAACTGAAGGGGACCGGGTCTTTACTACTCCGCGGGCCGCCTGACTCAGTATCCTGACGCAACTCCAGCCGTGCAGAGGGGAGTCCATGGTGCGCCCATGAGAATATGCCTTTCCGGTATTCATGTTGCATCTGAGTTTCGACTACGACAACGTGGACATCGTCGCGCTGGCATTCCTCACCATGGACGAAGACACCATAAAGCTATCGATACGGCAGAAGAGAAGGCAATGATACGCGGATCGGAAGCTTAGCGGTATGTTTCCTGCAAGCGAGGTGGCCATCGATCCCGAATCGCGTCCACTCTCCGAAATCATGGTACCTGGTTCCCCGAGATGATCTCAGATGGCGAATCAAGGATCGAGGTCTCCTGGTGGCCTTATTACGCTGCATATCCCGCAACAATGTACCTGCCGTGTTCCAGAGGAGCGGCATCCTTTGCTGCAGTCCTTTGCAAAATCTCCGAAGCCATAATGCGTTCTTAGAAAGTGCCGACCCCAGCTTTTTAACGTGTACGCCGCTGCCGTTGCCAGAGCTGTAGCTTGAACTCAATCACATGCTGGTCTGGGGCCGAGGACATCTGTCCATGTCTTGTCTCCCGTCCAAAGGTGGGGCCTACATCCGGCAAGAGCACCCTGAATCGCTAACTCGGTCCTTCTGTACGATGCGCTCTCTACGACGAGCCGCAGAGATTTTCATTGGCCCACATCAACATCAGACCACCGAACGTACCTCGCTTCCATGTTCACTGCTGCTGCGGCTGGCCGGTTATGAGCCTGATCTCTCTGGTGGAAGAACGTTAGCACCCCGGCCCCGGACCGCAACGGAGCCCACAAGTCCCTGATGTTCACCGGGAGTCAGGGAGTTGTAATTGCACGATCCCTATGCGGCCTGTTTATAGGTTCAGATTACTGAGCCCCTACCAGAAGGATTAACGTCCGCATTCTAGAACGAATCTGTACATGGCAACCGCCAGCGCCGCGCCACGGCATACAAACAATTTACCAGACTATCGTTCGCCCTCGCGGTATTAGTGGGTCGATCAATTCCTGGATGAATTCGGTAAGATAACACCGCAATGTAGGCCTTCCCACGTGGCGAACATGTTCTCGACCAATGCGAGCAGCGAGTAAGTACTTTGTTCGGTCCGTATAAAGCATCTAGTGGCTGCACACCCTCACAGGTTCATTGCAGCGCGCATCCAAATTTACTTTCGTTTAAACTTAATATTTTGGACCTTCAAGATGCCTGTATTCTCTAGGTTAGCCGTTGCTGTTCAGCTCTTTGCTGTAATCCTGTCGCCAGTTCTCGGTGCCGCCGCTAAGCCCCAGTATGACTATGTCATTGTCGGAGGCGGTGTCACTGGATTGATTGTTGCCAACCGCATCACTGAGGACAAGAGCAGTATGTGTTTCAGCCCCAGACTTTGTCGAAAACTTCACTAACATCAGCCCCAGAGACTGTCCTTGTCGTTGAAGCGGGTGACAACGTCGATACCGATGCAACCAAGATCCCATACAAGGCCAATGACTTGACCTCTGCGGCTGGTTTGATTTGGGAGAACATCAACTCCCTACCTGAGCCAGCTATCGGCAACACATCGTACCAGGTTGTTGTTGCCAAGGTCCTCGGTGGTGGATCTGTCATCAATGGCATGGTCTACGACCGCGGCTCAGCTGCCGACTACGATGCGTGGGAGGCTCTCGGCAACAAAGGATGGGGTTGGAAGGGAATGGAAGAGGCCTTCATCAAGGGTACCACTTTCCAACCTCCCACTCCCGATGTTGTGAAAGACTTCAACATCACTTGGGATGAGTCGACCTACGGTAACGGACCGTTGACGGTCTCAATCACATCCAACCAATATGAGGATATCAAGGACTACTGGGCGGCGTGGAAGGCCACTGGAATCTACATCCCAGAGGATGGAAACGCCGGCGAAGCCTACGGTCCTTCTTGGTACGCCAACACCATGGATGCGACCACTGGACGCCGCGCACATGCTCGCTACGCGTACTACGACCCCATTCAGACTCGTGCCAACCTCCACATCCTCACAGGTACCACCGCCGACAAGATCATCTTTGACAACAAGAAGAAGCCGCTCATGGCTACTGGTGTCGAGGTTACCGACAAGACTGGAAAGACTTCCACCTTCTACGCTAAGAAAGAGGTCGTCCTGGCTGCGGGCGCTATCCAGACACCTAAGCTCCTTCAGCTCAGTGGTATTGGCCCCAAGTCCGTCCTGAAGGCTGCCGGTATCGACGTCAAGGTTGAGCTCGATGCTGTAGGCTCCAACTTCCAGGACCACCCATACGCCACCGTTGTCTTCAACACCACTGCCAACTACTTCCCCAACCAGAACTCGCTGATGACCAACGCGACATTTAACGCTTCCGCTTGGGAGCAGTACGTTGAGCACAAGACTGGTCCTTACACCTATGCCCGCGGTAACGCCCTGGCTTTCATCTCCCTGCCTGACATTACCAAGGACTTCAAGTCTCTTATCAGCACCCTTAACAGCCAGACCGCCACCGACTACCTTCCTAGCATCTACAAGAACAGCAAGAAGCTCGCCAAGGGCTTTGCTAAGCAGCGTGCAGTCATTGCTGACATCTTCGGCCGCAAGGATGCCGCCGTGGCCGAGTTCCCCGTTCCCGCGGACGGCTCATACGGTCTTGTCGGTGTCGAGAAGCCCCTGTCGCGTGGTACCGTCTACATCGACGCAAAGAACCCCAACGGCCCTCCCAACGTCGTCTACAACGCCTTTGTCAACCCCATCGACCGTATGGTCATGGCCGCTGGTATGCGATTCTTCCGCACCGTGTGGGCCCGCCCCGAGCTCGCCAGCCACAAGATCTCCGAGACCGTCCCTGGTGCTCAATACACCTCCGACAAGGAGATTTACGATGCCCTGCTTGCCCAGTCGATGTTGTCCCCTACTCTCGCTCACCCATCTGGCTCTTGCCCGATGATGCCCGAGAAGGACGGTGGCTGTGTCAGCGACAAGTTGATGGTTTACGGCACACAGCATCTGTCTGTTATTGACGCTTCTATCATCCCTATCATCCCATCTTGCCATCTCCAGGCTACCATGTACGGTATTGGTGAGAAGGCTGCTGAGATCATCAAGTCGAGGTAGAGCGTGGTGATGGATTGAACTTCTTCTTGTATATACTTAGTTACTTTAATGCATCTAGCGACTACATGAGCTGTGAGCGCATGTAATAGTTGCATAGTTCAAAATTGCTTTGAGGACTACATTCCTCCGATCACCTTCTCTTGATGCCACCAAACTCAGTGAATACCTCCAGGCCACACTGAGATCTTAGGATCCCGGGTTAGATAATATTGAAGGAAGTAATGAGGACCTGTGTTTGCTTCGACGGCGCGTACCAATCCTCCGGTGACTGCGAACAAGCTTCCGCTCGTTGAACGCATGAGTGGGTCGGCCCCACTACAGTAGTGCCCCTCCATCCCACGGTTGCGTCACTACATTACCAAAAGTTCAGGCTGCGCACAACTACGCGCGACTGCTACATTACCTCCGCCGCAATCACAACTTCCAGTTTCAAATCTACGTATACGTCGGGCTACACTATAATGAAGCTACTCAAGAGCCAAATCGAACAGAAAACGGGCGCGGGGTTCGTCACCCTGCTGCCTGAGGAGCCAGAGGATATGGTACGCGCTCCACAGACAGATCGCTATAGATCGCATGCATGCGAGTCCCTCGAGGCTTCATTATACTGACATTCACAGTGGCACGCTTACAACCTAATCCAAGAACACGACCAAATACGCGCCAAGGCAGTTCGTCGAGTTTCGAAGACATCTGACGCCGGCTCAACGTCCTCGCAACGAATCGCTCTAGACCTCACGATCGCAGTAACCTCGACCGATTTCGATATTGGCTCCGGACAACTCCATGTGTCTGGGCGCGTAGCAAAAGAGAATGAGCACGTAAAGTTAGGGCAACATCACACGTTGGATTTGGAGCTAAATCGCAAATTTACCATCGAAAAAGCCGACGGCTGGGATAGTGTCGCGTTGGAACAATTAAAAGAGGCATGCGACGCGTCAAAACGAGCGGAACTTTGGGCTGTTGTACTGGGAGAAGGAACCGCGAACATATGCATGATCACTGAGCATCAGACGATACTACGGCAAAAGATCGAGGTCTCCGTACCCAGAAAGAGGAGAGGTGGCGTAGACGGCCACAGCAAAGGCATGGACAGGTTCTTCTCAACGACGCTTTCGACGCTTCTACGGCAAATTGACCTACCGAATGCCTCCAGCACACCCCAAGGCAAGACGCTCCCGCTCCTACTCGCCAGTCCAGGCTTCGTAGCCTCGGCGTTTCTACAATACATCAAGGAGGAAGCGACACGGACCACCAACAAGCCGCTCATGGCTCTCATACCCACGATAATCATCGCGCATTCGTCATCGGCGCATGTTCACTCACTTAATGAGGTGCTCTCCTCGCCAGCGATAACGAACAAGCTGTCCGACACGAAATTCGCGCGCGAAACGGCATTGATGGACAAGTTCAACACGCTCATGCGACAAGATGACGGCCGAGCGTGGTACGGCCCGCGCGAGGTGGAGCGCGCCGTCGCCAAAGGCGCAGTTGGGCGCGGCGGTGGAGTGCTAATGATCAACAACGCCCTGTTCCGCGCACAAGATGTGAAAGAGAGGAGACGATGGGTGAAGCTAGTCGACCAAGTGCGGGATGTGGAGGGTGGCGAAGTCAGGGTACTCAGCTCATTACACGAGAGCGGGAAGCGGCTCGAGGGCCTCGGAAACGTCGCAGCTATCCTCACCTACCCACTGGAAGACCTGGATGAGGACGACGGGGACGACACGGGCGGCGTCGACGGTGAAGACGGCGAAATGATAATATAGGCTGGAGGATACATGGTCTGCCGGAGTTCGACTTGCACTCCGGATATTTCGCGAATACCTCCAGGCTCTATCAGGCTACGACGGCATAAATATACCCATCACGATTACGTCCGCATATTTCGGCTCTCTAGCAAGTGACAAGGCGGTGAGATTGACATGGCCCCTTGCGCCACCCGCCAGTGAAACGCGACCGTGTACGCTGACCCAGCCCCCTCTAGCGCGCCCTCTGAGCAAAAAGAAGGCAGCCCTTTTACCGTTGTCGCCCTCTGCTACCGCTGTGGTTCGAACAAGCTGAGTTTTGTTCGTCCCCAAGTCGCTGAAATTGACAAAAAAAAATGGTAGCTTCTCTTTGATTGAGCGTGTCATCCTTAGTGCAGGGGCCATGCTAATCTTCTCTGTATCGTTTCAAATTGACCAAATGCCCGAAGGCAAAGGGAAACGCAATTTGTGAGCATATATTGTCGTGCGGTGCTGAAAAGTCGCGTTTGGGCGAGTTTGGACATGGGACGGTGAAGTGGCGGGATCTGGCTCGTGCGCGATCCGTGGAACGTGGAACGTGTACTCAGGGGTCTCTAGGCTGCGATCAGACACGTGCAGTGACGCCGTCTGGAACTTCACAATGCTGGAATGCATAGTATTGGTGGGATGCGATACTACAGCAAAGCAGTAGTTCTCGTAAGATTATCGCATGCGGTCATAATGCAACAATACCACCTCTACCATAATCTGCCCTGTGGTCAATTCGAAAACAATATCGCCGCTCCGAAAATAGATTGCTAACTCCATCAACAGAGACGACGAAAAATGCCCTTCTACTTATATCAGAACGCACTTCCCCTTCATCTGTGCAGGCATATGGGTATGCTGTGACGACAAAGTATCGATCGGGCTTAGAGAACGTGGTCGTAACGTACCCTGGAGTATACATTGCGTTCTGCTTCGGCCGGCCAAAAGGCGCAAAAACCGCGATACCTCCTGGGTAGGCCTTTGCCCGGTTGTGGATCTGGAGATGCTTTTTTGTAGGTATCTTGGTGATAGCGTAGGATCAGAAATATTGGGCAAGACGCGAAATTCAGAGCTGCATTGATTCCTAAGACGAAGAAATTTTCGCGTTCAGATATTCTGATAGTGGTGCTATGGCTTGCCCGGGGCGGCCCGTAAAAGCTGAAGCTGACCTTGGTCTTCGTAGCTATGGTACTGACGGTGGCTGAAGCTCAGTGACTTGTGACATCAGTGTCTCGATATAGGCATCAAGACTTAGTTATTTTGACGCGTGCGACAGGTAAAGGCGTGAGTCCAAGGTGAGAGACTGCGGCATGCGTGATCTCCAACCTTTATGGCCTATATAAACCTCGCTCCCACTTCATCTGTTCCCTAACCTTGACAACCTCCCACAACAATATGATGCTGCTCACGAGGCCTCAAGAGCCAGAAGCACTCTTCACCTGCGACCAAGGCGGCGTATTCAGCGCTTTAAGCCCCAACCATATCCTACCCTTCACCAGGTGCAATATAAAGTTCGCAAGCGCCCATCAGTTTTACCAGTGCGCGAAAGCGGCGCTCTTTGTTGACCAAGAAAGCGTCAATCTCATCATGGCGATCACAGACCCGAAGGAGCTCAAGAGGCTGGGAAGCTTGGTGAAGTCATACAAGCATGATATCTGGAGGAAGAGTAAGACCATGCTTCCAACCAAGAACCAGTACATACGGAGTTACGATCGCTAATCTGAAGTAGAATCACTTGGTGTCTGGGTGAGGGCCTTCCAACAAATAATGAAAACATCGAAGAATGCGAAAGCATTTAGAAACCTGCTCTTGGCCACCGGAGAACGCAAGATCACCTATATGCCTAGTATCGACAACAACACATTGACAGTCGGTCTCCTTCACGATATTCTCAACCAACAGCCCGTACATGTTTCTGATTACAGCACGGTCGGAGAGGCGCTTGAGAAGGTCCGGTCAGCACTCGTGCGACGGTCTAAGCTCGAGGCGGCCAAGGCGCAAGAGCAAGAGCAAGAGCAAGAGCAAGAGCAAGAGCAAGAGCAAGAGCAAGAGCAAGAGCAAGAGCAAGAGCAAGAGCAAGAGCAAGAGCAAGAGCAAGAGCAAGAGCAAGAGCAAGAGCAAGAGCAAGAGTAAGAGATAGAGTAAGAGATAGAGCAAGAGCAGGAACAGAAGTTAGATTCTGCAAAACAGGACAAGAACGTCTTTAGCAACAAGCGGAAGGCAGGTCTAATGGAGCTGCGGCAATACGAAGAGAGGGCAGACAAGAGGTCGAAGCAACAGTAAGTCATCGCGAAAACTGTTTTTTGTTCATACGCATACTGATTTGGCCCTAAGGAATTCGGTCTCCAAGGCGACACAGACTGAATCGCCTACCAACACTGGACAAATCACCGATGAGGGACTGCCTGAAAACTGGTGGGTTCCTAAGTCAGCACGCACAAAGCGGTACGGCCGGGTAACGGAACATATGCGCAGATAGATCGCAGCATTGTCGCCAAATGAACGGGGTAAAACGTTCGAGATCAGTAGCTCAAGGCTTGGGAGCTCGATACTGATGAAATTTCCTCGTGCTTTGTCATAGATGCATGGTTATGACTGTAATATCAGTGGTGGTTTCGTAGGCCAGTATCACGAATCCAAAATCACAAAGCCTCCATTAGAGGAACAGGCGGCAACACTCTGAGTACAAATTATGTAAGATGCATTTATGCTAGGATATGTATGTATCATTCCAAAAGAAGAAAGAGAAAGAGAAGAGAAGAAGAAGAAGAAGCGTCAAGCGACGAACGATATCATCATGGTCGTAACCAAACAAAAAGAGAAAACACCGATCCCCCGACCATCCATAAAATGCAGAAACAACAAGCAGAAAAAGAAAAAGGTATAACACAGTTACCCCATCTTTCACCATCAAACACCGCCGTTGCATGCA
>Ga0265797_10009295_pt1 | contig 12827 bp, 10 predicted proteins | sample P2T30metagenome_FD_192433 | JGI IMG/M metagenome (GOLD analysis project Ga0265797, IMG submission 192433) | Plant litter microbial communities from East Loma Ridge, Irvine, California - P2 T30 | ecosystem: Environmental > Terrestrial > Plant litter > Unclassified | place: USA: California... | reverse complement strand
TTCGACGTGGTGGTCCGTGTACTGCCAGCCGCATCGCAGGCCGGATGGCCTACCCTGCTCGAAGACGTCACGCGCTCCTTCGCGCGCGGGGTGGAGAAGGCAGCATGAACCGCACTCTGTGGACCCGGCTTGCCTGGGTCATCGCGTTGCTCCCACGCAACGCGTGCGTCGTCGTGCTCCGGGCCTACCGTGCGGTGATCTCCCCGCTCTACGGCAACGTCTGCCGCTACCACCCGTCGTGCTCCCGGTACGCCCTCGAGGCGATCCAGCAGTACGGCGTCGTGCGCGGATCCGCCATGGGCGCCTGGCGCATCGCCCGTTGCAACCCCTGGGCTGCTGGTGGCATCGACGACGTCAAGGAACGCCGTCACCCGTTCGTCGTCAACCGGTTCGGGTTCGTCCTCGCGCCGATCCCGCAGCAGCCGCACCCCGCGGTCGGAACGGTTCGGCCGGTCCTGCTCCCCCAGCGCACTCGAAAGGCGTAGCCGTCCCCATGGACATCATCGGAACGATCCTCTGGCCGCTCAAATGGGTGGTCTCGGCCATCCTCGTCGGCTTCCACTGGATCTTCGAGAGCATCGGGATGGACCCGAGCGCGGGCATCACCTGGGTGCTCTCGATCATCTTCCTGACGTTCGTCGTCCGCGCCGCGTTGATCCCGATCTTCGTCCGGCAGATCAAGTCGCAGCGTCGCATGCTCGAGGTCGCGCCGCAGCTGAAGAAGATCCAGGACAAGTACAAGGGCAAGAAGGACCAGTTCTCGCGCGAGGCCATGAGCCGCGAGACGATGGCGCTCTACAAGGAGACCGGGACCAACCCGCTCAGCTCCTGCCTGCCGCTGCTCCTGCAGATGCCGATCTTCTTCTCGCTGTACTCCGTGCTGCACGAAGCGCAGATCAACAAGACCGGCATCGGCCTGCTGACGAACGACCTCGCGGCCTCGTTCGGCAACGCGGCGCTGTTCGGCGCTCCCCTGCACGAGACGTTCACGAACGCCTCCGGCTGGGAAGTCCGCGCGATCGCCGGCTTCATGATCGTCGTCATGACCGCGTCGCAGTTCATCACGCAGCTGCAGCTCGTCGCCAAGAACATGTCGCCGGAGACCAAGGAGTCTCCGATGTACCGCCAGCAGAAGATGATGCTGTACATCCTCCCGCTGGTCTTCGTGATCTCGGGTCTGAGCTTCCCCCTCGGTGTCATGTTCTACTGGCTGGCCTCGAACCTCTGGACGATGGCGCAGCAGTATTTCGTCATCCGCAGCATGCCGACCCCCGGCTCCGAAGCCGCTCTGGCTCGTGAAGCCCGCCTGGCCAAGAAGGCACAGCGTCGCGGGACCGCCACCCCGGTCCTGGCCGAGGCCGGTGCCGGCGCCGGTGCGACGGAGATCGAGCCCGTGCGCGTCACCACCCAGCGTCAGCAGCCGGTCGGCAAGCAGCGCCAGAAGAAGAACGGGAAGAAGTAAGTGACCGAGCAGGACACCGCAGGCGCCGTCGAGACGACGGAGACCGAGACCGAGGACGCCCGCGACGAGGCGGACATCGCAGCGGACTACATCGAGGAACTCCTCGACATCTGCGACCTCGACGGCGACATCGAGATCGAGGAACGCGCCGGTCGGGTGTACCTGTCCGTCACCGATGACGGCGAGGCACTCCGCGTGCTGTCGAAGCCCGACACCGTGACGGCGCTGCAGGAGCTCACCCGGATCGCCGTGCAGGCCGAGACCGGCGAGTTCAGCCGGCTCATCCTCGACGTCGGTGGCTCGCGGGACGCCCGTGCTGACGAGCTCCAGCGGCTCGTGGACACCGCTGTCGAGCGCATCGAAGCCGGTTCGTCGTCGGCTGCGCTCCCCCCGATGTCGTCGTACGAACGCAAGCTCGTGCACGACCTGGTCGCTGAGAAGGGCTTCCACTCGGAGTCCGAGGGTGAGGGTCGGGACCGCCACACGGTCGTCACCCGATGACGGACGCACCCGTCCCGACGGAGGCAACGCCGGTGCTCGAGGCTGAGCCCGCGGCGGCTGCAGCACTTTTCGGTGGCCAGATCGAGGTTGCGCGCTCGTTCACCAACGAGCTCGCGCGGCGGGGTGAGGAGCTGGGCCTGATCGGCCCGCTCGAATTGCCCCGCCTCTGGACGCGACACATCCTCAATTCGGCGTTGCTCGCACCCCTCCTGGAGGCCCGGGGTCGCGTTGCCGACGTCGGTTCAGGAGCAGGATTGCCGGGTCTCGTGCTCGCGATCGCCCGTCCGGACGTCGAGTTCGTCCTCATCGAGCCGATGGAGCGCCGGACGGATTGGCTTCGCAGTGAGTCTGATCGGCTCGGCTTGCAGAACGTCACGGTGCTCCGCGGCCGTGCTGAGGACGTAGCGGACGACGTCGTGGTCGACCAGGTCACCGCACGCGCCGTCAGCGCCCTGTCGAAGCTCATCCCCCTCACGGTGCCGCTGGTCCGCTCCGGCGGCCAGCTCATCCTGATGAAGGGTGCGCGGGTCGACGAAGAGATCGAGAAGGCCCGGAAGGTCATCCTTCGGAAGCGCCTCTCTGGTGTCGAGGTGCTCGAGCTCGGAGAAGGTGTGGTCGACGAGACCACCCGTGTCTTCCGGGCTACAGTTGACTGACGCTGCGGCTCGGGCCGGGTCATCCGGCCGCCAGTGGCTCCGCGTTCCACGTGAAACATCGAACCGGGGAAGAGGCACTCGTTGAGTTCATCGACCGACTACGACGCGTCGACACCGCTCGCTCGCGAGATCGCCGACCTGAACCGTCGCCGGCGCGCGATCGCCACGCAGCAGTTTCCACTCCCTTCTGAGACGCGGATCATCACCGTCTCGAACCAGAAGGGTGGCGTCGGCAAGACGACGACGACGGTCAACCTGGCAGCGGGTCTCGCCCATGGCGGCGCTCGTGTGCTCGTCATCGACCTGGACCCGCAGGGCAATGCCTCGACCGCGCTTGGTGTCGATCACCAGGCCGAGGTCGCGAGCATCTACGACGTGATCGTCGATGAGGCACCGATGGCCGACACCGTGCAGGCCTCCCCCGAGTCGGACACTCTCTGGTGTGTGCCGGCCACCATTCACCTCGCCGGCGCCGAGATCGAGCTCGTATCACTGGTGGCACGTGAGCAGCGTCTCCGGACCGCGCTCGACATGTACCTGCAGTCGCTGGACGAGCCGTACCACTACGTCTTCATCGACTGCCCGCCGTCACTGGGCCTGTTGACGATCAACGCCTTCGTTGCCGCGCAAGAGGTCCTGATCCCGATCCAGTGCGAGTACTACGCCCTCGAAGGACTGAGCCAGCTGCTGCGGAACATCGAGCTGATCGAGCGACACCTCAACCCGAACCTCCGAGTCTCGACGATCCTGTTGACCATGTACGACGGCCGCACGAACCTGGCGAACCAGGTGGCGAATGACGTCCGGGAGCACTTCGGTGACCAGGTCCTCAAGGCGATGATCCCCCGCTCCGTCCGCGTGAGCGAAGCACCGAGCTACGGCCAGAGCGTCGTCGCGTACGACGTGAACTCCACCGGGTCGCTGTCCTACCTGGAAGCGGCCGCCGAGATCGCAGCACGAGGAGCGAAGCACTGATGGCACCGAAGCGAACCGGACTCGGCCGAGGCATCGGCGCCCTGATCCCGACGGCGACCGATCAGCAGGACCGTCCCGTCGACGTGTTCTTCCCGACCGGTGGATCGCCGGCATCCGCTCCGACGGCAGACGAGCTGGTGGCCGTGCCGGGAGCCCGACTCGCAAACCTCAATCCGCTGGACGTGATCCCGAACGCGCAACAGCCGCGGAAGGAGTTCCGCGAGGAGGAGCTCCAGGAACTCGTGCACTCGATCCGCGAGATCGGTGTCCTGCAGCCCATCGTCGTCCGGCCGGTCCCCGGCGCGACGGGGACTGAGCCCCAGTACGAGCTCATCATGGGTGAGCGCCGTCTACGGGCCACGAAGGAACTCGGCCTGAGCACGATCCCGGCGATCGTCAAGGACACCCCCGACGACGCGATGCTGCGCGACGCGCTGCTGGAGAACCTCCACCGGGCACAGCTCAACCCCTTGGAAGAGGCGTCGGCGTACCAGCAGCTCCTCGCGGACTTCGGGATCACCCAGGAACAGCTCGGACAGCGCATCGGTCGATCGCGCCCGCAGATCACGAACACGATCCGACTCCTGCGGCTCCCCTCCCCCGTGCAGCGGCGAGTGGCCGCAGGCGTGCTCTCTGCCGGACATGCTCGTGCCATCCTCGCCGCTCCGGACGCCGAGGCGATGGAGTACCTCGCCGAGAAGATCGTCAACGAGGACTTGTCCGTCCGTGCTGCTGAGGCAATCGCGCAGCAACTCTCCGCGAAGTCGCCGCCGGCGAAGCCGAAGACCGAACCGTCGAAGCGTCAGGCGCACTTCAACGATCTCGCTGAGCGGCTCGGCGACCGCCTGAACACGCGGGTGAAGATCGCAGTCGGTGCTCGCAAGAGTTCCGTCACGATCGACTTCGCGAACGGCGACGACCTGAACCGGATCCTCGGTGAGCTCGGGGTGGAGGACCTCGAGGGCTGAACCCGCTTCGTGCGGCTCTGTGCGGCGCTGTGGCCCCGTGGGACGCCCCGGCTGGGGTCGGCCCACCTGCGACTCCATCCGGCAGCTCTGATGGCAACACAGCGTGCCCAGCGGCTGCTCCAGCAGTGAGGGTGGTGGGCCTCAGGTGAGATGGTGGTGACGTGACCACCATCGGCTCGCCCTTCATGCCGGCGGTTCGAGGGAGATTCCTCCGCGCGGTCGACCCGAGGGTTCGGGAGTTCGCTCTCGCGGGATCGCGTTCCGCCGGCCGCTACTCCAGAGCGGACGAACCAACGCTGTACCTCAGCTCTTCAGCTGACGGGGTGCGTGCCGCGATGATCGCCCACAATGACGCCCGGCCTGGTTCGCTGGACATCGTCGCGATCGACGTCGAGGCGTCCGGCATCGCCGTCAGGCCATTGCCGAGGCCGGGGCGGCACCGCGGTCCTGGATGGTGCGTCACCGCCTCATCGACGTCGGTGCGAACGGTTTGATCGCGCCATCGCGGAAGAGCCCGGGCCTCTGGCACCTGGTGCTGTTCCGGTAGAACATGGCGGAAGCGCCGAGCGTCCGTCTGCTCGATACACCCTGCTTCGGCCGGTGAAGCGACGTTCCACGTGGAACATCGAGGCTCGGCCGCACAGCAGGCGGGACACGATGTGCCGATGTTCCACGTGGAACATCGGCTGCAGGGTCAGGCGCGGTGGTCCCGGATGGCCTGCTCGGCGAGCTCGGCGTACGTCCAGCCGAGGTCGAACCCGGACGCGGACAGCGCCTGCGGCAGCAGTGACGTCTCGGTGAGCCCGGGGAGCACGTTCGCCTCGAGGAACCAGGGCGTCCCGGCCCCGTCGATGATCAGGTCGACGCGGGACAGATGCCGGAGTCCCAGAGCTACGTGCGCGGCCACCGCAGCCTCCGAGGCTGCTCCGGCGAACTCGTCGGACAGTCGTGCGGGGGTGTAGAAGGTCGTCTCCCCCGCGTTGTAGCGCGCTTCGAAGCCGTAGATACCGTTGCGCGGCACGATCTCTACGGCGGAGAGCGCCACGGGGCCGTCTCCGGTGTCGATGATCCCCACGGCGACCTCGGTGCCACGGATGAGCTGCTCGACCACGACATCGTCGCAGTACGTGTACGCCGTCACCATGGCCCGGGGCAGGTCCTTGACGTCATCGACGAGGGTCACGCCCTGCGCACTTCCGCCGCGCGCCGGCTTCACGGCGAGGGGTACCGGGTGCTCGGTCGCGATGGCCTCGAGGACACCGACAGCGCCGAGCTCGCGGAACACGTCGTGGGAGAGCGTCACCGAACGAGGGGTACGGACGCCGGCGCGGGCGACCAGCGCTGACGCCGTGGGCTTGTCCCATGCCAACCGGGCCGACGTCGAACGTGAGCCGACGAACGGGATGTCCACGGCCTCCAGGATGCCCCGCAGGGCCCCGTCCTCACCGGAGGCGCCGTGCAGGGCCGGCCACACGACGTCCGGGCGTGAATCGGTGAGAGCCGGCAGGAGCATCGCGTCGGCGTCGCGCAGGTCCACCTGCCAGCCGTAGCCGGTCAGTGAGTCGGCGACCCGACGACCGGAGCGGAGGGAGACATCGCGTTCGTGCGAGATGCCTCCGGCGACGACGACGACGTGACGACGGGTGAGCTCTGCCATGCGGGGTCCTCCGGTGTGGAACTGCGGTGCTGTGCGATCAGTACCGAGGAAAAGCGCTGATCAGGAGATGTTCGGGGGTGGTGCACTGACGGACGACGTCTCGCGGACCACGGTGTTCGGGCGGGTCGTCGGGCCGAACGTCTCGATCAGTTCGAGCTCGTCGTTGACGACGTTGGCGAGTCGCTTGACGCCCACCCGGATCTGCTCGGGCGTCGGGTAGCAGAACGACAGACGGATGTGTCCGCCGCCGCGTCCGTCGGCGTAGAAGGCCGTGCCGGGCGTGTAAGCAACGAGCTCCTTGACCGCGCGCGGCAGCATGCCCTTGGAGTCGAGTGACTCGGGCAGGGTCAGCCACACGAAGAAGCCGCCGTTCGGCTTCGTCCAGGACAGGTCGGGCAGGAACTCCCCCAGTGCGGACAGCATGGCGTCACGACGCTCGGCGTAGATGCCCCGGAAGGTGTCGACCTGACCCTTCCAGTCCGCGGCGTCGAGGTACGCGTTCACGACGTACTGGCCGAAGGAGTTCGGCGCGAGGACAGCTGATTCGTTGGCGAGCACGAGCTTCTCGCGGATGGCGTGCGGTGCGAGTGCCCAGCCGACGCGGAAGCCCGGTGCGAGGGTCTTCGAGAAGGAGCCGAGGTACACCACGCCCTCTTCGTCGATCGATCGGATCGCCTGCGGCGCGGGCTCGTCGAACCAGAGGAGCCCGTACGGGTTGTCCTCGAGCACGAGGATGTTGTTCGACCGGCAGATGTCGAGCACCTCGATGCGGCGCTCGCGGCTCATGGTGACGCCGGCGGGGTTGTGGAAGTTCGGGATCGTGTAGAGGAACTTGATCCGCTTGCCCTGGGTGCGGAGGTTCGCGATCGCCTCGCGCAGCGCCTCGGGGACGAGACCGAGCTCGTCGGTCGTGACGTGCACCGTCTCGGCCTGGTACGACCGGAAGACCCCGATCGCGCCGACGTACGACGGTGACTCGGCGAGCACGACGTCACCCGGGTCGATGAACAGTCGTGTGACGAGGTCGAGGGCGTGCTGCGAGCCCGTGGTGACCACGACGTCCTCGGCGCTGGCACGGATGCCCTCGAGGCTCATGACGTCCACGATGTGCTCACGGAGGGATCGCAGGCCCTGTCCGCCGCCGTACTGGAGCGCCATGGCGGAGTGCTCGTTCATGACACGGTCCAGGGAGCCCGTGACGAGCTCTCTGGGGAGCGCGGAGACGAACGGCATGCCGCCGGCCAACGAGACCACTTCGGGGCGCGAGGCGACGGCGAACAGGGCTCGGACCTCGGAGGCGCTCAGCCCGGCGGTGCGCTGGGCGTAGGAGTCGTACCAGGGGTCGAGGCTGTTGCCGTTCGTCATCGAGTGCTCCGTTCAGTGGGACATTCCCGCCACACTACGACATCGGCCCGGGGAACCAGGGTTCCGCGACGGGGCCGATCGTCATCCGGTGGCTCCGGACGAGAACGGCCCCGCTCTCCGGGGAGAGCGGGGCCGTTCGGGTGGGGCGACCTACGCGAGGAACTCGGCGAGGTCGGCCTCGAGCGCGGGCTTCGGCTTGGCGCCGATGACGGTCTTGACGACCTCGCCGCCCTTGAAGACCTTCATCGCCGGGATCGACGTGATCTGGTAGTTCATGGCCGACTGGGGGTTGTCGTCCACGTTGAGCTTCACGATCTCGATCTTGCCGGCGTGCTCTTCGGCGATCTGGTCGAGGATCGGCGAGACCGCGCGACACGGGCCACACCACTCGGCCCAGAAGTCGACGAGGATCGTCTTGTCGGACTTGAGGACCTCGTCCGAGAAGGTGGCGTCGGTGACAGCCTTGGCGTTGGACATGTGTGCTCCTTCGAGAAGTCGTTCAGGGGGTACAACGGCGATGCCGTCGTGGTATTCCGAGACTGCTCAGGCCCGGGAGGCGATGACGTCGACCATGGCGGGTTCGGTCGGACCGACACCCTCGGCCTCGTTCGTCAGTTCGTCGTCGAGCTCGGCGAGGTACTTCTCGGCGTCGAGCGCGGCGACCGTACCCGAACCGGCGGCCGTGATGGCCTGGCGGTAGGTCGGGTCGATGACGTCACCGGCGGCGAAGACACCCGGCAGGTTGGTCTTCGACGAGCGGCCCTGGACAGCGATCGTGCCCTCGGGCGCGATGTCGATCTGGCCGTGGATCAGGTGCGTGCGCGGGTCGTTGCCGATCGCGATGAACAGGCCGTCCAGTGCGAGCTCGGACTCCTCACCCGTCACGGTGTCCGTGAGGGTGACGCCCTCGACCGCGGAGTCACCCGTGATGCCGGTGACCGCCTTGTTCCACGCGAACTCGATCTTCGGGTCGTTCATCGCGCGGTCCTGCATGATCTTCGACGCACGCAGCGAGTCCTTGCGGTGGATGACCGTCACCTTGTCGGCGAAGCGGGTGAGGAACGTCGCCTCTTCCATCGCGGAGTCGCCACCGCCGACGACAGCGATGTTCTTCTGGCGGAAGAAGAAGCCGTCGCAGGTCGCGCACCACGAGACACCGTGGCCGGACAGGCGCTCTTCGTCGGGGAGACCGAGGTGGCGGTACGCCGAGCCGGTGGCGTAGATGACCGCGAGGGCCTCGTACGTCTCGCCCGAGCCGACGGTGACCTTCTTGACCTTGCCGGTCAGGTCGACGGAGACGGCGTCGTCGTACAGGACCTCGGCACCGAACTTCTCGGCCTGCTCCTGCATCTTGATCATGAGGTCGGGGCCCTGGATCCCCTCGGGGAAGCCGGGGAAGTTCTCGACCTCGGTCGTCTTGGTGAGTTCACCGCCCGTCTCGACACTGGAGGCGACGATGAGCGGCTTGAGCTCTGCGCGCGCTGCGTAGATGCCGGCGGTGAACCCGGCCGGACCGGAACCGATGATGATGAGCTGGCGCATGCCTGATTGCCCTTCCGTTGCGTCTGACCGGGTCAACCCATCGTACCGGCGTGGCATTCCGCACGACCCGTGAGCGTGCGGTGCTCGGCTGGGATCAGCGGCCGAGCTTGCTGCGGAGCATCCGGACGGCGTTGCCGATCTCGCCGTTCTTCGCGACGACCAGGGCTCCGAAGTACACGGCGACCATCGCGGCGCCGGTGAGGACGATCGTGATGAGGGCCCCGGTGCGGTCGGACATCGCGAACCCGGACTCCGAGAAGGCACCGAAGAAGTTCACGACGAGGAGCCCGACGACGCCGGAGATCAGCGCCGCGATGACGAACTGGACGTGCGACCGGGTGATCACCGGCCCCTCGATGTGCCCCAGCCGCTTGCGGACTACCACGAGCGCGACGATCGTCTGCGCCGATCCGGCGATCGTGGTGCAGGCGGCGACACCGATGCCGATGACCGAGGTCGGGAACGTCGAGACCGCCAGGGCCCCGATGACGAAGAGCACCGACTGGATGCACTGCATGAGGAACGGGGTGCGGTGGTCGTGCATCGCCCAGAAGACGCGCTGGATGACGAACAGCATGCTGAACAGGACGAGACCCGGCATGTAGGCGACGAGCACGGCACCGACCTGCAGCGCGCTCTCGAACGTTCCCTCGTACAGGCGGCCGAACGGGACCGCGACGACGATCAGTGCCACCGAGGCGAAGACGGTGAACAGCCCGACGATGCGCAGGGACAGCGACAGGTTGCGGCGGACCGCGTCGAGGTCACCGCGCTCGGCGTCGTGGCTCATCCGGGTGAAGTAGGCCGTCGCGATGGACACCGTGATGATCGAGTGCGGGAGCATGAAGATCAGCCAGGCGTTTCCGAGCACGGCGTTGCCCGGACCGTCGTCCCGTCCGAGCCACGCGACCTGCGACTGCACGATGCCGGCGATCTGGGTGACGAGGATCATCGCGAAGAGCCAGCCGGCAGCGGTCCCCGTGGACTTGAGGCCCACGCCGCGCCACCGGAAGTCGGGGCGGAACGACAGGCCGGCGCGCTTCCAGAAGAACGGCAGGAACGCGGCCTGGGCGAAGACACCGAGCGATGCGCTGCCGGCCAGGAGTGCGATCTTCGCCGGCGTCCACTGGTCGAGCTGGCTGCCGCTGGTGCCGTACAGGGCGATGAACACGACGAGGCCGCCGATGGCGATGACGTTGTTGAGCAGCGGCGCCCACGTGAACGGCCCGAAGACCTGCTTCGCGTTGAGGACCTCGCCGAGCAGCGAGTACATCGCGTAGAAGAGGATCTGCGGCAGGCACCAGAACGCGAAGGCGACGGCGAGGTCGGTCGCCTCGGGCCCGGAGCCGACCGATGAGCTCGTGTAGAACCGGACCAGCAACGGTGCGAACACCGTCGCCACGATCGCGATGACGACGAACACGGATCCACCGAGCGTCACGATCTTGTTGACGTACGCCTGGCCGCCGTCCGTGCCGGTCTTCATCGCGCGGACGATCTGCGGGATGAGCACGGCGGACAGCAGACCGCCGGCGATGAGCGCGTAGATGTTGTTCGGCAGCTGGTTCGCGACCGCGAACGCGTTGGCCGAGGGGCTCGCGTTCTGCCCGATCGCGTACGCGAGCACGAACGTCTTCGCGAAGCCGAGGATCCGGCTCACCATCGTGCCCGCTGCGAGCATCGCGCTCGCCCGGCCGAGACTGCGCTCGGCGACCGGCTCGGCGTCGACGTCGGGCTGGGGCTGGCTGGCGCTGATGGTCGGCTCCTCGGCGTCGCGGTCGTCCGCGACGGTGGTGCGTGCTGCGTCGGACGGGAGGCGCGGCTCGGCCCCGGCGCGCGCGATGGCGTCCTGCAGGGGGCCGTGGTCCACCGCCGCGGCCGGCGCCGTGGTCGACGTGGCGGCCGGCGTTCCTGCGGCCGCAGCGGCCGTGGACGCGGCCACGCTGGGTGCGGTGGCTGCTCCGGAGGGGTGATCCGTGCCTCCAGGCCGGGTCGTCGTCGCCTGCGCGCCCCCGACCGTCGGCTGGACCGCCAGGGGGCGGTTCGGGTCGTCGTCATCCTCGTCGTCGAGTTCGCCGTTGCGGCGCCGGATGCGCTTGCGGATGCTGCGGAAGATGCCGAAGCCGAAGATGCCGATCAGGGCGATCGCAGCGACCGCGGTGATGACGGTCTCCCACTGCGCCTGCACGTTGAGCTCGACCGTGGCGGGCTGGGCGACGGCGACACCGGTCGGACTCGAGAGCGACATCGTCAGTTCGACCGTGCCGTTCGCGACCGACTGCACCGGGACGGTGGCACGGGTGGAGGAGTCCGGCTGGATCTCGACGACGATGTCGTTGCGGACGACGCGGAGCGCCGAGTTGGACGGCTGCACGGACAGGTGCACCGTGACCGGGTAGTCGGAGCTGTTCCGGATGGACACCGGCAGCGACGACCGGTCGCCGAGCAGGGTGAGACTGCTCGAGTCGACGATGCCGACCTCGGTCGTGCTCTTCGCCCACGCGGCCGCTCGGGCCTCCACCGCGGCTGCGAGACCCTGGTCGTCATCGCGCCAGGCGTTCGAGGCGAGGGCGAGCAGGCGGAGCCGTGCCGGGGCCGTCAGCTGGTTCGGGTCGCCGAGGATCGTCGCGAACGCGGTGAGGCCCTGCTCCCCCCGCACGAGCTTCTGGAGCTGGTCGATGCGGGATTCGCCGGTGGACGCGCTGGCGAGCGTCAGTGACCCGGGTGTGGCGTCCGAGGCGGTGGAGAGGTCGGCGGGAGCGACCCACGGCGTGCCTTCGAGCGCGTCCAGCGCCTGGCTGAGCCGCGTGGAGTCGGACGGCCACTCGCGACCCAGGGTGAGCAGGATCGGGCCCGTCGCCGAGCCTTCACGGGCCGAGGTGGCCAGTGTCGCGGTGAGCTCGGACATCGTCGACGACCAGCTCTGGCGGTCGGGGGCGGTCGCTGCGCGGCGGAGCATCGACGACATCGACTGGTCGGAGACGAGCACGTGGTCGCCGCCGATCTTCTCGGACGCGGCGATCGTGGTGTCCGCGCCGGCCGAGGTGTTGCCGCTCGAGACGATGGTGGTCTTGGTACCGGCTCGCCGGAGTGCGGGGAGGTCGTCGGAGGACACCGTGCCGTCGGTCGGCCAGGCGATCGGGTCCATCGAGTAGGGGAAGTCGAGCAGGGACTCCGTGGTGGGCAGGGTCTCCTGCGCCTGGTCGGTCCCCGGGTCGGTCGTGGCGTCGTCCGGGGCCTGGGCGGGCGCCGGTGACGAGGTCTGCCCCGGGGTGGCGCTCGGCGTCGGCGCCGGGGTCTCGGCGCCGGGGAAGTTCTCGGCCTTGACGGACTCGTCGAGGGAGATCGGCGACAGGATGCCGTCGGACCCGGCCTGCCGGAGCCCGGTCACGTCCGCGTCGGCGTAGGGCAACGCGAAGGTCTCGTTGCGCATGGCCTGCAGGCGTTGGAGCCAGCTGACCGCGCTCGAGGGGGCGTTCTCGCCGAGGATCCGGATCGAGGCGATGATCCGGGGGTCGACGGCCACGGCGACGTTGTGGTCTTCGGCCGCGTCGAGCTGCTGCGTGAGGGTGCCGTCCACCGAGGTCGCGGCGGCCAGCACCGGGGCGGTGAGGATGCCGTCGGTGGACTTCGGCACCGTGACGGGCATCGCGACGGACACGCTGACCGGAGCCTGCTCGAAGTCCGGGTACCAGGTGATC
>Ga0265797_10009294_pt1 | contig 12829 bp, 15 predicted proteins | sample P2T30metagenome_FD_192433 | JGI IMG/M metagenome (GOLD analysis project Ga0265797, IMG submission 192433) | Plant litter microbial communities from East Loma Ridge, Irvine, California - P2 T30 | ecosystem: Environmental > Terrestrial > Plant litter > Unclassified | place: USA: California... | reverse complement strand
GGTCGGCCTGCGCCCGGGCGATGCGGCCGGACGAGACGAGCGCCGCGATCCCCTGCATGGTCGCCGCGAAGAGCATCTTGAAGACGTCACGAGCGTCGGCGTCGGCGGGCGCGTCCGCGGAGGGCCCCAGCGCACCGTCGAGCACGGAGAAGAGGACGCCCGCCGTCTCGTGCAGCCGGCCGGCCCGCTGGGTCACCTTGGCCTGGAACATGAGCTCCATCAGCGCGGCGTCGTCGACGGCGAAGTCCACGTAGGCCCGCGCCACGCGCCGGAACCGGACGGGCAGGTCGCCGCCGGCCTCCAGCACCTGGCGCACCTCCGCCGTCAGCCGCTCGAAGCCGAACTCCGCGAGGGCGTCGAGCAGTGCCTGACGGTCGACGAAGTGGCTCCGAGGGGCCCCGTGGCTGACGCCGGCCCGGCGCGCCAGGTCGCGCAGCGACAACCCGTCGACGCCCGACTCCCGGAGGACCGCGGTCGCCTCGTCGAGCAGCACGGCCCGCAGGTTCCCGTGGTGGAAGGGCCGCTGGGTCATCGGCCCAGCATAGACCCGCACTAGTCGTTGCCTATTTTCTAGTCAGTGACTAGATTGGCCGCATGACAACTCAGCGATCCCTCCTCGTGTTCGGCGGCACGGGCCAGACCGGACAGCACTTCACCCGCCTCGCCCTCGCCGACGGACACCGCGTCCGCGTCCTGGCGCGGACCCCCTCGAAGCTCGCCCTCGACGACGACCGCCTCGAGGTCGTCCAGGGCTCCGTCACCGACGACCTCGACCTCGACGCGCTGCTCGACGGCACCGACGCGGTCGTGATGATGCTCGGCGACGCGGCAGCCCAGCGCGAGCGCCTGGTGAACACGCCCCTGGTCAGGGCGCTCGTGCCGGCCATGCGCCGCACGGGCACGGAGCGCCTCCTCTACCAGGCCGGCGGGCTGAGCGCCGCGCCCGGCAAGCCGCTCGCCCCTGCCCTCCGGCTGGTGCGGAGCACGATCGCGCGCGGCTACATCGGACAGCACGAGGACAACGAGGCGGTGATGCGGTACCTGGACGAGGAGGCGCGGGACATCGCCTGGACGGTCCACCGCGCCGGGATCGGCTCCGACGGCCCGTCCCGGGGCGAGCTGCAGCGCTCGGCCCGCAGGATCAGCATCGGCACCTTCGTCGACTGCGCGAACTACAACCTCAGAGCCCTCTCTGACGACTCGGCCGTGCACACCTGCGACGGCAGCGCCTACCGGCGGTAGCTCACGCCGGGTGGGCTCGACTCACCCCGCCCAGCCCCCGCGTGGCCCTGCACCAGGCACACATCCGACCTGCTGCACCCACGACCCGGCAGGAGGACACGTGACCGTCGAGCGACCGCCCCTCGCCCAGCCGCCCACGGAGGGGTGGGGCCCGATCGGGTCAGCGTCGACGTCGACGACGACGTCGACGTCGACGACCACGACGCGAGCGGCCGCGACGGCGGGCTCGCGTTCCCTTGACCTCGTGGTGGCCGGTGGCCATCATCGAGGGCGAGCGGCCGCCTCCGTCGTCCGCCACCCGAGGAGAGGCGCCGCCCGATGCCCACCACGATCTTCGTCAACCTGGCCGTCAGCGACCCGTCCCGCTCACGCGCGTTCTTCGAGTCGCTCGGCTACTCCGTCAACGAGGGCTTCAGCGACGAGAACGCCGTGAGCATCGTCATCAGCGACACGATCACCGCCATGTTGCTCACCCGCGAGTTCTTCGCCGAGTTCACGAGCAAGTCGATCATCGACGCCACCACCTCGACCGAGGTCCAGCTCTCCCTCAGCGCCGACAGCAAGGAAGAGGTCGACTCGATCCACGAGAAAGCACTGGCCGCAGGCGCGACACCTGCCGGCGAGCAGGACCACGGCTTCATGTACTCCAAGAGCTTCGACGACCTCGACGGCCACCACTGGGACTACGTCTGGATGGACCCGGAGGCGGCAGCCGGCGGCGCCCCGGAGATGACCGTCGACGAGATGCGCGCGAACACGACCCACAACTGAGCTCCGCCCGGTCGCTGCCGGCACGACGACGGCCGACAGGTCAGGTGGCGAGGTCCGACAGCGGTGACGCGCCCGAGTCGAGCGCGCCGGTGACGAGGGCCTGCACGAGGCGGTCGGCGTCGTAGGCGGAGTCGGTCGCAGCCCCGATGCAGAGGTTGCCGACGCCCTTGAGGAGGCTGTACCCGTCCAGGGGCGCGTCGCCGCCGGCGAGTCCGCGATCCGGGCGGGCCGCCTCCAGCAGGGAGGCGCACACCGGGACGAGGCGGCCGACGAAGTAGGTGTGGAGCGCGTCCGACCCCGCGTCGTCGCCGTGGAGCGCACCGGGCAGGCCGTGCTTCGTCACGAGGAAGTCCACGAACAGCGCGATCCACTCCCGCAGCGCCTCCTCCGGGGTCGCCCGCTCGGCGAGGAGGCGCGGACCGGCCTCCGCACACGCCTCGACCTGGTGCCGGTAGACGGCGACGACCAGCGCCGGACGGGTCGGGAAGTGGCGGTAGACGGTGCCCACCCCGACGCCGGCCCGGGCGGCGATCTCCCGCACGGGCGCGTCGACGCCCGACTCCACGAACACCGCGGCGGCGGCGGCGAGCAAGGCCTGCGGGTCCTGTCGCGGACGACCCGGGGGCCTGATCCGCACAGCGGATCGGTCGTCGTCCTGCGGATCGGTCATGTCGCCTCCCTCGAGGTCATGATCTCGTGCTTGCTTAACGGAACAACGTTCCGTAACGTTGCGGAGCGTCGCTCCGATAGTCAGTGTCGCAGAGCACGCCCCCAGGAAGGAAGCACCATGCCCTCGTCCACCGCCACCTCACTCGACAGCGTCATCGGGACCCCGAGCCCCGTCGTGTCCGTCGCCCCCGTGAGGCTGGCCGCCCCGGGCCGCCCCGTCCCGCTCGAGGTGCGCGTGTCGGCGCCCGCCACCGGGACGGACCTGCCCGTCGTCGTGTTCTCGCACGGCAACGGCTGGAACCTCGACGGCTACGCGCCCCTGACGGCGTTCTGGGCCTCTCACGGCTTCGTCGTCGTCCAGCCCACGCACCTGGACTCCCGCCGGAACGGGTACGGCTTCGACCACCCCGTCTTCCCCGACATCTGGACCGAGCGGATCTCGGACCTGACCCGCGTCCTCGACCAGCTCGACACCGTCGAGGCCGCCGTCCCGGGCCTCGCCGGCCGCGTCGACCGCAGCCGTGTCGCGGTGGCCGGTCATTCCTGGGGTGGCCAGACGGCGCAGTCGCTGCTGGGCGCACGGGTCCTGGACGATGAAGGAGGCGTCGGTCGGGACAGGTCCGACGCTCGCGTCACGGCGGGCGTCCTGCTGGCCGCGACCGGTCTCGCCGGTGACGACCTGGCCCCGTTCGCCCAGGCGAACTTCCCGTTCATGCGCCCCTCCTTCGCCGAGCTGGCGACGCCGACGCTGGTGGTCGCCGGCGACCACGACCAGTCGAGGATGTCCCGCCGAGGTCCCGACTGGTTCACCGACGCCTACACGCACGGCCCCGGGGCCACCGACCTGCTCACCCTGCACGGCGCGGAGCACTCCCTGGGCGGGATCGTCGGCTACGAGGTCGCCGAGACGACCGACGAGAGCCCCGAGCTGGTAGCCGTCGTCCAGAGCCTGACCACCGCGTGGCTCCGCACCGCCCTGCACGTCGACGAGGCCAGCTGGCCCGCTGCCCGCGCCGCCTTCCACGACGCCGCCGACCTGATCGGCCACGTCGACAGCAAGTGACACCGATCCCGGGCCGGACCCCGGGCGCCGGGCGCGTGTCGCATCACGTTCCGAGCATCGCGTCGCGCCGTGACGCGAGGGGATGCTCGGAACACGCCGCGACACCGCCGCGAAGGAGGCGCGGTGCGCGTACCCGTCCGCGGGGCCCGAGCTCGTCAGCCGACGACGTCCGCGAGGGGCAGCGTCAGCTCGAGCGTCGTCCCTGCAGCTGAGGACGAGGCCACGCGGACGCTGCCGCCGTGCCGCAGGGCGATCTCGCGGACGAGCGCGAGGCCGATGCCGAAGCTGGGGCGGGTCGTCTGCCCTCCGACAGCCGGGGCAGCCGGAACAGACGACGAAGTCGGATCAGGCGCCGACTCCGGCTCCGGCTCCGGCTCCGGCTCCGACCGGGCGAACCGGTCGAAGACGCGCGTCGGGTCGATCCCGGTGATGCCCGGTCCCTGATCGGTGACGGCCAGCACGACCGAGCCGGCCCGCACCTGGGTCGACACGGTGATCGTGGATCCCCGCGGCGCGTGGCCGAGGGCGTTGTCGACGAGAGCCAGCACGGCCCGGCGGAGGCTCGCGGACGGCACTCTCACCCGCACCCGAGCAGCGACCCCGGCGCCCGGTTCCTGCGCGAGCGCGACGCCGCGCTCCTCAGCGAGCACCGACATCGACCGCACGACGTCCGCGACCGTGTCGTCGAGCGGCATCGGCGCCGGCGAGGTCGCTCCCCCGGCAGGGTCGCTCCCCGCCGCCTCGAGCAGATCGCCGACGATGTCGATCAGGGCCCGCGAGTCGTCGCGGAGCCTCGCCAGGTCGGCGGTGACGTTCTCGTCGGCGGTCACCGCGCCTCCGGCGATCTTGCGCTGCAGCGCCTGGAGGCGGGCGTCCAGGACCGCGAGGGGCGTCCGCAGCTCGTGGCTCGCGTCGGCGACGAACTGGCGCTGCAGCCGCAGGGCCTCGCCGAGCGGACGGACGGCACGCCGCGCGATGACCACCGTGACGAGCCCGGCGAAGACGACCCCGCCGACTCCGAGCACGACGAGGCCGGCGACGACGTCGGCGGCCGAGACGAGGACCTCGCCCTGACCGGCCGCGGCGACCTGCTCGAGGCGCTCCTGCGGGACGGTCTGGTGCAGCACCCACGCGATGGTCAGCGCGAGCGCGCCGACGACGACGAGGCCCGAGACCAGCACGATCTGTCGGCCGATCGACCGGGCGGCGGCCTGCAGGGCCGCGGCCTCGGGGGCGCCCTCAGGATCGGGAAGGGCCTGGGCGCCGGTCCGCCCGCGTCCACTTCTGCGCCCGCGGCCGCGCAGCTCGCTCACAGGGCCCCCACCCGGTACCCGCGACCGCGCACGGTCAGCACGACGTCGCGGTCGATCTTGCGGCGCAGGTAGCTGACGTAGGTGTCGACGGTGCCGAGCTGCTCGCCGTGCGGGAACACCCGGGCGAGCAGGTCCGCCCGGTCGAAGGTGTGGTCGGGGCGCCGCGCCAGCTCGGCGAGCAGGGCGCTCTCGCGCTCGCTCAGCACCACGCGACTCGACCAGGGCGTGACGACGATGCGGCTCTCGGGATAGAGGCGCCCCTCGCCCACGTCGAGCCAGCGCTCCTCGGCGGCGAACGACCGCGTCAGGGCCCGCAGCCGGGCGAACAGCTCGTCGAACTCGAACGGCTTGACCAGGTAGTCGTCGGCCCCGCCGTCGAGCCCCGCGACGCGGTCGGCGGTCGCGCCCAGCGCCGTCAGCATCAGCACGGGGGTCGTCACGTGCTCCCGACGCAGGGTCGCGACGAGCTCGGTGCCCTCGAGCCCGGGGAGGCGCCGGTCGACGACCAGCACGGCGTACCCACCAGCTCGGGCGGCGTCGAGCCCGCGTCGGCCGTCGGCCACGAGGTCGACCTGCCAGGCCTCGCCGAGCACGTCGGCCACGATGGGCCCGAGCGCGGCGTCGTCCTCGACCAGCAGGAGGCGCGGGCGCGTGTCAGGACCGGTCACCCACCGCCTCCTCGTCTGTGGTCGTCGTCGCCTCGGGGTCGTTCGAGGCCCGGGAGGCGTGCGAACGCCGCAGGGCCGTGACCACGATCGGCAGCACCGACACGACGACGAGCCCGACGGCGAGCAGGTCGATGTGGTCTGCCACGAACGGTAGGCCACCGAGCAGCGATCCGAGCACCGTCATGCCGACGGCCCACAGGAACGCGCCGGTGAGGTTCCAGACGATGAACTTCCGGTACGGGTAGCCGCTGGTGCCGGCGGCCAGGGGCACGAAGGTGCGGACGACGGGCACGAACCGGCCGAGCACGAGCGCCTTGCCGCCGTGCCGCTCGAAGAACGCCTCGGCCTGCTCGAGGTGCGCCGTCTTGAGCACTCGGGCGTCGGGCCGGAACCAGCGACGACCGAACCGGTGGCCGAGGAAGAACCCGACCTGGTCGCCGGCCGCCGCCGCGAGGAACGCGCAGAGGGCGATCACGGCGACGCTGAGCCCGAGGCTCTGGTGCAGGAGGCCTGCGGTGACGAGCAGCGAGTCGCCGGGCAGGAAGGGGAACAGCAGGCCCGACTCGACGAAGATCATCAGCGACAGGCCGCCGAGGGCCCACGGGCCCATGCCGGCGAGGAGCGTCTGGGGGTCGAGGATGCTCATGAGCGGGTCCGTCCTGGGTCGGTGGTCGGAGAGGGGTTCGGCGCCGAGGGCCCGGCGGGGTGGGCCGAGGGCCCCACGGGGTGGGTCGACAGCGCCGGTGCGGCGCAGCCGTCGACCCGGTCGACCAGACGCAGCCACGGCGGCAGCAGCAGCGCCACCACCGAGCAGCCGAGCACGACCGACGCGACCGTGTCGCTCGGCCAGTGCACGCCCACCCACACGCGCGACAGCCCGACGACCGCCACGGCGAGCGCCGCCGTCACGATCACGACGGCTGCCCCGCGCCTCCCCCAGACGAGCAGGACGAGCGCCAGCGCGAGGCCGGTCGCGAGGGCCGTGTGCCCGCTCGGGAACGAGAACGAGTGCGGCTCGATGATCAGGGGGTCGACGAGCAGCCCGGGGTCGGGCCGGTCGCGCTGCACGACGAGCTTGATCACCTCGGCCGCCGCCCACGGCGCGACCGCGACGCCGAGGACCGTGAGGGCCGCGGCCGCCCGGCGGCTCACGACCCAGACCGCGACGACCAGCAGCAGAACGAGGGCCGCGCCGAGCTGCGGCCCGAGCAGGCGGTCGACGAGCAGCGCCGCCCCGTCGAGCACCGGTGCGTGGGCACGGCTCGCGTGCTGGACGAGGTCGAGGTCGACCTCGCCCACGCCGCCGGCGCCCGAGGTGATCAACAGCCCCGCGACGACCACGCCGGCGACGCCGGTCGCGCCCCACGCCGCCCACGCCCGGTCGTGGACGACCGCGCGGACGGCGGGGAACGGAGGAGGCGCGGTGCGGCCGTGAGGGAGCGCCGACGAGGGCGGACGGTGCAGGACGGTCATGCGCCGAGCCTCCGACCGGCGGTCCCAGAAACCGCCCAGAGGCCCCGGCGGGCCGACCCGCGCCTCCTCGTCTCGGCGTATGGGGACTTTCTGGGAGACGACCCGTGACGGTCGTCGCATGACGACACGCGCTGTCCCCACCGAGGCCACGGCCTCCGGACGCCGGGCCCTGCTCACCAAGGTCCCTGAGATCACCCTCGCGTTCTGGGTGATCAAGGTGCTCTGCACCACCGTCGGCGAGACCTTCGCCGACTTCCTCTCCGACGGCCTCGGGCTCGGGCTGACCGTGACGAGCGTCGTGATGGCGGCCCTGCTCGTCGTCGCCCTCGTCGTCCAGTTCAGGACGCGGGCCTCCGTGCCTGTCGTCTACTGGCTCGCGGTCGTGCTGATCAGCGTCGTCGGCACCCTCCTCACCGACACGCTGACCGACTCGCTCGGGGTCAGCCTCTGGGTGTCGACGGCGGTCTTCGCGGTGGCGCTGGCCGTCGTGTTCGTCGTCTGGCACCGCGTCGAGGGCACCCTGTCGATCCACGAGGTCACGACCCAGCGTCGCGAGGCCTTCTACTGGGCCGCCGTGCTGATGACCTTCGCGCTCGGCACCGCGGTCGGCGACCTGCTCGGCGAGCAGCTCGCGCTCGGCTACCTGCCCTCGGCGCTGCTCTTCGCGACGGCCATCGCCGTCGTCGCCCTGGCGCACCGGTTCGCCGACGTCGGGTCGGTGCTCGCCTTCTGGGCGGCGTACGTCCTCACCCGGCCGCTCGGCGCCTCCGTCGGGGACTTCCTGTCGCAGCCGGTCGCGGACGGCGGGCTCGGCCTCGGGTCGACCGTCACGAGCGTCGTGTTCCTGGCCGCGATCGCGGCCCTCGTCGTCGTGCTCACGGTGCGACGGCCGGCGCGACCCGCGCTGCGCGCCTGACCCACCGGCACCACCCCCACGAGAAAGAAGGACCCCATGGACTGGCAGATCGACGGTCTCCCGATGCACCCGCTCATCGTCCACCTCGTCACCGTCGCGTTCCCGACGGCGTCGCTGCTGATCCTGGTCGGGGCGTTCTGGCCCGCGCTCCGTCGACGACTGGGCGTCATCACCCCGCTGATCGCCCTGGTCTCGCTGATCGCGGTTCCCCTCGCGACGTCGTCGGGAGAATCGCTGGAGGAGCGGGTCGGCCACAGCGCCCTGCTCGAGACCCACACGCAGCTGGGCGACACCCTGCTGCCGTGGGCGATCGCGGTCTTCGTCGTCGCCGTGGCCCAGTGGGCGTGGCAGCGCTGGGCGCTGACGCCGGAGGCGCAGCGTCCCCGGCCGGCCCTCCGGCACGGCACGCGTCTCATCGTCGGTGCCGTGCTGACGGTGCTGGTCGTCGGCACCAGCATCGGCGGGATCGTCACGACCGTCCGGATCGGCGACTCGGGCGCGAAGGCCGTCTGGTCCGACTCGTCGGGCGGGTGAGCCCGGGTCGGCCGTGCCCGAGGGCCGGTCGACGCGGTACGAGATCGCCGACGCCCACCTCACGCGGGCACTGACGGCGCTGGTCGACGTCGTGCTCGCCGTCGACGACGGAGAGCCGTGCGCCGACGACGGGTGCACCGTGCCCCTCTGCTGCGGGACCGGCGCGTGACCGGCACGGCCGCGGTGCTGGCGCTGACCGGCGTCCGCGAGCCCGACCACTCCCCCGTCGGCATCGTGCTGGCCGCCGTGAGCCTGGCGATCATGCCGTTCCTCAGCCTGGTCGAGCGTCGTACCGGCACCGAGCTGGGCTCGGCGTCGGCGGTGGCGGACTCGAAGCAGACGCTGATCTGCTCGTACCTGTCGGCGGCCGTGCTCGTCGGCCTCCTGCTCGACCTCGCGTTCGGCTGGACCTGGGCCGACCCCGTGGCCGGCCTCGTCATCGTCGTCTGCGCCGTGCGCGAGGGCCTCGAGGCCTGGCGGGGCGACGCGTGCACGATCCCCGTGTCGGCCCTGACCGGCGAGCGCCAGGTCGAGGACTGCGACTGCTGCTGAGCGGCACCGCCCCTCGTGTCGCATCGCGTTCCGAGCGGTGCGTCCCGCCGTGACGTGACGTGATGCTCGGAACGCGATGCGACAGCGCCGCCGCCGCGGTCAGGCGCCGAAGGCGCGAGCGCCGGCGAGGAGGCGCTCGAACGCCGCCTCCGCGGCCGGGTCGACCTCGCGACGAGAGGCGTCGGCGTCGGCGTCGTACCACTCGACGATCTCCCGAGCACCCGTGGCCCACGACGTCGTCGCCTGCCAGCCGGGCACGAACGCCTTGACCTTCGCGTTGTCGAACACGACCGAGTGCGCCTTGTCGCCCAGGAGACCCGGGCCCCACTCGGGCTCCACGACCGCGACGCTCTCGCTCGCCACGTGCACCAGCGCCGGGTCGTCGACGCCCGCCGCGGCCGCGAGGGTCGTGTAGATCTGGTCCCACGGCAGGGCCTCGTCCGAGGTGATGTGGAAGACGTCGCCGACGGCGGCCGGCAGGCCGAGCAGCCCGACGAAGGCGCGGGCGAAGTCGGCGTGGTGGGTCAGCGTCCAGAGGGACGTCCCGTCGCCGGGGACGACCACCTCGAGGCCGCGCCGCATCCGGTCGACGACGGTCCAGCCGCCGGTGACCGGGATCGTGGTGCGGTCGTAGGTGTGCGAGGGGCGGACGATCGTGACGGGGAAGCCGCTCTCCCGGTAGGCGCCGACGAGGAGGTCCTCACAGGCGATCTTGTCCCGGGAGTACTGCCAGAACGGGTTGCGGAGCGGAGAGGACTCTCGGATCGGCAGCGCGGCGACGGGCTTCTGGTAGGCCGACGCCGAGCTGATGAAGACGTACTGGCCGGCCCGACCGGTGAAGAGGTCGATGTCGGCCTGGACCTGGTCCGGGGTGAACGCGACGAAGTCGACGACGACGTCGAACGACCGGTCGCCGAGGGCCCGACGGATCGACGAGGGGTCGGACACGTCCCCCGTGAGCACCTCGACCCCAGGAGGCGTGGGCCGCGTCGACGACGCCCCGCGGTTGAGGACGGTGAGGTCGTGGCCGAGCTCGACGGCTCGGGCCGCGGCCGCCGAGCTGATGATGCCGGTGCCGCCGATGAACAGGACTGTCAACGCTGACATGGGGGGGTCTTCTTTCTTCGAGGAGGACCACCCCAGTCTGCGCGTCGCGGCCCCGGCGCGGACGACGGGTCAGGCGCCTAGGCGGAACCCCGGACGACGAGCTCCACAGCGCCGGCCACGATGCCCGGGGAGGGCGCTCCGCCGATGGCGTCGACCAGGTGCTGCGCGGCGGCGCGTCCGAGCTGCTCGAGCGACATGTCCACGCTCGTGAGCGGTGGTCGCGAGTCGCGGACGAGCAGGTCCCAGTTGTCGAAGCCGACCACGGAGATGTCGTCGGGGACGCCGACCCCCTCGTCCCGGAGCGTGTCGATGACGCCGCGGGCGATGTGGTCGCTGCCTCCGATGATGGCGTCCACCGACTCGCTGCCCCGGACCAGGAGGCGGGCGCAGTCACGCCCCCACCCCTCGCCCCACTGCCCGAAGAGGGAGGTCCCGCCGACCAGTTCGAGCCCTGCCGCCGTCAGGGCCTGCTGGACGCCGGCAGCTCGGTCGCGCGCCGCAGCGTAGGACGCCTCGCCGTTGACCAGGGCGATGCGAGTCCGCCCCTTCTCGATCAGGTGCTCGGCGGCGAGCCGTCCGGCCTGGACGTTGTCGGGGGTGAAGGAGGCGTCGGCCGGGTCGCTGGAGGGGGCGTAGACGTAGACGACCGGGACGTCCGCGAGCAACGGGACGGGCGGACGCGGGTTCGTCGTGCGCCCCACGATCAGCAGCCCGTCGACCCGACGCGTCAGCAGCGTCTGCAGGTGCAGCTGCTCGCGGAGCGCGTCGTCGCGGGCGTCGGCGAGCAGCACCGACAAGGAGCCCGAGCCGAAGGCGTCCTCGGCGCCGAGCAGGACGGGCAGCACGAAACGGTTGTCGAGGTCGCTCGTGACCATCCCGATCGTGCCGGTCCGGGCCGAGTTCAACGCCTGCGCGAAGAAGTTGGGCGTGAACGAGAGCGCCGCGGCAGCCTCCTGCACCTTGACGCGAGTCGACTCCCGCACCTGTGCCCTGTTGTTCAGGGCCTTCGAGGCCGTGGCGACCGAGACCCCGGCGGCCCGGGCCACGTCGGCCAGCGTGACGGGCGTCGTCGCCGCCTTGCCGCCTCCTGCAGTGGTCATGTACCGAAAATAGTTCACAAAGTGATTGACGAGCAAGTCATGCCCGTGTAACTTCGCACCCGAAACCAGTTTCGGTCTCTTTGCTCTCGACGATGAGCGCCCTGTGCTGCACCTGCCGGGCTCTCTGACGGAGCATCCGCAGCAGTTCAGAGAGGAACCTCCTGTGATCTCGTTCATCCGCAGCAAGCGCACCGCCGTCGCGGTCGTCGGCCTGGCCGCCGCGACCCTCGCCCTGACCGGCTGTGCCGGCGGAGCAGGCGGCGGCTCGTCCGACGCCGCCTCGGGCACCTACACGTTCTGGGACCCGTACCCCCAGTTCGACGACTCGAGCGACTGGGCGAAGCTCATCGAGAAGTGCGGCACCGACGCGGGCGTCACCGTCGAGCGCACCGGGTACGACACCTCCGACCTGACCAGCAAGGCGCTGCTGGCCGGCCAGCAGGGCAACTCACCCGACCTGCTGCTCGTCGACAACCCGGTCGTCTCGACCCTGGCCGAGGCGGGCCTGCTCACGGACACCGACGAGACCGGGGCCGACACCTCCGACATCGAGGCGAACATCCTCGCCGCCGGCCAGCTCGACGGGAAGACCTACGGCGTCCCCATCGGCGCCAACACGCTCGCGCTCTACTACAACAAGGCCGTCCTCGACGCCGCAGGCGTCGACCCCGCGTCGGTCACCGACTGGGACAGCCTCACCTCCGCCCTCGAGGCGGTCTCCGCCTCCGGCGGCAAGGGCATCACCTTCTCGGGCATCGGGACGGAGGAAGGCAGCTTCCAGTTCCTGCCCTGGTACTGGGGCTCGGGCGCCGACCTCACCGAGCTCGACTCCGACGACGCCGTCTCGGCGCTGGCCCTCTGGACCGACTGGGTCGAGAAGGGCTACGCCCCCAACTCGGTCATCAACAACACGCAGACGACGAGCTGGCAGGAGTTCCTGACCGGCGAGTACGCCTTCAGCGAGAACGGCACCTGGCAGCTCGCCGGCGTCAAGGAGTCGGGCATCGACTACGGCATCATCTCGATCCCCTCGAAGGACGGCGGCGCGGCCCCTGCACCCACCGGCGGCGAGTTCCTGACCGTGCCGGTGCAGAGCGACGACGCCCGCTACGAGGTCAGCGAGAAGATCCAGTCGTGCCTGACGAGCACCGAGAACCTCGTCGCGACCGACACGACGCTGTCCTACGTGGCCCCCACGAAGGACGCCCAGGCAGAGCAGGTCGCCACCGACCCCGACCTCGAGCCGTGGATCACCGCGGTCGCCGACGCCAAGGGCCGCACCAGCGACGACCTGGGCACCGACTACCCGAAGATCTCGGAGCAGCTCTGGAAGGCCGTGCAGAACAGCCTCAGCGGGTCGTCCGACCCCGAGGCCGCCCTGCAGGAGGCGCAGCAGGCCGCCGCGTCCGCCACGAAGTAGC
>Ga0265797_10009293_pt1 | contig 12830 bp, 12 predicted proteins | sample P2T30metagenome_FD_192433 | JGI IMG/M metagenome (GOLD analysis project Ga0265797, IMG submission 192433) | Plant litter microbial communities from East Loma Ridge, Irvine, California - P2 T30 | ecosystem: Environmental > Terrestrial > Plant litter > Unclassified | place: USA: California... | reverse complement strand
GCGAGCGCCGCTGTGTCCGGCACCGTGATCTGGAGGTTGATCCCTCGGCCCAGCGGGCGCTCAAGTGGTCCGGTGATCCAGTTGCGACCCACTCCCGCTTGTTCCAGCATCAGGTGCGCAGAACCGAGCGCGATGTACGCGAAGCGTTCCTCAGGGCGCGAGTAGGCGACGCCGAAGCCGCACCCTGCGGGTGGTCCCGGGAGCGGATCGGCCATCGAGACGACCGGTACTGTGTCGTCGCGGTCGCTCGACTGCTCGGATCCGGGGGTGCTGACCATGTCTGACGCAATCGAGGCGCAGCTCGACGCGATCTTCGCTGCCCGGGACCGCGAGGACATGCAACCGACCATCGACGCGCTGCTTCCCGTCCACACCGAGCACCCGGAGGACCCTCGCGTCCTCTACGAGCTCGGTGGTGCCTACGACACGGCGGGAGACGAGGCGACGGCGATCGGCTTCTACGAGCGAGCGATGGAACGAGGACTCACCGGAGACGTCCGACGCCGCTGCTGGCTCCAGTACGGGAGCACCCTCCGGAACCTCGGCCGGGTCGACGACTCGCTCCGGGTGTTCGCGCGGGCGCGGGCTGAGTTCCCTGACTCCGTCGCCCTCGGAGCCTTCGAGGCCCTGACGTTGCACGCCGATGGCCGGCCGAACACCGCCCTCGCCAGCCTCCTCGTGCTCCTCGCGGAGCACGTGGACGCCCCGGAACTCGACCGGTACAAGCCGGCCTTGCGCGGCAACGCCGACCACCTCGCCTCGCTGGACGCAGGAGACGACGCCGCGCACGCGCAAGCCCGACAGGGCCCCGCTGACGGACGGCTGTCGATCTGATCCCTCACTCCGACGCCGAACGACCCCCTGCACCACCCGCATGGTGCCGCCCGATCGGGACCATCAGCGGCGACCCCGACACCGGGTCCGTCGTGATCACGCTCTCGAGCCCGAACACCCGGCGCACGGTCTCCTCGGTGAGCACCGCGGCGGGCGTCCCCGCAGCACACACCGTGCCGTCGGCCAGCGCCACCAGGTGGTCCGCGTACCGCGCCGCGAGGTTCAGGTCGTGCAGCACCATCACGATGGTGGTCCCGTTGCGGAGGTTGAGGTCCCGCAACAGGTCGAGCACCTCGACCTGGTGTGCGACGTCGAGGAACGTGGTCGGCTCGTCGAGCAGCAGCACGTCGGTCTCCTGCGCGAGCGCCATCGCGATCCAGACGCGCTGCCGCTGCCCACCCGAGAGCTCGTCGACGTTGCGGTCCGCGAGCTCGGCGGTGCCGGTGACGTCGAGGGCGGTCCCGACGGCGTCGTCGTCCGCCCGGCTCCACCGCTGGAACGCCCGCTGGTGGGGGTGCCGTCCGCGGCCGACCAGGTCGGCGACGGAGATGCCCTCCGGGACGATCGGCGACTGCGGCAGCAACCCGAGCGTCCGGGCGAGTTCGCGCGCTGGGGTCTCGTGCACGGCACGGCCGTCGAGCAGCACCTGCCCGCCCGCGGGGCGCAGCAGCCGGGACATCGACCGCAGCAGGGTCGACTTGCCGCAGGCGTTCGCGCCGACGATCGCGGTGATCCGGCCGGTGGGGAGCTCGAGCGACAGGTCGTCGATGACGGTGCGGTCGTCGTAGCCGAGGGTGAGACCGGTCGTGCGGAGGTCGTGGGCGGTGGTCACAGCGAGGTCCCCCTGCGGTTGGTGCGGATGATGAGCCAGACGAGGTACGGCGAGCCGAGCACCCCGGTGACGACGCCGACCGGGTACCGGACCCCGAGTGCGTTCTGCCCGACCAGGTCCGCGAGCAGCACGAGCGCGGCACCGATGAACCCGGCGGGCACGAGTGGCGACGTCCCGGCACCGACGAGCCGGGCGGCGATGGGCCCGGACAGGAACGCGACGAACGCGATGGGCCCCGACGCCGCGGTCGCGAACGCCACCAGGCCGACGGCCGCGACGATCACGAGCACCCGGGTCCGTTCGACGCGGATGCCCTGCGCGGACGCGGCGTCGTCGCCGAGCCGCAGCCCGGCCAGGGCGCGCCCCTGTCCGAGGAGCACGGGTCCCAGGACCGCGAGGGCGACGACGGTCGGGAGCACAGCCTCCCAATCGGCGCCGTTGAGACTGCCGGTCAGCCACCGCGTCGCCTCCTGGAGGTCCCACTGGGCCGCGCGCGACAGCACGTACGCCGTCACGGACTCCAGCATCGCGGCCACCCCGATGCCGATCAGGATGAGCCGCGTGCCGGCGACCCCGTCCCGGTACGCCAGCAGGTAGACCACCAGGGCGACGCCGAGGGCGGCGACGATGGCGAAGGCCGACACGGCCGCACCGCCCAGGCCGAGCGTGATGATCGCGAAGGCGGCCGCGGCGCTCGCACCGGAGCTGATGCCGATGACGTCGGGGCTGGCGAGCGGGTTGCGGAGCATCGTCTGGATCGCGACGCCGGCGAGCCCGAAGCAGAAGCCGGTGACGGCGCCGAGGACGGCCCGCGGCAGGCGGAGTCGACCGACGGTGAACGAGGCGCCCGGGACCTCGTGGCCGGTGACGACGGCGACGACGTCCGGGATCGAGTACCAGCGCTCGCCGACGACGAGGGTCGCGGTGAACGCGACGAGGACGACGGCGGCGAGCACGCCGACGACGACGCCGGCGCGCACGGCACGGCGACGTCGGATGCGACGGACGGTCGCCGCGGTGCTGCCGGGCGTCGGGGTGCCGGGGACGTCCTGTCGGACGGCCTCGAGGTGCGGGAGCGGCTGCTGCGTGCTCACAGGGACCGGACCTTCCGACGGCGGATGATCGCGATGAAGACGGGCGCGCCCACGATCGCGGTGATGATGCCCACGTCGATCTCCTCGGGCCGGGCGACGACGCGACCGAGCACGTCCGCCGCGACGAGCAGCACGGCTCCCCCGACGGCGGAGAACGGCAGCAGCCAGCGGTGGTCCGTGCCGACCAGCAACCGGTAGGCGTGCGGGACGACGAGCCCGACGAACCCGATCGGACCGGCGACGGCCGTGCTCGCGCCGCACAGCAGCACGGCGCCGGTCGCGGCGAGACCGCGGGTCAGGGCGACGCGCTCGCCGAGTCCGGCGGCGAGGTCGTCGCCGAGCGCCAGCGTGTTCAGGCCCTTGGCCGTCGCGGCGCAGAGCAGGGCCCCGGCAGCCAGGAACGGCAGTACCTGCAGGATCCGGTCGGCGGTGGCTCCGCCGACGCCGCCGATCTGCCAGGACCGCACGCCCTCGGCGATGTCGCCCCGGGGCAGCGAGACGGCGATGACCAGCGACGCGAAGGCCGCGGACGACGCTGCGCCCGCCAGCGCGAGCTTGAGCGGGGTGGCTCCCCCACGGCCGAGCGAGCCGACGACGTACACGAAGACGGCGGCGACCGCCGCTCCGGCGACCGCGACCCACATGGTCGCGATCGCGGCGGACAGCCCGAACCACGCCATCCCGGTGACCACCGCGAGCGAGGCACCCGCGTTCACGCCGAGGATCCCCGGGTCGGCCAGCGGGTTGCGGGTCACGCCCTGCATGACGGTCCCGGCGATCGCCAGGGAGGCTCCGATCACCACCGCGAGCAGGGTGCGTGGCAGACGCACGGCGACCGCGGCCTCCCCCACGGTCCGCGACGAGCCCGTCAGTCCGGCGAGCACCTCGTCCGCGCTGACGGCGCGGGCGCCGACCGTCACCGAGAGCAGGACGAGGCCCGCAAGCACGGCGAGGCTGACGACGAACCACACCGGTCGCGCCGAGGGGCGCGACCGGTGTGGTGTCGTCGTGACGAGGGCGGTCACCTACGAGGCGTCGGCGGAGTCCGCGTCCGCCTTGTCGGCGGCGTCGGCCAGCATCTGCACGTAGTCCTCGAGGACCCACGAGATCGCCAGGGGCGTCGGGTTCGCGGCGGTGCCGATCGGGTCGTCGGAGGGCAGGGCGACGATCGCGTTGTTCGCGACCGCGGGCATCTTCGACAGGAGCGGGTCGGACTCGAGCGTCGTGACCAGGCTGTCGTCGCCGTACGTGACGATCATGTCGACGTCGTCGAAGGTGTCGACCTTCTCGGCGCTGATGGTCTTGGAGAACGCCGTGCCCTTCGACGCCTCGGCGATCGACTCGGGGGCCTCGAGGCCGAGGTCCTCGAAGAACAGCGCGCGGGTGTCCTTCGTCGTGTAGAAGCTGACCTCGCTGAGGTCGCTCGCGTCGACGTGGGTGAGGAACATCGTCGACTTGCCCTCGAGCTGCGGGTGCTTCGCGACGGCGGCTTCGATGTCGTCCTCGATGCCCTCGACCAGGTCGTCGCCCCGGTCCTCGAGCCCGAGCGCCTCGCTGCTCATCTCGATGGACTCGCGCCAGTTGGTCGCCCAGGCGGCCTCGGGGTACGCGACCGTCGGGGCGATCTCGCTGAGGGTCTCGTAGTCGTCCTCCGTCAGGCCGGAGTACGGCGCGAGGATGACGTCGGGGTTCGTGTCCGCGACCGCCTCGAAGTCGATGCCGTCCGTCTCGTCGAACAGGACCGGGGTCTTCGCGTCGAGCTCCTCGAGCTTGTCCGCGACCCACGGCAGCACGCCGTCACCGTCGTCGTCCCCGAAGTCGGCCCGGGCCATGCCGACGGGCACGATGCCGAGCGCGAGCGGCACCTCCTGGTTCTCCCACTGCACCGTGGCGACGCGCTTCGGCTCCGCGTCGATCGTGGTCGTGCCGAGCGCGTGCTCGATCGTCACCGGGAAGGCACCGTCGGCAGTCGCGGCCGAGGTGCTCTCGGCTGCGGGGGTGGTCGAGCTGCAGGCAGCGGTGAGGAGCACGGCAGCGGCGGCCGCCGCGACGGCGACGGGACGGAGTGGGCGCACGGGAGGGTCCTTCCTGGGCGCGGTCGAGTGACCGGGCAGGGGTGTGGTGTCGGCCTCGGCTCGGTCTGCGGCGTCGGCTCTGCGGGGACGGGATGGTCCCGGCGGCGGGCGACGGATCGCTCCGGCCGCCGGGCAAGGCAAGCCTAACCTAACAACGGGCTTGTCTGTACAGCCCCACAGCACGTCGCTGTCCGCGATCCGTCGCCGGGACGCCCTCCGCCCAGGAGGACACGAGTTCAGTGGGCCGCGTCTGCGCGGATGCACCGCGCGTCGTCGGAGGAACCACATGCTGTCCTTGATCTACTCCAGCGTCGCGACGAGCGTCCTCGAACCGCAGGAGCTCACGGCGCTGCTGGCCCAGAGCCGTGCGTCGAACGAGCAGACCGGCATCACCGGCATGCTGCTGTACCGGAACGGCTACTTCCTGCAGGTGCTCGAGGGCCCGGACGCCGTGGTCCGACGCAAGATGCAGACGATCCGCGACGACGAACGCCACACGAAGGTGTCCGTGCTGCTCGAGGACGTCATCGAGGACCGCCAGTTCCCGGAGTGGACGATGGGCTTCCCCGCCGACGCTGAGCTCGAGGACGTGCCCGGCTACCGCGCCACCTTCGACGACCTCGACGCGCACGAGGGCGACGCCGTCTCGTCGGTGCCCGCACTCCGCGCGCTGGTCGGCTGGTTCCAGGCGCGCGCGTCCTGACCATCCCGCCGCGCCGAGGTCCTCAGCGGTAGAGCTCCGTGCGGGCCAGCACGGCGAAGTCGCGGAGCAGGTCCACCTCGACGGTCCGTTCGCTCCGCGGTGCGGGGTCGAAGACACACACCGCCCCGACACGGACACCGTCGAGCGTCTCGATCGGGTGACCGGCGTAGAAGCGGATCGCGTTGCGCGGCAGGCCACCGGCGTCGTGCCAGGCGTCACCGACGACCATCGGGCCAGGTCCGGTCACCGTCGTCCGGCAGAACGAGTCCTCGAGCGCGGTGTCCCCGGAGGCGTTCCAGGTGCCCGACTTCGTCCACTGGCGGCCCTCAGGCAGGAAGTTGATCGCCGCCCCCTGGGTCCGGAACAGCCGGCGCATCCCGTCGACGATGCGGTCGAAGCGTTCCTCCCCCGGGGTGTCCAGGATGCCGAGGCGGTCCAGGGCGTCGTACCGCCGCTGCTCCTGCTGCGGCGCGTGTCGGTGTCCCTGCGGGCTGTCGGTCCGCGCGCGCTGCTCCGCCAGGACCGCCCGCACGACCTCGATCACCCGCGGCCGTCCGTCCGGTCCGCTGTCCACCGCGAGTGCGACGATCCCGGGGCCGGACGCCTGGACGGCAGCGGCGAGGAACCCCCGGTCGGCTCCGCCGGGGATCGCCACCACGAACACCGCTGCGCGGTCGGCACCCGGCCGGACCGCGTCGATCAGGGTCGTGACGCTCAGGACGACGTGCGACGGCGACTGCCCCTGCACCGCGCGCTCCGGGACGGCGAGGAGCACGACGTCGTACGTCGACGTGTCCACCCCGAGGTCGGCGTCCACGGGTCCCGAGCCCGACGACCACCACGCCGTTGCCGTGACGTCCGTGCCGCGCCCGGTGCTCGCCGCGAGTTCGTCCGCGATGAGCCGTGCTCCGGTCGACCGCCCGACACCGTGCGGCGCCAGGGCGTCCCCGAGCACCAGCACGCGATCGGGGTCGAGCCCGCTGGCAGAGACGGTCGTGGCCGACGGCGTCGTGTCCGGGTTCATCCGTTCTCCGTTCTCCGAGGAGCGGCGCAGAGCACCTGCCGCGACCTCGGCCGTCTCCCTGTCGAGACAGCAGCCCCGCTGCTCGACGTCGGTTGAACGCGAGGCCCTGCGGGATCCGCACCACGATACGCGAACGGCGACGCCAGGACGGCTCGACGACACGACGACACGACGACACGACGCCCGGTCGTAGGCTCGCGACCATCAGGACGACGAGCACCACGACGACCGGAGGAACGATGACCGACCTGCACCACGTCCGAGCACTCATCACCGGCGGGACCTCGGGTCTCGGGCGCGCCATGGCCGAGGGGCTCGTCGAGGCCGGTGCCCGGGTCGCCGTCACCGGGCGGTCGGCGGACCGTGTCGCCGAGGCCGCGTCGGCGATCGGCGACGACACCGTCGGCATCGTGATGGACAGCCGTGACGAGGCCTCGGTCGATGCCGGGACGGCGGCTGCGTGGGACGCGCTCGGCGGGGTCGACCTGCTGGTGAACAACGCCGGGATCGGGATGCGCACGGTGAACCCGGACTTCATGACGACGCCGCAGGGCTTCTGGGACGTCACGCCGGAGGGGTTCCGCGCCGTCGTCGACACGAACCTGACGGGGTACTTCCTGGTCGCGCGGGCCGTGGTCCCCCGGATGCTCGCCGTCGGCAGCGGCCGCGTCGTCACGGTCAGCATGAACCACGGCACGATGAACCGACGCGGGTTCGTCCCGTACGGGCCGTCCCGCGCCGGGGCCGAGGCACTCGCGCGGATCATGGCAGCGGACCTCGCGGACACCCCGGTGCGGGCGAACATCCTGCTGCCGGGCGGCGCGACGGCGACCGGGATGCTCGACGGCGCGGCGCAGCCCGCGGGGCTGACGGTGCTCTCCCCCGACGTCATGCGGGACCCGATCCGGTGGCTCGCCTCCGGCGAGGCCGCCGACGTGCACGACGAGCGGATCGTCGCGTCCGAGTTCGCGGACTGGCTGGCCGCACGGCGCGAGTGACCACCGGACTGGAGGCTCGGTACCAGCTGGCACCGAGCCTCCAGTCCGGTGGGTGGTGACGCATCGTGACCGTCGCGCCCGACGACACCCGGTGCGCTACCGTCGTCCTGACCAGAGGGGGGTCTGATGACGGACAGCACGGAGACCGGGACACGCGGGCTCGAGCCGGCCTGGGCACGGGTCCGCCCACTGGTGTTCCGGACGGTGATCGGGGCGGTCGTCGCCGCCGGGCTCGTGGGGATCATCGCGGTCCTCGTCGGGGACTTCGGCCTGGTGGCGGTGCAGCTGCTCCTGACGATCGTGGTCGTCGTCGTCTTCGCGCTGCTCTCCTGGTACGACGCCGACGTGTCGTCCCGGCGATCGGGGGTGTTCGCGTTCGCGAGCATCCTGACGTCGATGTACCTGTTGGCGACCGGGCTCCTGAAGACCTGGGTGCTGCGCACGGACCTCGGCGACGCCGACGACTTCTCCGTGGTCGGCCGACAGTTCTCCGAGTGGATCGGGCTGGTCGCCATCGCCCGCATCGCGCTGCTGCACGTGCACCTGCTGCTCGTCATCCACAGCCGACGACCGACAGCCCTGCTCCGGGTGGTGGCTCGGGCGACCGTCGGCGTGATCGCGGTGCTCGCGGCGCTGCTCTCGTTCCCGTTGCTCGTGAGTGACCTCGACCAGCCCGAGGCGCTCTGGCGCACCGTGTGGGTCGTCGTGATCCTCGACCTGCTCGGCACGGTGGTCATCCCGCTCAGCAACGCGCTCTTCAGCCCCCGCCGCGCCGAGCAGCCCGCCGCCTGGACGGTGCAGTCGCCCCCGCCGCCGTCGTGGTCCGAGGCGCCGCCGTCGTGGTCCGAGGCACCGTCACCCGCTGCCGGCGGTCCCGCGCCCGCCGACGTCGAGCGCTTCGTCGTCGACACCGCCGCCCCGGCCCCGACGGCCTTCGTGTACGAGGAGCGCCCCGAACCGCTGCGTGTCCTCGCCTGGCCGCGGTACGTCGACGGCACGCCACTGCCGACGCTGGCGGACGGCTCCCCCGACTTCTCGGGCGTCCTCCGGCGCTGAGCGCCCGTTCCCTCGCTGGGCCCGGTCCGCGTCGTCGTCGACTCAGGCGCGGAGCACGAGCTGCACCTGGGCGCGGACGTCGCGACAGATCTCCTCGTTCGACGCGTGCAGGTGGGCCGGTGAGGCGAGGGTCACGAACATGACCGCCGAGATCGTCGCCGCCCGACCTCCGCTCGGGTCAGCCGGACGTGGTCCGGCAGGTGGCGGCGGACTGTCGCTGCCTCGTCATCGGTCTCTCAGACGGGATGCCCGGTGCACCGGACCTCGGCGTCCGTCCCTGGTTCAGGCATCGGGGTGCAGGCTCGTGTCCGCCGGTCCGGTCCGCCACGCGGTGAAGTGGACCGTGAGGTCGTCCCGTGACGGGGCGCAGCACATCGGCCCCGCGGTGACGACCGCATCCGGGTCCAGGGGCGCCACCCGCACCAACCGCCACGGCTCGTCGTCGACCCGGGCGCGGACGGTCAGCGCGTCGCCGGAGCGGCTGGCGCGGACCGTGACGACCCGGTCGTGCCATCCGGGGACGGGCGAGAGCGACCAGTCGGAGACTCCCCGTGTGACGACCGCGCCGAGGCTGTCCTCGCCGTCGCTGCGTTCCACACCGGTCTTGATCCAGGTGCTGTCGTCGACCTTGACGAAGACACCGGCCTGGTCGAACTGCGCGGAGAAGTCGAGGAGGAACGACACCTCCACGGCGCTGTCCTGCTCGAACGGCGCGAGGAGGGCGTGTTCCGTGTCGTGGACGAACCCGTACGAGGTGATCCGCCAGGCATCGCTCTCCTCGACGGCGGTGACGTGCATCCCGTCGTCGGCGATCTCCACGTGCGCGGGCGCGGTCGTCCAGGTGCCGGAGTTCCAGTCGATGTCGGTCATGGTCCCGAACGTACCGGCCGTCCCGATCGCCGGACGGGAGGCTCGGTGCGAGCTGGCACCGAGCCTCCCGTCCGACGGCCAGCAGCCGCGTCGCGGCCAGTCGGCACGGGCGTCGGTACCGGCCCGTAGGCTGGGCCCGGCTCGCCGCCGCCGGGGAGGACCCCGAGCTCGGGCGCCCGGCATCCACGTCGGGCCTGGAGCCCACGGAAGGAATCGCAATGAGCATGGAAGGCGTGGCCTGGAGCTCGCTCTACAAGATCTCCACCGCCAGGGACGGCAAGCACGGCATCTCCCGCGAGTCCGTGCGGCGGATCATGACCTTCGCCGTGCCGTACCGGGCCAAGCTGGTGGTCTTCATCGCCCTCTCCGTGGTGGGCGCCTTCCTGGCGGTCGCGACGCCGGTGCTCGCCGGCCAGGTCGTCGACGTCATCGCCGAGCGCGGTGCGGTCGACACGATCGTGTGGCTCGCCGTCGTCATCGCCCTGGTCGCCGTCGCCGATGCCGCCACGTCACTGGTGACCCGCTGGTACTCAGCACGGATCGGTGAGGGCGTGATCCTGGACCTCCGCACCGCCGTCTTCAACCACGTGCAGAAGATGCCGATCGCCTTCTTCACCCGCACCCGGACGGGCGCGCTCGTGAGCCGTCTCAACAACGACGTGATCGGCGCGCAGCAGGCCTTCAGCGGCACGCTGTCCGGCGTCGTCACGAACATCGTGGCGCTGGTCCTCACCCTCGCCGTCATGCTCAGCACCTCCTGGCTCGTGACCGTGCTCGCGGTGGTCATGCTCCCGGTCTTCCTCATCCCGGCACGCCGGATGGGCAGCCGTCTCGCTGCGCTGCGTCGTGAGGCCGCCGACCACAACTCGGCGATGAGCACCCAGATGACCGAGCGGTTCTCGGCGCCCGGCGCCACGCTCGTCAAGCTGTTCGGCCGTCCCGACGAGGAAGCCGAAGAGTTCCGCGTGCGCGCCGCCCGCGTCCGCGACATCGGGGTCCGGAGCGCACTGCTGCAGTTCGTCTTCGTCACCGCGCTCACCCTGGTCTCCGCCCTCGCCCTCGCGCTCGTCTACGGGGTCGGTGGTTCCCTCGCTCTCGGTGGTCGACTCAACACCGGCGACGTGGTGACGCTGGCCCTCCTCCTCACCCGCCTCTACGCGCCGCTGACCAGCCTCGCGAACGCCCGGGTGGAGATCATGAGCGCCGTCGTCAGCTTCGAGCGCGTGTTCGAGGTGCTGGACCTGAAGCCGCTCATCGAGGAGAAACCCGACGCCGTCACCGTTCCCGACGGCCCCGTCTCCGTCGAGTTCGACGACGTCCGCTTCGCCTACCCGTCCGCGGACAAGGTGTCGCTCGCCTCTCTCGAAGAGGTCTCCACCCTCGACACCCGCGGCGGTGACGAGGTGCTGCACGGCGTCTCCTTCCGGATCGAGCCGGGGCAGACCGTCGCCCTCGTCGGCACGTCCGGCGCCGGCAAGTCCACGGTCGCGCAGCTCCTGTCGCGGCTCTACGACGTCGACAGCGGTGCCGTCCGCCTGGCCGGCACGGACGTCCGCGACGTGACCTTCGCCTCCATGCGGCACACCATGGGCATGGTGACCCAGGACGGCCACCTGTTCCACGAGACCATCCTGTCCAACCTGCGACTGGCGCGGCCCGAGGCGAGCGAGGAGGAGGTCTGGGACGCCGTCCGCCGCGCACGGCTCGAGCCGCTCATCCGGTCCCTGCCGGACCAGCTCGACACTATGGTGGGCGAGCGTGGCTACCGGCTGTCGGGTGGTGAGCGCCAGCGGATGACCATCGCGCGGCTCCTGCTCGCTCAGCCGCGCGTCGTCATCCTCGACGAGGCGACGGCGGCACTGGACTCCACGTCCGAGGCTGCCGTGCAGGAGGCCCTGAGCGAAGCGCTCGAAGGCCGGACCGCGATGGTCATCGCCCACCGGCTCTCCACCATCCGCAGCGCCGACATGATCCTCGTGGTCGAGGACGGCTCGATCGTGCAGCGCGGGACGCACGAGGAACTGCTGGCAGCGGGTGGGCGCTACGAGGAGCTGCACCGGACCCAGTTCGCGGTGCAGAAGGACCTCGCGCCGGACGAGGAAGCGCTGAGCGGGGCCGAGTCCGCGAGTCGCGCCTAGGGTCAGCGCACCACGGCGCCACGAGGCGGACGGGAGGCTCGGTGCCAGCTGGCACTGAGCCTCCCGTCCGGCGGTTGGTCACCGCGCGAGCGGCCTGCTCTCGGCACGCGACGCTGTCCGGTACCGACCGGGCGGCAGCGAGCGTTCGCGACGGAAGGCCCGGTTGAAGGCGTAGACGGAGGTGTAGCCGACGTCGGCTGCGATCGCATCGAGCGTGTCGTCGGTGTCGCGGAGTCGACGAGCCGCCAGGCTCATCCGCCAGCGGGTGACGTACTCCCCCGGCGTCGTGCCCGCGAACGTCGCGAAGCGGCGCGTCAGCGTCTGCTTCGACGTCGCGACCTCACGCGCCAGCGCCTCGGCTGTCCAGGGACGGCCCGGGGCCTCGTGGATCCTCGTGACGGCCTGCAGGAGGAGGGGATCGCGGAGGACCCCCCACCACGAAGGGTCAGCGTCCGGGGACGAGGCGAGCCAGGCACGGAGGACCTCGACGAGGAGGACGTCGACGAGACGGTCAAGGACCAGGTCGGTGGCCAGACCGGAACGTGCGAGTTCTCGTCCGAGGAGTCGGACGATGGCCTCGAGGTCCGCGTCGAGCTGCTGCGCCCGGAAGTGGACGACGGGAGGGAACAGCGCGAAGACCGGCGTGGAGCCAGCAGGGTCGTGCGAGTACGAGGCACCCAGGATCTGCGTCTGCGCGTCCCCGTCGCCGAGACGCAGGAGGTCACCGTGTCGGCGGGCTTCGTCGGCAGCCGCGACGTCGCACGAGTGGATGTCGGCGCCGGGTTCGCTGGAGAGCGAATGGGCGGCACCCGTCGCGAGGACGACGACATCACCCGTCATCAGGAGCCGGGGGGCGTCGCCCTCGACGGTCAGGTACGCGATGCCTGCCGTGACTGCGTACACGACGGCGTCACGGTCACGGACCCACTCGACGCCCCAGTTGCCGGCCGCCGCGATCCGGGCACCCGCACTGCCGCGGACACCGGAGACGTCGAGCACTTCGGAGAGGACGTCCATGCAGCGACCCTACGACCGTTGATCCGCAAGTACCAGGAGGTCCTCAGTCGTGGTGCTCTCGGACAAGAACGTGGCCTTCTGGGGCATTGAGTGGCTCACCGACCACTCCTAGCGTTGAGGTCGTCCGGAGCGCACGCCCCGGGCGACCACGACACGAAGGAAGACGTCCCCATGAGCACGACTGACGAC
>Ga0265797_10009292_pt1 | contig 12832 bp, 8 predicted proteins | sample P2T30metagenome_FD_192433 | JGI IMG/M metagenome (GOLD analysis project Ga0265797, IMG submission 192433) | Plant litter microbial communities from East Loma Ridge, Irvine, California - P2 T30 | ecosystem: Environmental > Terrestrial > Plant litter > Unclassified | place: USA: California... | reverse complement strand
CCCGGCCGGCCTTGTGCAGTTTCGCATTCAGGTCGTCGAGGGAAGCCTGGCCGATCACGAGCAATGGGTAGCCGTCCGAGAACCGCGTGGCGGACGGGGCGCCGCCGGTCCATTTGGTGCTGGTCGGACGCAGGTAGTCGGGGCGGAAGCGGACCAGGCGGCATGGGGCCTGGATGGCGTCGGAGAACCATTCAGCCGCCGCATCGCCGCAATCGGCGGCCGGGAGATGGTCGTCCCAGATTTGCACTTCGTTGGTCAGCGCAGCCGGGTTATGGGCCAGCGGCAGGTGCAGCGGGACCATGGCGGGGCTTTCCACGACCAGCGTGTCGCCGTCGATGCGCGGGGTGACCAGGGCCATGCGCGGGTGTTCGCGCTGGGTCAGGAACAGGCCGCCGAGGGTGACCAGCATCCATTCGCGGTCGTGGACGCCCTGGGCGGACAGGCCGTCGATGGCGAGCTGGGCTTCGGGGACGGACAGGCCGGCGCAGGATTTGATCGGGTAAAGGGCTAGTTCGGTCAGGGTCGCCATGCTGTTCATGCTGAAGGGAAATCGAGTTGCCATGGTATGGCAACAATCGCGCTAGCGCTACCACTCTGCATTCTGTTTGATGCTATCTTGCTTATTCAATATCTTTTTCGAAACGCAAGATGGAATTTTTGGAGTGGATGAAATCGACTGAACTGCGAGAGAGTCGACTAGTAGCAATGCAGGCGCAACTAATGGATATCTAAACGAATGCGCATAGCAAGAAAGGTGGACGTCTATAGACATCGTACAACTCGTCGATGTGGAAGAATTTGAGACGCTTCAACAGGACTTGCCAACTAAAATATTACAAAGATAGGAATGTAAGAGGTCACGGCATGTACGCTGCTGCATTCAAGCTCTGTCTATGATATTTAAATGAAGTAGAACTTAACGTCATAGTTACCCCTGATGAGCAGAGTCCTCATAGAGAGCAGCTAAATGCAATCGAATCTAAGCAAAGCGCAACATTCGATCCCAAAGATCAAAATGATGCGCACTAGCGCGTTTTGCTTGGAGTAGTTCGACGCCGCGGTCAACCAACATTTAGGAAACAGCTCATTTCCGCTTATGACGGACGTTGCGCGATTACAGACTGTCCTGTGACCTCCGTTCTGGAAGCCGCCTACATCACACCCTATCTCTCGGTATGACACCAAATTAGCGTCCAGCTTCCCCCACCTTCACGGCGGAGTCAAGCTGGCGTAGAGTCCGAAAATGGCAACAGCGAATCGATCTGGCCGTTCAGGCAGATTGGCAGTTTTTCAAACGTCTCATCAATCAGCGAGCCAAGTCCGGGCCGTTAAGCGTGGCGGTGGCAAACAGGCTCAAGATGGCAGCGGCGTGGCAGCCGGCGCGCCCCATCCGGCAAACAGCCAGTTCTTCTTGTCGATCGACGAGACACCGGAGCTGGCGTAGCGCACAAGGGCCTGCCAGCGTTTCGGCATAATCGACGGCCTTGTCGGTACCGATGGCGATTGTGATGGTGATGGCGACAGTGTGCGTGCTCAAGAGCCAGGCTGCAGCTCGGCCTGCCGGCACGGGGTGCGCCTGCAGCATCACAAGGTGCGCAGCGGGCGTCATGTTTGCGGCGTTCTGCTCGATGGCGTACAGCCGAGCGATGCGGCGCAGCGCTTCGTCAGCGACAGAACTGCCATTGGCTGCCTGCAGGTCGAAGAAGCTGCTAACAGTAAAGCCAGTAAACGCTTGCGCCGGACCCTAGTGTTGTTATCATGGCGGACTACACGAACGCTACAGTATTTATCAAAGTGAAAAAGTGACGAGCATTAGAACTATCGAATGGAAGAATATTCACGAAGCTCCACGGGCTGAGGGGATATACGCTTGGTATTACCAACCCGACGTGACAACGTTCGATGTGAACAAGGTCATCGTTGACATCAAGCAGTGCAATGACGATGGCGAATCGGAGAAGGCACTTGCGATCGCTGAGGAGTTCTTACTCAAGCGTATCTTCGGCTATTTCAAGTATGAGCCGTACGACGTCATTCTATCCGGACAACTAATGCCGGGATTTACTGGGAGGGCCCTCAACGAGCAGAGCGTCTCGAAAACGTTCTTGCATAAAATCGTTTCCGAGCCGGAGCGCCTCGCGCTCATCCAACAGTACCTGAAGGGAGCGGCACCGTTGTTCTCGAGCCCGCTCTACATTGGTAAGTCGGACAGCCTGAACGCGCGCTTAACGACCCACAAGAACTTAATTTTAAAGTACCGCGCCATGCCCACAGGTGCGTTAGAGGACGAGGACAACGAGGACACCAGCTTCGCTAAACGCGTCGTTGCTCGCGAAATCCCCCCTGAACGTCTCTTTGTCATTGTGTACGAGATCAACGCCGGTGGTGGCATCCATGTAGACATGGAGCATATTTTTAACCGTATTTCCTATCCAATTCTAGGGCGAAACTAACTATGGCATTAAACCTCAAGATCGCGAGCGCGCTGAACTTAGAACTGCAAGGTTCAATAGGAACGTTCTGCGCCGGCGCAAAGGACGGCAGCACGAAAGGGGTAGAAGTTAAATATTTTCTTACCCATGTCGGTCTGGACTTTGAAAACGGCGTAAATAGCCAAGCACTAAACTTCCTCGCTCCTGTACGTGAGCTGTTCGATGCGAATACGCTTGAATTCGACGAGATCATGCAGCGAGACATCGACGACTCTCGAGTCTCGGCAGAGCTGATCCCCTACTTACTCGACCCTAAATCTCGCGATCTTGTCAAGATCTTTCCGCCGATCATCGTCGTGGTTCTTCCGACGGAACCCGGGAGCAACCGCCCTGCCGATTTTTACCCAGCAGTCACCGAAGATAAAATTCTCATCGATGACCAAGAAACGTTAGTGACAAGATCCGGTGCCGTTGGCCGCGAGGTATTCCAATTCCAACAGCCTGTCGCCAATGGCTTTGTCCTGGAACACGATCTAACAAGGCTAAAGCTCAACACTGGACGTTGCAAACTTGTGATTGTCGACGGCCAGCACCGAGCAATGGCGCTACTTGCAATCTATCGCAACCTGAAACAGGAATGGTCGGATGAACGTCGAGCCCCGTTCAAGGATTATTATGAAGAATGGACGCCAAACTATATCAAGCGATTTGAGCTCAAGAAGATCAATCTTCCGGTGATGTTCTGCACCTTCCCCGGCTTGGACGAGAACTGTCAGGAGGACTACGACCTCAAAAAGGCGGCCCGGTCAGTGTTTCTCACCTTGAACAAAAATGCGCGGCCAGTATCGGAATCACGCAATCGTCTGCTCGATGACAATGATCTAGTCGCACTGTTTCTGCGAAATGTGCTGTCCAATATTAAGGAAAAGGATACGCGGGCGTCGTATTCGTTACGCATTCATAACGTCGAACTCGACCAATCGCATGATCGAAAAAAAATTGAAAACCCTGTTTCGATCACCGGCGTTAACCACATCTATTACTTGATAGAACATTTATTATTCAATGACGGCGATAAATCGGTGATCGGCGCAAAACCCCGCATCGGCCGATACAGTATGCGAACGGACTTGAGCGGACTTGGCGCTTATGCACGACTTGGAAACGCTCGGGATGTGCTCGGGGATGACCTCGCCAATGCAACGACCCGATACAATTTCTCGACAGAAGTTGGCGAAATCTTGTCCGAGCGATTCTCTACGTTCATGGGCACGTATATCGTAAAATTCTTTGAACAGTTCGAAGCAATCGAGGCCCACAATAAGGCTAGTCTTCGTCTGCAAGAACATCTTGAAACCCAGGACAATCGGAAACTGAAGCCCATCATCTTCGAAGGACAAGGCTTAAGCCGTGTATTCGAAAGCCATCGAGAAAACCTGCGCCAGAAGCAGAAACTTCATGAATTCGGCGGAGAAGCCACAAAGATCCAAGAAATTATCGGGCGTTTAGACGCAACCGCGTCGCAAATTCAGAAATCCATCGCCAGGTTCAAGGCAGATCGTGCCCTTTTGTTCCTTGAGAAGGTATCGGATAAAACCAAGCTCAGAATTGGCGAAACGTATGCGGCGAAAATCCAGAGCTTTATTGACGACTTATTCGATAACGTGTTCTCCACGGTAGCGTTTCAAACGGCCGCGATTTCCAGCTTTTTGAGCGAAATCGAATACGCGGATGAGGAAAAATCGAAACAGAAAAAGTTGCAAGTTAGAAAAGACGAGCAGTTCGTAACTCTGTTATCCGGGTTGCACGGATTTTTTTCGCCACATTCATCTTCCCAGTTCAAGCGTTTGGTTTCTGTCTTTGCGGGGGACCTTGAGGGCGAGGCAACGGAATGGAAGCTGACCAAAACCCGTCATACATTCCGTGAAGTCGTCTATCCAGGTGAAATGCAGCCCGATCAGTGGCCGAAATATCGGTACCTGATCCTTGAACTTTGGAAGCCGACGGACGTCGAGCTTGCCGCACGGGTCGCGGCACAGCGTGATCTTTGCCGCGGGCAGGTATTTAATTGGCTCTACGAGCGTCTCAAAACAGAATTCTTGGCAAACCATTTAAAGCGTGAGGAATACTTGACGTTCGAGGAGCGTGAACAGCTTTACCAGAGCGCCTACGAGGCGCAGACGACGCTGTTGAGGAACTTGGGATGGGAAAAAAATGCATTGCCGAAGTTTGAGGAAATGCAACAGCTGGCAGCACCGAAAGCAGGAAATGCTAACCTCGATGGCAATGTGACTCAAGATCCGTGGGCGGCTCCTGACAACAATAGCTGAAACCAATCCAGGCAAAGTGCCGGCTCAGGTGGCGCGATATCCTAGTCGGTCATAGCACAGCCAGGCCAATCGTAAATTGGCCTGCTCTACAACGCGTCAAGCACGGCCGCGTTTGCGTACCCTCGGGATTGTGCATCCGCCGGTCGACGAGATCATTTCAACGAGTTGTCGCGCCGGCGTATCGGAATAGCTAACGTGGATGAGTTCTTTCTTCCCATATAAATGACGCGACCCGGACATTCTCACATACTCAATTTGCAACCTTTTCCATGTCTTCGTCGTTGACCAGAGATTCGCACGCTGCACCTAGTCGCTCGCAGACCAATTTTCCGCTTATCTTGCATTCATGACCCGCATGCTGGTCGAGGTCGGGGGCAATACGCTCCCCGGGATCTCCTTGGCGAAGTCCTGCGAAAAAACCGTCGGTGAGCCGAATTATGCTGAAATAATCTATACGGAGTCGCGCGAGTTCATAGAGTGCAGTGTAATTATCAGATTGCCGCAGGAGGTTAGGAAACCGGTGCGGCTTGGGTCTTACCACATCGATCAAGTCGCGATACGTGAAGTGAGCACCACACCGATTGTTAAAGGTTGGCAGGTCTATACTACGTCGTAAAGTAGAGTCGGCGGCCTTTCAACGAGCTAGCGTCAACGTTCGGTAAAAGTCTTCTTTAGAAGGGCCATAACCGTGGAGGTCATGCAGACGAGCGTTTCCTCGGATGCCAATTGTTCCGCATAGTGCAGGATTTTCTCGTTGATGAAGCGCGACTTATGATACAGCAGCGTTGACGGATAATCGGGTCCGTGGTTAAACATATCGAGATCGTGATCTCGCAGGTTTACTTTGACCCGTTGGGGTACGCGCGGCAGCGGGTGGCCCTCAAAGTCTTCGAATTTGCAGCGTGACCTTGCCCGAGTAAATGTGTATTTTAACCAGGCCGAATTCAGGGACATCTCCGCACAAAACGATTGCGCGGCCGACGTAAATACGAAGCAGAGTTGGCGGGCGCCCGAGCAAACTGATCTGCAGCTGCGGCAACTGCCTTCCATCCAAATGCCCATAACCCCTGGCCGCGCCTCGCGGCACGCAGCGTGGATCCGCGCGAAATTACCGACGTCGAAAAGCACCACGCGGGCATTGGCTTGCCAATTCGGGGAATCGCCGAATAAATGGCGGAAGTAGCCGCCAACGAACTTGCTGAGGTCAGATGCGCTGAACTGCACTTTTCTCATATGGATGACTCGGATTCGGTGCCCAACGTGGACGGATCGTCAAATTGATGAGCTGATTAAATCCGCACATACGTGACCACGGACGACGTCCTATTGAGTATAGGACAGTACTTACGCAACGAGAAGGCCGAGGCATGTGCCCTAGCGATTATGTGGACAGGGTGGTGTTGAACAAGTGGAAACCGTCGAGTAAAAGTAAGAAGGGGGCGAGTCCTCTTTTGTAATCGGCGAAACGTCTATTGTGCTGTCACTTGTGGCAGACGTTGCACGAGCCGCCCCCTTCGTCTTCGCCGTACAGATCATCGATGTCGATTGGCTCGTCCCACTGGCGTAGAGGATTGACGGGACGACGGGCTTTTTCACGTTCCAGACGAACTTCGTAGTCCTTCTTGATTTGGATGACCCGCTCAGGCTTCTCGAGCTCAGTCAGCGCCTCCCCATGCGTCCAGGTGAACGGCGAACCGCTGTCCAGAGCGGTCTTTTCGTAGCTTTTGGCTTCCTCATAAGCCTCGGGATGCAGTTCACGTAGGCGCACCCACTCGATCTTCTGTTGGAAGAAGCAGAAAGTGCAACCGGAACGGCTGCGCCAATCGTAGTACTTGGGCATACCCACGCCGGACGACTCGAGGATCTCGATAACACCTGGCTTGTCGATGCTGGCTTCACGGAACGGCAGCACGATCTTGAGATTGGCCTGCTTTGTGGAATAGCCCTCGCGGTATTCCTCATCACCGCGGATCGCAACGTAAGAAAACACTTTGTCGCCCGCGGCGAGCATAGGACGCACGTACTGCTCGAACGGCGCAAGCTTGAGTTGGCGCGTGCACCAGCGAGTTTGGGCGGAAGGCAAGAAATTGCCATACTCGCGCAGCCAGAAATCGAAATCGCGACGTGGATTCAGTCTGAGGATGGGTTGTCCAAGGTAGCCCTCCAGTCGCCCTAGGAACTCGTATACCTCTGGTAATTCTTTGCCCGTATCCGTAAAAAAATACTCGAATTCGATCTCAGGCATCGTTTGCCGGACATACACGGCTAGAGCCGCGCTATCACGGCCGCCTGACAAACCTAACACGTGTCTTTCAGCCATTCTTCACTTCCTTTTCATAAAGGGCCGAGCTTGCCTTGGCTAGAGCCGCGAACAATAGGTCGCCTTTCAAGCCCAGACTCTCGAGACGGATCAGAACATCGCGCGCCGCGTCGTCAACCACTTGCATGTCCCGGCTCGCCAGCTCGAAGGTTTTGGTAATGACCTCGGACGCGCCGCCGGTGCCAATGACAACCGAGATCGCCTCGCGTCCCAGTCCCCGGCCCTGCACATTGACCAAGGCCTCCGCCTTTCGGAACGACAGCGCCAGGTCCGAGACAGCCAGCAGCGCCGCCTCGATATCCAGGTCGGTCCAATCGCGCGGAGGCTTATGCGCCACCAAGCTGAGAATGCCTTCGATCGCCTCTATGGACCCGTCGCGTTTCATCAAACGGGCGGCAAAACCCTGCAGGCGCAAGTCAGCGCCAAATTTGGCGATAGGTTCGGCGCGTGCGCGCAGTTCCGCGTCCCTGGCAGCCTCTGCATCGAGCGACTCGGCCATGGACTGGTCGACCTTACGCAGCATCTGCGGGTAGGCTTCTAAGAGCTCCTTTAACAAGGGCTCGAGCAGCGCGCCTACTTCGCGCATTGGAACATCCAGGATCGCAGGCAAGTCGATCATCAACAATCGATTCGGGTCGTTCGCGCGTAGCAGAAGGTCACGCACTGCCTTTGCCGGCTTTGACACGCTGTGCGTGCGTTTAGCCCACGACGGAAGCAGGAATACTAGCTTTACAAGGTTACGCGATACTTCGAGCGGTGAACCGCCACTTGGTGCAAATCCGCATTGACGCAGGGCGTGCACGATTGATTCCAGCGCCGCCGTGTGGTCGCTGTCCCTGTCGATCCAGCGGAGGTTGAATCGGCGCGAGTCTTGTAGTAGCTCATCGGCGTCCACGTCGGTCAGCTTCGGCTCGAACATGTCATCGCGGTAAACGGCCACGTGTTCCGCGTGGGCCAGGGCAAAGGCGAGCAAAAACACGGGCATCAAGCCGGTCTTTACTCCGTATGGCGGCTCTGCCCATAGTTCGTATACCTTGGCAGCGCTCAAGCCCTTACTGCTGGCATCCATCACAGCTTGCCGTGTTGCTTCCCACAATGTATGCAGGCCCGGATTGAGCTCCGCGTTAGGATCTTTAAAAGCCCAAGCATTGGCATCGATTGCACCATGCAATCCGGTTTCGGCCAGGACGGTCTCGTACAGGCCGCGCTCAGCGGGAAACCCTTCCATGGCAAGACGTTGCTGGTCGCCATTATTGACCATACGGTGCATCAGGTCTCGCCGTGCCTTGACACTATTGGTCGAGAGCGCATCACGATTGATCAATTCACTCCAAACACTTGGGCTGGCGTGGAAGCGCATATCTGCCATGTCCGACGCCGTTCCAGATAAGCTTTGCGCCTTACCGACACCATCGTCAAAAACCCAGCGCGCCTTGGCCACGGCTTCGCGCAGCGATTCCTCGAGCGCGCCTTTGACTGCCAACATACGCGCGGCGACTTCGCGTCGCGCGACCGAGTCGCCCTCGAGCTCGGGGCTCGTATCCTGGACAACGCGCAGCGACACAAGTTCGGCGCCGAGGTCAGCGATTAGCTGGTAGTTTGGCGGTACGCCGAACACCAGTGCATATGTGGAATCTGGGCGCAGCGTCTTCAGTTTCCTCAGTACATCTCGTTCGACGGCTTGGCGATCGGGCAGCACTAACGCGAAACGTCCAAACTCGCCACCTTCGGCTTTATAGCTGTCGATCAAGCGCTCGGCCTCTTGTAGAGTGTGCAGCGAAATGCCCATCCAGCGGAAGGTACCAGTCTCGTGATAATGGCGCTTCGCGACGATCGGGTTAAGGTTCGCCATCCTGGTTAGCGTGGCCGTATCGACACCGGCGAAGGTCGCGCGCGCTTTGCTGACCGCTTGATCGATGTCGAAATCGCTCCCCTCGAACACGGTCCATGAGGGGATGTGTTTGCGATATACGGCAACGCGCCAATGGCTCAGCTTTTCAAGGGCCGCTGTCACCTTCTTCTCGGGCGTCGCCGGGATCACCGTGCGCAGCACCTCGTCAGTGGCCATCAGGCCCGAAGTGCCGCGGAAGATGTCGATCAAGGCAAGCACCTTCGCCAGCGCCAATTCGATCTCGTCTGCCCCCTTGGCCTCGGCGCGCTCGACAGCTTCGACGGCCTGCGCCCACCGGTGGCCATCGGGCGAGGCCAGGATCGCTTGCTCGAGATTAGCCCTTAGATAATCCCAATACTGGTCTGGACTGTAGACGGTCTTACCGTTCCAGGTCTGCAGGAAGTCCTGGAAGCCGTACGGCTCAAGGGAAGACAGGAAACCGAACACGCTGCGCTCGTTCTGCCCAAACTGGCGACGCGAGGCAGGGCCGAGCAGAGACGCAGTGACCGGGTGCAGGGGCCAACATTTTTCTAGCAACTCAGCCATGCCTCCGCCAACGCTGGGACGGCGGCTCGCGATCGCGGCAGCGATAACGCCAGCAGTCGGCGCACTTTGCGGATGCTCGACGGCGCATTCGATAGCATTGCCGATCAGTTGTACGACCTCATCACCAGTAGCAACGAAGGAGATGTCACCGTATCGGCCTTGGATTTTCGCCCACTCTTCTCGCGCTTCGATGCCAAGGCGCGAGGCGTACTGGCGAAACGATTGATGCAATAGCCCGACAACGACAAGCCGGCCCTTGGCGCGCCCCGCCTTCTCAGCGAGATCTTGGAAAAAGTGAATATCTTCGCCACCGGCAGCAGCGGCTTCGAGAAACTTACCCATCTCGTCGACGAGCAATAGCACGCCGTCGAAACGTCTTCCCTCCGCCAGGGCGACGAGATCGTTGACAACCCGGCTCGGCGCATGCGGTTCGGCGGGCTCGAGGGTGGCGTTCAGAACCTTAGCCGTCTCGGCGGCGACACTTGCGCGCTTACCAACGACCGGCAGAACTAGCCAGCCTTTTGACGAGACACGGAACGCGTCTTGAAAGCCCGGCACTTGTTCGCCGAGAATTGCGCGAGCCCGTACACGGACCGCGGGGTTCGACGACAAGGCGGACGCTAGCACGACCGCCAACGAGGATTTGCCGCCGCCGTAAGGACCCGTCCAAGTGAACGCGCGATCCGTCGTGTCATTGATCTGGCGACTCATGATCGACAAGGCTTCGCGTGCAGTGTCAGTTAACACATAGCCGTCGAGTGCCTCCGGTCGGCCAATATCAGTGTCGATCCGGACAGAGCGGCGATAGTGGCGGGCGATTTGCACCGCTTGGCTCACAGGGATATCCGCCGACTTATTCATACGACTTCTCCATCATAATCCGCTTAAAATTATTGACGTCGAAGTCACTACGATAGATCTGACGTAGACCTGACGTATCCGACCATTTCAATCTGCCGTTGGTTAGGCTCGATAGGGCAAACAGTCGTTCGGCGGTCGATTCCTCGTCAAGCTTGAAGACTCTGCCAGGCGAACCCAAACCATAAGCGATCGACTCAAACGTCAGTGAAGTCTCGCCAAGGTGGTGTTCATCCCAGTAGTCAACTAGCGCCCAGGCGAAAAACGCGTCGTCGAGTGAAGACTTTGGCCCGCGGCGGAAGGAATACACACCCTTGCGCTCTTCTTGAATAAGGCCGAGTTCGGCCAGCATGGGCTCGGCAGCTTCCTCGACCGAGTTCGAGGCCGAGCGCGGGGCATAGCCGCGTAGGCAAGTTTCCAAGTCACGTCCTAAGGTCGCTTGCGAAAGCTTTCTACCTGCCGAGATCGATTGTGCAAACTTAGCCAAGGTTGGCATCACCTCGTCCCGCGTGAAGGTTTGGGCGTTCAAAATATTGAACAACCAGAACCACGTGGTCGAACGCTTGCCGCGGCCAGCGAGGCACCAATGCGCGTACCAAGTTGTCGTCGGATGTTCCGAATAGGGATCATGTCCGTCGCCACCATAGATTTTCCTGGCAATCTCATTGACCACGAAGTTTTTTCTCGAAGCGTCCTCATGCAGAACTTCGCATGCTAACGCCCAATGTTTGATTGACGACACCATGTTGCGGCCGACACCAAATGTAGCAATCGCGCTGTCATCGGTGAAAGTTTCTTTTGGTACAATTCCTAGCTTGTCGGCACTGTCTACGGCTTTTTTGAGCCACATCTGCCTTAATGGGAAAGTTTCATGGCCCGAAAAATGGGCTTCAATTTGTCGTTCTTGCGTAGCCATAGTCTATTGAATTGGTCCTGGAGATACTCACCAGTCGGCACTGCTGCGGACTGGCAAGCATCGCCAGTGCGGATGGTAGCGATTGTACCCCGTCCGCGAAAAGCTGTGTTTATTTACAGGTTGATTTGATAACTGAAGGGTTGTTTACAGCAGCGTGGGAATGACGAGTTTAAGTGAACTTGTAGACAAGATTTCTTTCTATAAACGCCGCCTGAATGGTCACTTAAACCGTTGTGATCGACAATCGTTATTGCAGAACATCAACTAGTCAATATCAATAAATCAACATTAGTGCAAAGTAATTAATTCTATTAAGCAATAGAAATTAACATATAGCAATAAACTCTTCCGGGAAAAGCGTTTCGATCGATATCCGGTTATTAGTGGATCGACCATTTAAACAAGAGCCACCTGCGTGTCTTGACGAGGCGGCAAACGGTAGTAGCGATCGCCGTTTTCACTCCAGCATGAGCGGTTTTCCCAAGCGGCTCAATCGAGATGACATATAAGGATTGAGAAGTCCGGGGCGTTGTCAAGGTTTTCACGCGCTCTGCCGCGTAAGGACTGCAACATCGGAACGTTTGAACGTCACGTCCCTAAGTAACTGAACTCGACTGATAATCGACCTACTCACGGTGTTTTAAAAAATTCCGGCCTGCGCCGTCAATGGCAATTAAAAAGTAATACAGTTTTCTTAAGGCCTGCAACTTAAAACTGAAACATCTTCATTGTTGAACACAGGCTGTGCTCAGCCAATTTTCCTGACTCACTGGTCCTTATTAGCCCTGCCTGCCGCTGGTGCTTGAGCCGATAGGTTTTCCCAGCGATCGGCACGATCTGGGTGTGGTGTAGTGGCAGGTCGAGCAGCGCCGCCGTCAGCGTCGTGTCATGCGTGAAGGTAGTGTCCCACTGCCCAAACACCAGGTTGCTCGTCACAATCAGGCTGCTGCGTTCATAAAGCGCCGCGATGACCGGGCAGAGCAGGTTGGCTTGCTCCTGTTCATTGGCAGATAGCCGAACTCGTCAATGATCAGCAGCCCGGTACATCACGGCCTTCAAATTTCATTACTGCAAAGATCGATCAGACGTTGAACAAGAAATTCAACACATCCCCATCCTTGACCACATATTCCTTACCCTCCGCGCGCATCTTGCCCGCTTCCTTCGCGCCACTCTCACCCTTGTAGGTCAAGAAATCATCATACGAAATGGTCTGCGCACGAATGAAGCCACGCTCGAAGTCGGTGTGAATCACACCCGCCGCCTGCGGCGCCGTGGCACCAATCGCCACGGTCCAAGCGCGCACTTCCTTCACACCAGCAGTAAAGTAAGTCTGCAGACCCAGCAGCTTGAACGCTGCGCGGATCAGACGATCCAGGCCTGGTTCGTCCATGCCCATATCGCCCAGGAAATCGGCCTTGTCGGCATCGTCCATCTCGGCGATTTCCGATTCGATCGATGCGCAGATGGCGACGATCGGCGCGTTCTGCTTGTTGGCGAATTCGGTCAGCTGGTCCAGCAGCGGGTTATCCTTGAAAC
>Ga0265797_10009291_pt1 | contig 12834 bp, 10 predicted proteins | sample P2T30metagenome_FD_192433 | JGI IMG/M metagenome (GOLD analysis project Ga0265797, IMG submission 192433) | Plant litter microbial communities from East Loma Ridge, Irvine, California - P2 T30 | ecosystem: Environmental > Terrestrial > Plant litter > Unclassified | place: USA: California... | reverse complement strand
TCCTACACCTCCGTGACCACCGCCTTCCGACTCTTCGGCACAGATCCGATTCACGCATCCAAAGTCGCTCACAGCCATGGCAAAGCCGGCTTTATGCGGAGTTTGGACGGAGTGCTATTTCTCCTGGAGGACGCGTAGATTTTCCAGAGCCAAAAATCACCGCAAGTCGCGCGAAGGCAGGGAGATAGGAAGAATCAATGCCAGCTTTCTACTCCCGATATTTTCCGATGAGCCTGATATTGGTATAGCCGGCTCCGGATTATTTGTTTCGGTAGGAGAATATGGGGACGATGCTTTGCGGGTTGTGGATACGGAGAGAGTGGTTTGTTCCTGGGGTCGTGTTTTAGACTTTTGATCATTGAAGGGAGAAGTCTCACCTTGGACGCGTAGTAGTGTGTATATCTACAGGAATGAAGCATATGAGTTCCACGTGGATGAGACATGTGGATATCTATCTGTTGATGGAAGGCAACGTTGCAGGACCTTGGCTCGCAACAACCGGCTGAGTTGTTCCGGACGCTCAGCTCAGGAGCAAAAGCCGTCTACAAAGCCATGGATGCAGTGACAGAAAGAGCAAGACAATGTTCTAGGTACTTTTTGAAAATTGCGTTGTTTTTACCATATCGAGCTGTCAGATTCCGCGGTCTATTATGCTACGGAAATTGGCTTGTGAACCTTTGCAAGCCAATGGAGATGTCAACAGTCAGCTCTTCGCATGTGAGAAGGCAATGCGGCAGTTCTATCTAGGCCGAGCGGCTCTGCTGATTTGATCATGAGGGAGGATCCGCGGAGCCCTCTGCGTGGCTCTGCATTGCGAGAGAGCAAGGGTAAGATCTTCTTCACGAACAAGAACAACACCAGTTGACAGGGCTGGGAAGAACGTTCAGGCCATTCCTATGATATGGAGTCGCTCTCACTAGCACTGTCTGCTATGGCTCAACAGAAGACGAGACGGATATGACAGCGAGCACCATCATCCTCGCTGGCACAGTCAGTACTTCCTAGCAAATACGGCTCCACTCCGAACGGGCCCGACGATGGCCTGCCAGCTTCCTTCTTCCCCCGGCGGATTATTTGTGCCCCGCGATTTGCCCCTCGTTCGTGAGCACTCGCCGACCGTCCGCGCGAGGTATCGTGAAGGCCGAGCCGAGTAGTTGCAAGGAAAATGTGCGGAGCTATAAAACCGCTCATGTGCCCATTCTCGCGGCCGAGGAAGGCCATTTCGCTGACTGACACGACATCAACATCACTTTTGACCAAAGACTCCCAAGCCAATTCCTCTGAGTCGGCCGCAGGAACCGCTCCACACGGCTCATCGTCACCTGAACAGAGCGTTGCTACTCCACCTTTGTGATATCATCTCAACATAATACCTACCAAGACGCTGCCAGCACCGCCTGGAAATTCATTGCTAGCATTGGTCTCGCGTGCTCTTTGCATTCCCTTACCTTTTTTTTCCACGAAAATCTACCACCAGCTTTCACGACATCTAACGACTTCACACATCCACAATCATGTCGGCTAATGGACAAGGCGGCCCCGTCGGCGACGAGAAGATCAACACCGAGATCATCACCCTCACCAGACACCTCAACGAAGAGCAGACCAAGCACGCGGAAGCCACTGGTGACTTCACGTAGGTCCAGCACATTGCATGCGTTCTCTAGACAATTTTCACTAATAATTCCTAAACAGCCTCCTCTGCCATGCCCTCCAGTTCTCCTTCAAGTCAATCGCATACTACATTCGCCGTGCAAGCTTGATCAACCTCTCCGGTCTTGCTGGTGCCACAAACTCCACCGGTGACGACCAGAAAAAGCTCGATGTGATCGGCAACGACATCTTCATCTCTACCATGCGCTCTTCTGGCCGTGTGCGCATCCTAGTTTCCGAGGAAGAGGACGAGCTCATTGAGTTCCCTGCCGGCCCCAACGCAAAGTACGCTGTTGCCTGCGACCCTATCGATGGCTCCAGCAACTTGGATGCCGGTGTGTCAGTCGGCACGATCTTCGGTATCTACAGACTTGCAGACGACGCCACGGGCACCAAGGAGGACCTCCTTCGCCCCGGCACCGACCTCGTCGCTGCTGGTTTCACCATGTACGGCGCTTCCACCCAGCTCGTCATGACCATGAAGGGCGGACCCGTCAACGGTTTCACCATGGACGATTCCTTTGGCGAGTTCATCCTCACTCACCCCAACATGCAAATGCCCAAGAAGCGCAGCATCTACTCTTGCAACGAGGGTAACAGCAAGTACTGGGACGCTGCCACCAAGGAGTGGTGCGAGACCATCAAGAACGGCGAGAAGCCCTACTCTTCACGTTACATCGGATCCATGGTTGCAGATGCGTACAGGACGCTTTTGTACGGAGGCATCTTCGCCTACCCCGCCGACAAGAAGACTCCCAAGGGCAAGCTGCGTATTCTGTACGAGTGTGGTCCCATGGCCATGGTCTTCGAGCAAGGTAAGTCTTGCAAGCATCAGCCTCCTGTATATTTTCAATATACTAACTTCCTCTTTCACAGCCGGCGGCCAAGCAGTCGACAGCAACATGGCCCGCATGCTCACCGTCGTTCCCGAGAGCATCCACGACCGCAGCGGAATCTTCCTCGGCTCCTACGACGAGGTGCAGCTCGTCATCGACATCCACAAGAAGCACGGCATCTCCGTGTAAAGTTGTTGTTGATATGAATTGTTCGGACTTTTTTGAGGATACCATAAGAATGCGTCGGGATTAAATAGTAATTTGGAACTGTTGTTCATGGTCGCATTGCGCTCGGAGGCATGGTTTCAGCAGCAGCAGCAGCAAAGGCTGCGAAGATTTCTTTGTGGATAGTTTTTGACCCAGATATGATATGGGGAATTTGAGTGTGAGTATCTTTGCAGATGTGTGTTGTTCTTCTTTCGTCCTTCTGTGATGGAACTCAGACCTTGAGCGATGTTGTATAGAGCTGCAATCAGTTGTCCCAATCGCTGGCAGAGAACAGGGACGGAGATCTGGCATTTCACTTCGTCGGGTTAGGGTTGGGGCAACTCATTCCATCAATCATCGAGTTTTTACCTACCATTACAGCTATTTGTTGCCATTCTAATCGTGCAGGGTATAACCCGTCAATCACGTCTTACCTTGTGGGGGTTTGGCGGTGGATTTGGGCATCAGGATGCTGAGATACACGTTTGAATGCATCAAACCAGCTTGGCTTCGAAGATGACCTCCATTACTGCCCGAAACACACGCCACATCGAGACCAAAACATCTGTCGAACGAGTCCAATCAATTTTTGAAAATTCACCGAAAGAGTTCTTCTAGATGACACGACAAAAGTCTGTCCTGCAAACCTGCGCTGTTGCTATCGGTCAATCGCAGTTGGACCCTCCATCAAAATGTATTTCACATGTCCTGGTCTCGACAGAGATGCAGGCAACGATGAAGTATGGCACCGGCAACGCATATTAGCCATTGATATGCCAATGTGTACGAAAGCCCACGCAACGACAATCAAGCTTACCATTGAGATATGGCCCAAAACTTCCAAGGACGAAAGAATCTAGGGGAGTGCTACATAATCTTCTGGTGTCCAGAGAGCTGGAACAGCCCATCGAAATACATGACGTTTCTCAACAATGGAGCGGAGGACGAGGACGAGGGCGAGGACGAAGATGAAAAGGGTGGCGACGAGCCCGTCGTCGTGATCGGGGCCGTCGGTTACGAAGAAGAGGAAGATTTGGACGACGATGAGGAGAGGGAAGTTGTTTGAGACGCAGACTGGGATGAACAGCGCAAGCCAGAGGCGTGGGAGAAGCAAGATCGCCTGGCGGCGGCGGCAGTGAAGGCATATTTGTCCGCCCTCAGACAACGGGAAAAAAGGCCGAGGGAACAGATTGAGAACATCCGACGTGTACACTGAGGTGACACCGACAACGAACAGAAGTTGCTTGAGGTCTTCAATCCAGCAATTGACAGCCATGTGCTAAGGTGAAGAGCTCGCAGCGAAAGACTGTGAAGTTGGATACAGCGTGCGGCACCTATGCAAGCAATTACGGCGAATTATTCCATAAGCTGCACGGTCTGTCAATCGGAAAGCACTCAATATATTTGCAGTAATAGCAAGGTGTGAATTGTTGTTGTCGATGCTCACCACCGAAGCCGCGGTGCGGTTGTGAGGGTTGACGTATGCGGCTAGCGTCCGGCTAGCCGCGTCGTGCAAGTATTTGAAGGTTCTGCGCAGCCAAATCTTTCCTCCCCACCACCACCACTACTCGAGCAATTCGAGCAACCAGCGCAGTCTTCCAAGACTGCGAAAACCGGACAGCATGGTTTGAACCGCTGTCGCAGCTGCACAGGTATGGCAACTCCCACCCGATCGCACCCACCCCTCTTTTCCATCCGTCTTTTGGCGATGATAAACACAACCAACTTTTCAAACTAGAGTCTTTGATCTCTTCGGAGAACTGAAACCTACCTTGCACGTCAGTCTGATATTGAAGACTACATCACTCATGCGATATGCCTTTCTTCGAAAGAACCTTCGACTGACGCGAAACAGTGCAGCTTCTTCACACATCACCATCTCTGCCATGCGCTCCACCGTGGCCCTCTTCGCTGAGTGATGCCAATGGTCAGTACCCACCACATTTCTTTCTTCCCCCATCAATATGTGATGATGAACATATTGACTATAAATACGCTATACAATGGAATTACCGGCCGAGACCTTTACTCAGGTCGCTGGCGATATTAGGCTATACTGATTACACATGCCAATCTCACCTTGCACATTCTTCACGTCTTGCTTGGACCTCAGCTAACAGCTCGAAGACTTTTAGATACCTTTGACGCACGATACCCTTGTTGCCTCCCTTTCAACAAACCCAAGCGATTGGGACCACCGTCACCGTGGCTACCACAGCATTTCAAGCAATCGATCGGTGATGGTTTGCCTCACCATTGCTTCCGAGTAGCACTTCGGTGCGCTCATCGCAGTCCTGGATGCTGCGTACCTCAAGTGGAGGCGAACCGGCTGAAACGACAGCGATGAGAGCGGACACGTGAAAGATGCGAAGCCATGGTGCCGAGGGCTCTGATTGTTGGAGGTTGCTGTCTAGAGACAACTCAATATCGAGATCAACACATTCAATGAACATATTCCTGAACAGGTTCGTCATCACTCCACACTATTCCCTCGTTCTCACTTGATGAAACGGCACTGGGCTCCGAATCAAATTCATGAGCAGAGACGCCATTTTGTGACAGGCCTAGAAAACCTCGTCCACTGATCCTTCCACGGGATGCAACATGCAACTTGCTGTCATAGGAATGAAGAGCTTTTCGCTGACTAGCTCTGCAGACTTTGCCTCTAACAATGTTTCAACCAACCTAACAGCCCACGAACAACGTACCTGTCATGTAAATGGTACGTACATGCTTTTCTTCTTCTTCGCACACGCACACGCCTCTACAAGATGAACTCTTTAGATGACGAGTCTGATCGGGTATTGCCCATGCAGACAAACTTTTTTTTATATACCATTCATGCCTAACTGACATTGGTTTCGACCAATGACTGGCTTTACACCTGACATACATCATGCTTTCTGCAAGTACGTCGGCTAACAAACATCTAAGTTGTAGTGTCTATTCATCATACAATCAGTTCAACGCCACCATCTGTTTCAACTAAATGGTAAGCTTCCACCCTCTTCTCGTCGCTTCCTGATGATCCAACCATACACCAATGACAAGCATATGTCCAAGCCTTCCTGACCGTTGGCAACGACGAAAAGTGATTTTTACTGATTCGCTGTCACGCCAACCAACATGTTACCTTTACATGTTAGACAAATGCTAACATTTGTGCAGTGTATGAACTAATCTATTAAACGCTTCACCCAGTTTCGTCGCTGCTTCGGCATCGCTTATGGTAAGCTCAACATCTCTTCCTTCTACACAACAATATCCAGCGCAACCAACAAGATGATTATCTAAAACAACTCACGACGGTCGACATAGCTAATTATATCTGCTTTGATGAGAATGGCCCCTGACAGGGCCCAAACTCTGATATCCACTCTCCTCGCGCACTTTCTGATCTTCACAAAACACAAGCATCACAAAGTATCATCGCTGACGAGTACTTCAGAACAGGTCAACTCGTCTACTGCACTGTAAGCGCTGAAAAGCCATGTCGTCGATGCGAAATCAAATAGCTTCTAGAATTCATGATCTTGTTCCCATCAATGTCTCGCATCTTCATCGCCTCAATCTTGCCTCAATGGTTTCGTACAGTGTGTGACGGTGAATTCGTAATTGATGTCGAGAATTAGAGCTACCCGTCGTGCAAAACCTTGTGCCTGTAGCGCCATCGCTGTCAAAAAGTCGCATTGCAGCAGTCGTCAATCTATCGCTCAAAAGACAAAACCATGCCATTCGTAATACCCAAAGTCAACACTTCCCTTCTCATGTACCCAAACAGATACCCAAGAACGCTTCCCTGTCAATTCCACCTTCTCCCCGTATGTCGAACTCCTCGATCATAGCTGCCAGCTCCTCATCCTGTAGACCTTCACCCAACTCCCTCGCGACTCGTCTCAAGTCTTCCAGATCTATCCTTCCCTTACCCTCCGGATCAAACAAGTCAAACGCCCGCAAGATCTCCTCGCGCGGATCCCTCGCGCTTATCCTCTGCGCCGCCAAAGCCTGGAACGAAGCATGCGGCAACAGTAATCGCCCCGGTCCAAGGAACGACGCTCCTTCTCCCACCGCGCCGCCGCCCGATTTCCCGTTCACCTGCGACGCCGGAATCCCTTGCGCCTGCAGCTCCGCGAGGATCTCTGTTTTGGGCAGGTCGAAGCCGAGGGCTTTCAGCGCGACTTTGAGCTCGTGGTAGTCGATGTGGCCGTCATGATCGAGGTCAAACAGGCGGAACGCCTCGTCGATCTCTTCGCGCTGCTCTTCGCTCAGCGATTCGAGGAGTTGGGCGTTGGCGGCTTCGCGGCGCTCGTGCTCGAGGCGCTCTTGCTCTTGCGCTCGCAGGCGGTTGGCTTCGCGTTGTTGGTGGGTGGGTTGTGCGGGTTGAGGCGGTTGGGGTTGAGGCTGGGCGAAGGCTGTGGAGTTGGCGGCGCCGTAGGGTGTTGTGCTGTTGTAGGGTTGGTTTGGGCGGGCTGGGTTGTTGTAGGCGCGGGATGGAAAGGGTTGGTGGTTTGTTGTCGCCATTGTTGGCTTGTGTGTGTGGGTGAAGCGATTTGCGGAGGGCGATGGATTGAATGCGCTAGATTATGCTTGTATTTGACGGTGGTTTTGGTGGGTAGTGCTGTATGCGCGTGGTGTTGTGATTTGTGAGCTTGCGCGTGTTTGGGAAGACGCGCCGAACGGGAAGATTGCAGCTTGGCGGCGTTTCTCCGAGGCTTCACTTTTTGAGAGACTGACAACATCACGATCGACCCAAGATGAACGGTCTTGGTTTCAGTGCATATCGTCATTGTCCTAACCACATGCTACTTTCGTTCCGGAGTATAATCCATTTTCGAGCACCCCTAACGAAGAACGAATCACAGCTCTGCGTCTGAACCAACGAAGAAGATATTGCTAGCTCATGTATCACTAGCCTTAATCACAAACTCTATATCGTCAATATCGTTCAACTCGATAGGTCCATCTTCATTCTTGGCCAATCCCGCAGGCTCTCCAGGCGCCGTCAACACCTCTTCCTTGGTCCCTGCGGTCCAGTACTCCAGCTTCTCTCCACGGCGGACTCCGAACCGATACCGATGACCTGGTCTTATTCCATCGCTGTTCGCTACGTTGAATGGCGTTGTGAACTTGAGAGGCTCTTCAGGCATGAGAGTGTAGAAGTACTTCGCATCGCTACTGTCGCTTCTAGAGGTGAAACCTCCCCGCTTGCCGCCCTTTGTGATCTCCAGATTGAGTGGTGTGTTGGTGTCTAGGTCTATGCACTCAAAGTTTTTACGCCTGAGAGCAAGGCGTGTGTTGAAGATCGTTGGCCAGGTAAAGATCGTGATGGGTGCGGAAGCGTGAGATATCACGGTGACAATCAGCTCGACTTCTTCGCTTGATGAGGAGTTGGAGGAGCTGAGTGCCAGGCTAACACTTAGGGCAGGCGGGCTCATTGTTAAACTGGGCGATGAGGCTGCCATGTTGGTGTCTAGAACGCCTGACATCTTCACGAGGCAGGTGAAGATCGGTGTGTTGTTCTTGTGGAAGAATTTAAGCAACGCAATATGTGTAATGTCCAATTTGTCATACCTTTGTGTATTACACAAGGATAAGCGTCGAGCGTGGACTTCTATATGTAAAGAATGAATCAGTCATGAGAGTTCGTGTGGACCATGGCATGTGACGTCAGATTGCATGAACAATAGAAAACATTAATGTTTTGAAGTATTTAGTGTATACCAATGACCAACTTCTTCGAGCCTCAGTTCATACCATCACGAGACATCGCCTTCAAGCTCGCGCCACGATCTGTCTCATGACCTGATTCAGCCCAAGCAAATCAATTCGGATCATCGTCGTCGCCCGCCATCGGCGCCTCGAAGTACCGACCGCACTGCATAGTCCAAGCCAACTCTGTCACAAACCAAGCGTGACTATCGGCATTGACCCTTGCCTCATACCTATCGATGTTCAGCACATCGATAGGACCGTTCGCAAGATCGAAAGTCGTTCCGCCGAGTGCCTTCAGTGCCGCCCCCTCGATCTTCTGGAAGAAGGTATACTGCTGCACGAAGAAGTGACCGAGTGTCAACATTTGCCAGGAAACGCGAGGGCCGATACTGTCGCAGGTGAGCTCCGAGACTCCCGGCCAGACCTTGCCGAGGAAAGATCCGTGTTTAAAACCTCTGGGGCAGACGACGAGGGAAGGGGTATCCGTGTCGGCGTCACGCAGCTGCACGTATGTATTGCCATCGTCGCAGGCGGTGTCCATCATGACTCCTTGCGGGCTGTCGGTAATCACGTTAATCCGTTGAAAGAACATGTTCCCGTAGTCGGGGTAGAGCGTGTTCCTGGTTATCTGCGTGAGGACATCTGGGGCCTGTCAGTCTTATGCTTCCTGTGTGGATGATGTGTTTGGTGACTTACCCCAAACGAGCTGATGGTCATCGATGTTGAAGTACTTGACGAAGATACGGTCATATTGATCTTTCCCGGCATTGCTGATCACGGTACGAACGAGCTTTACAGCATCGAGGTGGGCCTGGCGAATCTGCTCGCGCTCTTGCGGCGAGTAGCCGCCAACGATCGTTGGACCGTGATCAACATCGAGCGACGGAGAATTCGTAGTCGCGGGAGGATTTGCGAAAGTGCTTGCAACCAAAGCCAGCGTGGTAAGAATGCGTGTCACGAGCATGTTACTCTCAGGTTTCGACCGAGTTAATCGTACAGCGTGCTGATCGAGAGACGAGAAGAGGTGATTGCGTAGGAAGGGAAGAACTTGCAGACCAGGTTGATGAATTTAACTCGAGGCCTCCAAAAAGCTGCGCGGAATATTCAAAACTGTAGTCACTGTTCCCTCTTGTGAAAGTAGCAACGTCGAATGTCCATTCCGTCGTCATGAAGAGACTGATATATAGAACAACGTGCAAGGGTCGGCACGATAAAGTAGTACGCGTCCATCAAGTCGCGTGAGCCGTATTGAGTCAGCTCACAGTTACCTACCGGCGACATTGGAACTACATGAGGTAGATTGTGTTTGGTGAATAGAGACAGCACGCCACCAGCTCCCAGGACCACACATGCTTTTCAGTACGGCCTTATGTTTGTCAAATGCGGATCTGTCACATCTCACAGTCACCTGTCAGTACTAGCAAGCATCCTGCTGGGACTGCACCGAAGCTGTGATGCCACCGTTCGGCAAATTGAGGACCGCGATCGTTCAATCATGATTACCGTTACCTGCAGCCCTTCACATGTAATGCCGGTAAGATAGGTGCGGCGTAGTCCGACGAGTAGTCGATCGAGGTCCATAATCTAGCATTAATGTGGCCAAGCTAAAGCGCCTGAGATATGCCGCTCTGTTGAGCCATTCCACCCATGCAGTGCACTAATCGGCAAACATATTTGAAGACGAATGGGTTGAGTGCGCAAGGAGTATGGATGCTACTGCCACTGTTTATCATTCTCTCGCCGAAGCAATGCACAACTTACAGCAATATCTCAAGCCGCACCCCTAAACTGATCGACCAACCCACCCACCATGCCCCTCCGCCTCGTCTGACCTTGCTCAGCAGCACCATCAGTCTGTACGCCCGTAGCTCTGCCCGCCTCGCCCTCCATTCTCCTTCTCAGGCTATCATACCTCTCTTTCTGCTCCGCTCCTCCTACGAGCCATGTCGGCAGTCTCCACCTCGTTGTCCCAGGCAGAATCTCTCTCCTGTGCGCGAATCCAATGATCCAGCCGACGCCCGCCGCGATCGCCGATCCAGGCAATTGCGAAAGCGCAAGCTGCATGGGCAAGAGGTATGAAGTTGCTTTTGACGTGAGCATGATGCCGTACTCTTGCGTCGAAGATGCGCTGTCGGGCAGGGAGGACGACAGGCGGTACTTGTAGTTGTACGGTATGGCTGCGTGATACTGCGCCAGTAAGGCGAAGAGTAGAGGTGTCGGGCCGGAGGGCAAGTAGTTGATGTGTCCCCAAGATAATGGACGGATGATCACGGCGAGGAGGATGGGAGGGAGGAGAGCGGTGTAAATATAAGTGGAAACGAGGAAAGACTGCGATACTTGCCTGTCAGCCTCCGATATGATCTACTGGGACGATTGCGTTTTATAGTGTATCCGAGGATCAAATTGAGGATTGAAGAGGAGTGGTGGTGGCCTACAGCGAACTTCCTGCTTCCCCATAGCCGTTCAATCACACGGAGTTGGTAGAAGGTCATGGCGGCGAAGAGCACTTCGGCGCTGTTGGTATACGCCAGTTGCCATGTCAAGAGGCGCCAGTACTGCCAGTAATCCAGCAGGTGTGGACGGACTTCGATCCAGAGGAAGTACTTGGTGTCTGTCAGGCTAGCGATGATGGCTGAGCCCACGATGCCCAGTAAGAGAAGCTGAGTGATTGGCGCATTTGTGAAACCAGAGGCGAGCATGATGGTTGTTATTGGGTTGTAGCCCCGCCTCGCTGGTGTTGCAATTATTGGTGTTCTTGTTCGCGATGTTGGAGGGACAGCTGGAGGCTGCTCGGCTTGTGAATTGGCTAAGTCCGCTTCCCCAGGCAGGAAGGATGCTGAGGTGGATCCCGGCAGAGACAGTATGCTTGGCAGCTGGACCTCACGTCGTGATGGTGAAAGCTCTTCATTGTATAGCGGACCTTATCTGTCACTTCCATTGCTGAAAAATTGGTTCACTGTCGCGCTGATTTGGCTTCATTCACCAGCGATGCTCTTCGACCGGATTGGGATCCCGTGAGAGCGTTCGACGCGCACGCGACTGGCTAGACACTTGGGAAAGAGAAGACCGCCAGATGAAGAACACCACACTACCTTTGAGCCCACTCAAACGAATGGAAACATAGCCACGGCAATACCAGGAACAAGGAGTCTGAACAACCATCTAGGCATCCAAAAGAGACCGCCTCTGCCACAATCCGGAGACCTGCCCAAGACTCCAAAAGTCATAGGGAAAGAAGAACAATGCCAGCAACCAGAGCGAACCCAGAAGCCAGCGGAACACCTGCTCAGCACTTTGCAAAGTCTTCCACCTTCTGAAAAAGACAGCTTCCACACAAGCGACCTATTCAAGGCGCCGTCGCACTCCATCCGTCACGCGATCGATGTAATATCCCCTGATCGCAGTGGGCCTCGACTCTGTCGCCAAACGAACTCCTGCGTGTCATAAAGAGGCCTTCTGTTTGGTTCCGGACATCGAAGGATCGGGTCTCATCGCACATGGTGCTGCCCGATCTGGAGGACGATCGCTATGCATTTTGCATTTTTTGCTGCCATGCATGCCACGCCAGTCAGGCCGCATATATGCTTTCTTTTTAAGATCGCGTGTGTGCGACTTATAGTGCATGCTCGTCGAAGGCCTGCTGTTGCACACAGCTCCTGCGTGGGCATGGTAGACTGCTGATGCGCAGCTGCGCGCATGTGCGGCCGAGGGCGCCAGAGCGGTTGGCCGAGTAAGAGCAGTCAATGTGAAGATGTCACGAGTCCAGACATCCGAGATGGTGTGCTGTGAGCGCACGTACGATGCTGAGTGAAGGCATATGCCATGGTGCCCTGCCAGCGCGCGCAAGATGCTGGTTGAGCGCATGGTTGTGTGCGCGTGCGACGCCGCCTCAGTGAGTGTAGTGAGCCGTGCCTCATTTGATGGCAGCTCATTTCACTTGGTCGTCATGTGCAGGCGAGTATAATATTGTGGTTTGCGTGAGTGCTGATGAAAAGATTGCAGCTCTCGCAGAGTCGCACTACACAAAAGCTGCATGAGTGCCGCTCCCACGAGCGCATCGCCGCACTGCCAATGCCTTTGCACATCCAACAAACCGACTGCAATGCATTGCACTGCTCGAAACATCAATTGCAAATGCGAAACAACTGCCCTCGGATGCGGCAACTATCTCAAGGAAAGGAACATCTCGAGTTCCTTTCCAAGTGCAGACCGGAAGCCCACTTGGCAGCAACCTATTTAATTTTGTGTCGAGGGCCGACAATTGTACCTGCGGGAGTACGAACTGCCTACGGTAGTCTAGTGGCTGCGCGTCCTTGTGGATTTAATCCATAGGTGTTAACAAGACCCTGCGGGAGGTCTCAGCGCCAGTAACACTTTAACCACCCAGCGTTCCCTTTTTTCTTTTTTTTTGCACAACACCAACTGC
>Ga0265797_10009290_pt1 | contig 12835 bp, 17 predicted proteins | sample P2T30metagenome_FD_192433 | JGI IMG/M metagenome (GOLD analysis project Ga0265797, IMG submission 192433) | Plant litter microbial communities from East Loma Ridge, Irvine, California - P2 T30 | ecosystem: Environmental > Terrestrial > Plant litter > Unclassified | place: USA: California... | reverse complement strand
TAGATCAAGGTTAGTATAGTAGGAACCGCGCGGCCCCAGGGAGCATGGGCAAAAAGGCCCCGTTTTCCGTGGGGTGGAATGGCCTCATTTTTCTCAATCAAGCAGGCACAAGATAGCAAAAAAAAACTGACTCTCTCCCCAACCCCATGTATCCCGCCCGTGTGTGCCTCGTGGCGAAAAAAAAAAGCCATGAACCGTTTCACAACCACGGCTTGTTAACCGCGATAATCGAGTCGAATGACCAAGCGGGGATATACTGCCGTGAGACACGAGCTTCCAACTGCCGGATTAAAATCCTAAGCCGCGTGTACCGCCGTCCAACAGGATGTGGGCAAGCCCGAGTCATGGAGCTAAGCCCCTCGGTATGCCGATGTAAGACTGAATGTAGATTCGGCACAAGGGGTCCAGTGAGGCAAGAACATGGCGGAATGTCGGTGTGCGGTTTGTGTTGGTACATGTGCCATGTGGCTTTTACGTTCATCCGATGACCGAACCCTTGTCTTTTGCTGGTGTTGGTCGGATAGGATCTGCTTTTTTTTGCCAAACCAGTCAGTCAGTCAGTCAGCCAGAGAGAGAGCAGAGATTATTAATATAGAAGACAATTCTTTTCTATCGAGAATCGTTTAATTGGAAGATGAAGTGAAGAAGAGAAGAAGAAGAAGAAAACAAAAAATACTGGGCACTCGCTTTTACGTCCATGGGTATTTTGCGATCAAAGCAAAACATGCGAAACAAAAAAACAAAAAAGCCAACCAATCGCATGTCATGCTCTACATCAACGCCACCCTCGGTATTGATGAGCGGTTTGATGCTAGCCAGGGAAACAGCAAGACAGAAGAAGCCATTTCCGCATAGAACGCGTGGAAGGAAGATAATAGTAATAAACTCGTCTCGGAGAGCCCAAAAAGCGGAAAGCTCGACGTCCTCCTGGAAAATTCCACGCCACCGGCCTGCCCACCCTAGGTGTGTCTCCATCCTCATTGGGACAGCAGTATAATGGAAAAAAGGATGCCCATGACTCATATGTACGTATGCCCTAGCGTCCAACTTTGAGAAATCAAAGTACTTTCACTCGCTCCGGCCTGTGTACCTCGCTTGCAAGGAGATTAAATTGATAGACGTAAAAATGGCGCGTGATGTGCGAAAGATGTCACTGCACGGGGTATTTCGCCAAGATGGCGGCTTTCGTATGTGCCAGCATCGATCCATGAAGTTGTAAGGGCGCAAATGGCTGGCTGGGTAGGCGGGTCGGGTAGAAAAGGGGATATGTGTCGACCAACGTGATCCGGCGAGCGGCGCAAGGATGTAGAATGACGGTCAGGTGCTTTCTGCCCTCTTTCCGTTGATAGCCTTGATCTCGAGATCACTGGTACAACGTTAGTCTTTGATTTGGTAGCCCAGCAAAACTCATCCCGGCTGACTTGGTGGATGGGACGGAAGGTGAGCTGTGCGCGCCGGGTAGAGGAGCAACACAAACTTCGGAAGGCGAACCACATGATGACAGCCGATCCATGCGTCGTGCAATGTGCCCGGAAAGAGTAAGAGGAAATTGGGAACCTACAAGACCAGTGTTGCGTTGGCGGGTATGTGTCCGACAAAACCACTAATGTCAATACAGTCAGCGATTGCATCTCGCCAGGTTACAAGATCATCGGCTTTGGATCAGAGGTTGCTGACACTCGGGTCGCACAGAATTACCGGCGGCTACAGCGGTATAGGGCATCCATGACTCGGAGAAGACCGGATGTGATATCCAAGGCAGATTTCGGAGCGATTCCTTGCGGCTTGACCCTTCTCTCGGAAGTCGAGTCTGGTGGCAACTCCGGATTCGCGGGCACTCCGGTATGCGGTCCGGGTCATGGGGGTTGCAAAATAAGGATAGTGGATTGAACTCACCGAGAGCCATAGCCAAGGTCACTGTGTCCGGTTAGCAAAACATGCTAGGAGTCCAATTGAATCATCACATACGGTGTTATAATCAGTGTCGCCTTCTCACCCAGCATCATAGGTGAAGAGTCCGCGGAACCTGCCACACCTTCGTCCCAGCCTGTATAGGAGGAGCATTAGTCTATATGCACACAAATCCATACTCGGAGAGGGTCTATGCAGTGGACGTAAAGCGGACTAGGTTGGGCCGCAAACCACGTACCTTTGAGGACGAGGCCTCTGCCGATGGTAATGACGCTTTCACCTCGACCGACGGATGTGTCAAACCTGAGATTGCATCAGAATCATGCCGTACTAGTTGGATATGGAAGCCGTAGACGTGGCCGGTCTACTCACTGATCGCCTTTGTTGTCCTCTGCATCCTCGTCGAATAGCCATCCTAAAACTACAGTCAGATGTTGATCCTAGTAAGAATGAGGCTATCCTATCCTACCTGTGTATTCCAAGTGGATCTCATCACCCTTTTTTACGCAGAGTGAAGGGTTGCCTGGAGTGATGATGGTCTTTTGAATGCCCATGATGAAGGATGTGTTGTATGGATTGCTTGGTCGTCAAGTCAAGTATGGTGTACGAAGGGGTGGAGGTCGAAGCTGCTAGTGTCCGGGAAGTCCGCTTTCTTATAGTGGAGTACGAGTTCGCGTTGAGCCGAGTGCAGGGTATGCAAAATGCAAAGGTGGGTGAGGGAAAAGCAGAGGCAAAGGTATTAATAGCGGCGGCGAGGCGTAGGGCTGAGCAGGAGTAAGAGACTACGTAGATGGTTTGGATGAAGCTCAGACGTCCATGGCCATTGCTTCGACCAAAAAAAAAGCAGACCCGGGTTCTTCGGCGATGCTGTGCAACAGATTGGTCTGTTCTAATGCATCAAGCATCATTCTTTAGCCCCCTCCTTCGCATATGCACCCGTTCCACCTCAGTGGCTCGCCTGGTAATTGCGGGCTACGAACCACAGCCGCCATCAGAACCTGTCCGTCTCCCGGGGAATCCTGCCCGACGCTCAGGCCGTTTTGAATGTCAGAAGTAAGGTTGGTCTAGCCCTTTGAATCCGCTCGTCATCTGCGACATCCCAGCTGACACGCGATTGGGGCTCCACAATTACAACATGGTGGAAGGTTGTACCCGTACTAAACTTTCCCGCGACTACCGAGCAGCATGACCAGTCCCATCACCAATTGTTTCTTTTTGTGACGTTGCAGATTTACGGACGTCCGGTTAGTGCTTCAGGCTAGGTTCGAGATTGATGAGGCGACAAGTGGTCTTATTTTCTTCTTCTTCGTCTTCTTCTTCTCTTTCTTCGTATTGTGTTCGCGTCACAATGCGAATGCGCGGCAGGGCGGGGTGGAGATTAGCGGGGTGGAAAAGGTACTTGAGGCCATGACCCATTCTGCGACCAAGCCCTCCAGCATGGCGGATGCATAGCGGCGCGGTGCCGTCGAACTTTGCTGGTGCATAACAAAAGGAGTGGTAAGCGCAAATGAGTTTGTGTCGTGGGTTTTGTCTACTTGGCCGGGACATGGTACAATGGGATAGCATGACCACCGCGTAAGACAGGCAGCAGGGCGAGAGATTGGATAGACATTTGATCTGATTCGATGGCACATTAGAGACGATGTGGCCTCAGCTGATAATGTGACGCTTCGGTAGAAGCACGGCATATACTGATCAGTCGCTCCCCCGGCTGCGGATGAGAGCAATTGGCCGTCTCTGAGGTGCAAAATGGACCGGGGTGAGGTGCATACAGGGAATGCATGGCCGTTTGCGGAAGAAGAAAAAAGCAACCTTCGGTCCTTTCAAGCCTCCAGGTACATTGGCAAGGCGAAGACTCTTCGGCAGCAGACGCGCCCCCGCGGTTTCACATGTCCAACCTTTTCAAGCCGACATGAACCTGATCGACCTCTTCTACTGGCTTGCCAGCCCCCGTTGCAACCGCCATCCCATTGCGCGACTGCAAGCCCACTTTCTGCAAGCTGCTAGAGGATTTGCAAGCGGTGGATCCAAGAATCCGGCCTCAACTCTGCTTTGCAAGTCCAATGCAACATGCCAATCAGCGTGGCAGCGGAGGCAGAGCCGGGTTCCGCACGACGCTTGGCCCACCCGAAGAACAACCGTGTTTGTTGGAAGCCAAAAGCGGAACTGCTGGCTATCGTGCTTCTCGCGGCAAAGGCAATATTTCGTCGACACTTGCAGGAGGGCAAAAGCGTCGGTGGCGTGGGACTAGAGGGAAAACCCAAAGGCCATTACACGTGGTCTGCCGGCCGTGCTCTCAGCCACTGCTCCTCACCACCCGCTAATGCTAACCCTCACGCAAGACGATCGTGAGCCCTGTGCGCCGAACCGGGAGCCCAACAGCATGGTATGGTAGCATTCTACTCTTTGCATTGGCTAGTATAATTGCGCTTGCAGCGGCGGCTGAGTCGTGGGTGGAGAGAGGCCATCAGCACCCCCACATAGGTATCCGACTCTCAGCTTCACGCCAGAGCAACAACAAGGCGCATTGCCTGGCCGGCTCGCTCCCTCCACCCATCATGGGAAGTCCACCGGCCAGTTCGTACAGTAGGCAGAGTGCGGCAGCTACGGACATTTTCCCTTGGCTTTAATAAATATCCGAGGCGCTGCAGGTGGGTACCCCCCCCCCTAGCCGACCGTTGCAGAGGGTTCCACGACAGTACTTATTGCTCCGGTAAGAAGTCCCGAAACCCTCAGCACACACACACACACACACACACACACACACCTTGTTGGAGGCGCAGTTCAGCGAGGGCTTGCCCATGACGGAACACACGACTCAGTTTAGGTTCGACCAGAAGGGCAGCTGCGCCAGCTTGGTTACAGCCATGTGGGAGAAGCCTGTGTTGGGGAAGCGGCTGTCTTTGCGCACGCCGGCCCGATCAGCAAAATGTATCTGGCCAATCCCTGCCTTGTGGACAAAGGCCAGCAGCCGCGCATAGTTTGTCCCTATCTGCTCGATCCCATGGCTGTCGTCAGACATGACGAAGCCGCCACCCATTCCCAGGAACATCTGGGGCACAGGTCAGCATTCCCACCTACAACGTACCGAGCTCGGCCAGGTGGCGGTGTGACTGACTTGACATATGGGTAAGCACGGATATGGCTCGGCCAAACCTTTGCGTAGCCCGGATGAGTTCAACTCGAGTAGGCCGCCATAAGAGGCGACGTATTCCAGATTGCGCTGTATCTTCTCCCAAACACCAGCCATGTCCTTGAAGTCGGCGTCGCCATGGTCGCTGAGCAGGCGGATGAGGTCAAAATGGCCCACGACGGGTGGTCGGAGTTCCTGGAGCATTTCAAACTGAGCATCAAAGTAGTCCCCGAAGAGCTGCTCGTCCGTCCCACCTGCCTTATCGCGGGCCTGTTCGTACGTTGCACGATCGTAGTCGATTGGTATCGTATGCGTGTGGTGGACCGAGCCCATGAACAAGTCAAACGTGTTCTTATCCAAAATGCCCCGGATAATGTCCTTTGTACATGGTCGAATCCATTCCGATTCGAAGCCAATCAGGATCTGAATCTGGCTGCCGTATGCATCTCTAAGGCGATGCGCTTCGACAAGGAAGTCGTCGAATAGCTTGGCAAGGCTCTCCTCGGTATGCGATTTCTCTTCCCCGGGATAGAAGTCTTCCATCGGCCTAGGGATGTGTTCGGTCAGCGCAAAGGTGTGGAAGCCTTTGGCTATCGCCGCCTGAACGACCTCCTCGAGCGTGTTGGTCGCATGTCCGCAGAACTGGCCAGAATGGCTGTGGTGGGAGTGTGGCATATTGGCGTCTGTGCTGGATTGCAACGTGGGGCAGTCTGTCGTGAAGCAAAGGACTGAGACGAATGTCGCAAGCCAATTTTATAGAAACTCTGTCCTACCAGGAACCCTTCTGCACCGAAGCCTTTGTGAGGCTGGGATGGTACGCCAAAGAACGTCTAGCTGTACGCACGTGGTCGGTGCCTGCTGAACCCGGTGTCTCGCAACCTTTCCGATTTGCGGTCGCGAAATGCGAGAAATATGACGCCATCCTGCCAGCCTCGGTACTTTGGGCACCGATGGCCATTAGTCTACTACCACCATTCACTCGGAACGTGACACGAACCATAAAATCCAGAGACACGGTAAGCCATGCCAATGTTCGTCTTCGGTCTAGTAAGGCTAATGTTTGGGCTAGGCTAAAGGCACGCCAGTAGTCAAATGTACGTGTTTGTAGCATCGCAGTGCGAACTAAAAGAACGAACCAGGTAGTAGACAGCAACTAATAGGCTTAGAAAGAAAGACTGTACACTTGAACCACACAAGTATTCCAAGCAGTAAACATCGCTACAATACTTTCTATCCAGCCTCGGCTAAAATATGACCCGAACCTAATTCACCCGAGTTTTCAAACCCACAAATACCTCATCATCATATACTCTCTCTCTTTCCAAGGACCAATCATCTAAACCTACAGTCGACAAACCTCAATCACTTTGTTGAAAAGAAAACAAGAAAACCCGGCAAACCAATACAATAGTCATCCTCCGCACCTTGGTCAACCCAAAAAAAAAGAATCTCCCATCCAGAAACTGGAATCCAAATAAATATTCATCATCGCAAAACAAGTTCCGAAAAAAAAACTCCTCTCTCTCAACAAGAAACGGCCTAGCCGAACAAAAAGGCACACACAACCCAAAGACCGCTTCTTAGGCTTTACATACAAACAACCTCAATCAGGACTATCAACCATGGCCTCCAGCGAAGCCCCTCCCACCACCACTACACCCACACCAACCGTCTACTTTGGCTACGGCTCCAACCTCTGGCACCACCAAATGGCAACGCGCTGCCCAACCTCGACCTACATCGGCATCGCACGCCTCCGTCCCTACACCTGGCTCATCAACGACCGGGGCTACGCAAACGTCGTTGAGCAGAGTCCCAAGCAGTCGCAGTCGTCGTCGTCGTCGTCATCATCATCCAACTACTCAACCACCGTCTACGGCCTCGTGTACACGCTCCTTCCGCCAGACGAGTCGCGTCTCGACGTCAACGAAGGCGTCCCCGTAGCCTACACCAAAGAATACCTAAGCTGTGATTTCTGGGCGTTGGATCCGGATACGCCCTTGGATCCGTCGTCGTCGTCGTCTTCTTCTTCTTCTTCCTCGACACACTCTAAAATAGATACTTCACTCCCACCCACAAGCACGCTCCCCATGCTCGTCTACATTGATCGCAAACGCACAAGTCCGTCTGTGCCAAGGAAGGAATACATCTATCGCATGAATCGTGGGATTGAGGATGCGGTCAAATGTGGGGTGCCCGAGGAATACGTGCACCAGATCATGAGGACGTACATTCCAGTTGATGATGACGAGGAAGACGAGGAGAGGGGCAACATGGCGGAATTCGCTAGAGGTCAGGCGGAGCGGTTCAAGGACGAAAGTGGGGTGTTGGAATAGAAGAAAGAAAAAAAAAGACCCACAAATCATTAGAGAGAGAGAGAGAAAGAGAAAAGAATTATAGCAGGGTATTTCACGTTTCCAGCAAGATATCCATGTTGGCATGGTGAAAAAAACCAGGGTAATTTGTTCTGTCTGACTTGGACTACGCTCAACCAGACATGTATAATCTGAACCAAGTGACCAAGAAAGCGAAATGTACAACAAACACCACGGTGACGTAGCAGCACACCTCGTATCTTGGTTCACGTGCAAACTCCACTTCAGCTACAACGTTTGCTGCAAACTGCTCGTCAGCTGCGACGACTGCTGCCGTCTGGGTCGCTGCATCAGAGCCGCTCTACAACTCCTCGCGAGCTCTACGGTAGCTAGCCTATCACCACAGCGCATCAGTGGAGGTCCTCTTACTGGGCTCTAGTAGTCAGACTGATGTCTACGCACCTCCTGTTCAACCTGCAACTGTTCCACAACGGGAGCCAGCTCCGACAGGATCTCGTATGCCTTCTTATGGTATTCGAGCTGAGCGGCGATGAGATCGGCGAGGTTGCGGAGAGGCTCGGGTGTGTCGAGAACCTATGATATGTGATTAGCTCTTTGGTCTGCGTGATGGGATTAGCGGGGCCGTGATATACATTCTTCATGACTCCGACCGCCTCCTCGGTCTGGCCAACAAACTCATCTTCGGCTTGCTCAATCTTTGCGCGTGCCTCGTCGCTCAGGTCGTCGTCCATGGCATCCTTCTTGGGAGCCTGGCCAGGCAGGGCGAAAGCAGGGCCCTTGGCAGAGGCCTTTGTCGCATCGAGGCTCAGGCGCGAGTTTTCAACTGCCTTGCGAGCACGTGTGGCAAACTGGATGTTTGTGTTCAACGTGGTACTCCACCCGGCGAGGAACCGGCTCTGGATCTGGGCGTCCTGGGCCAATCGCGCCTCGCCAACCTTTTCGCTGGCAATGGCGTACTTTTCAAGAGCAGTGGCGAGCGGGTCTTCGCTAGAGTTTGTTTGCTCCGACGTGAGCATATGCGAGGCGTTGAGGGCGGCACGGGCCACGGCATGGCTGAATGTCTTGGGCTGGGGCTTTGCAGAGGGAGGGGCAGTGAGGGCAGCTTGGGCCTCGGCGGGCGACGTGGCGCTGGAGAGTAGGTTAACTTTTTCCGAAACGGTGCGGCCGAGGTCGTTGAAGGACTCGCGAATGTTGGCTGGGTAGTCGTAGGCTTCGTTTGCGTATTGGGAGCTAGACGGTCAGAGCGAGCACCTAGGCGAGCGAGGGTGAAAGTGTGTCATACGTGACCTGGAGCATCGTCGTGTGCACCTTCTTCAGCGCATCCACTCGCTTCTCGAGCTCGATGTAGTCTGGGGGCAGTTGAGTCTGTCATGTCTCGGGTCAGCGCTGTATAAGGCAGCAGCCGGGTAGGTGAGTGAACTGGCGTCTTCGCACCTTGTCCTCGACATTGCCAACTTGCTCCTTGACATATTGCTGAGTCCGGGCCGCCCATGGGGTGAAGGAAGCACTGTAGCAGCCTTGTCAGCCCATCTGTCATCTATGTCGCAGCCGGCGTCGGCGGGGCGTGGGGACATGCGTACGAGATGTTCTTTCCAAACGCCGAGATCTTGCCGAGGTTGTCCATTGTGGGCGTCAGAGTGCTATGTACTATGTATCTAGGCTGTGGGCGGTAGGGCGTGTCTTGCTCTCGTGCGCCGGGCGTTGGTTGTCGTTGTGCTCCTGCGACTTTCATGTGTTTCCACTGCAGCTGTCAGGGCGCCGCATGATCCCTGCATGACGCTAAACCCGTTCAGGTCACCTCCAAATCTCCCTCCGCACCTTCTCCGCCCGCCATGACTTCAACATTCACCCATATCCTCACTCTCGGAGAAACAAGAGAATTTCCCATGCGCAGCCGAAAAAAGAAAAGAAAAGAAAAACTGTACCAAACCAAGCGCATGGACATCGAATGCTTGTGGTTTGTGTATCAGAATAGCCGAGTGTTGAGCAGGCCGTGTCATATTTACTAATCGCCATCCATCTCTACCCTACTCTTCCGCCAACAACACAGTCATCACATGCCAATGACGCCAACCATTGACGCACTTTCCTGGAATGATAAGTCCGAGTCCACTCAGCTTGCACAGGATGGCTCATCTCCCCTCCTTTTGCAGACATAAACTTTCAATCGCCATGCATGTGAGCCATCCCTTGCCTCTTCGTACACCCCCCACCCATCGATAGAGCAACAAGAACCCGATCTCTATACCGACGTTGAAACTAACGTGCAACCGAGCAGCCAGCACAAAACATGCCTTGCACCACATAAAGCCGGCCCTGCTTGCTCGCTTCAATCTTCCGCTTTAGTGTTAATTTGCCTGGGAACCGTTGCACAGACATGATATGTAGTGACCACCGCGGTGGAGCTACATGTGTTCATCAACGTGTGACAGAACGCCTCTCGGAAAGAAAGATGCTCGAACGGACAAGCCCGCTAGACCGTTTTAGATGGAAAAGACTCTCTACTGAGCTGCACAAAATGGTCTCCTGGGGAAACGTGGGCGTAGCACCGCAGACGTGTCTCTGCATGTGGACGATACGCATACTCCCATGTCTCATTACAATCACCTTGACTGACTCGAGTCCTCCATGCGCGCGAGAGAGTTTTACTGCACAATCTACTGCTACTACTGTGACCCTGGTGGGTAGACCTCTGCGTTCGATGACTTGCGGTCGCTTCCATATCCCGATGAGTGCCAATCCGGAGAGCCATACGTTGAACCCAAGCCATCGCCGCTCATTACAGTCATGTTGTCCGAAGGTGGCGAGTCTGAAATGGTCATGGAGTTGAAGATGCCGCGCATCTCACGCAGGTCGTCAGAGACCTGGTCCTTGGGCGCTTGTGTGCGTTCCTTGATAAAGTCCTTGATGGATCGGATTATGGGAGGACAGCATTCGTCGTTGGGAAGCCACCAGTCTGATGGGCCGACACCCATCATCTCGAGCATGCGGTTGCGGAGGACGTCCGAGTAGATGTAACTGTTTTTTCTCGTTAGCATACCCTGGTTCCAAAAATTTGGTGTCCGCTTTTCTGTCGCCAATGCATGTGAAGGTCGTACCAAGAAAAAGAAAAAGAAAAAAACAGTTACCTACCCAGACGCTTCGATCTTGGCAAAGGTCCTACGAACCCACATTATAGTCTTCGGATCCTTTGGCAGGAATATGACCGATATCGCAAAACTGACTTGGGCCTCTAGTTGTGAGCCAAGCGGTGCTTCTGGATATGCACACATGGCCTCAAACATTTGTATTGCCTTGTATGCCTCTTTGCTCCATTCCGGGTCCAAAGGCTGCTTCAAAGCCATCGATGATGAGATGGCGAACATGAATTGGATGCCCCATAGATCGAGATTTAGATAGTTTGTTGTCCATAATTGACCACCCCAGATGATGTCCGGCTCATAGGGGTTGACAATGTCATCCGGGTCTGGTGTTCCGGGGATGCTATGTACCATCTGGCTTGGGTCTGTCAAAGCTGGCGGCAAGTTTTGCCGTAAACTCTCCACTCTTTCTCTAAGTAGCGGCAGCTGGGCCATAAAGTCCTGGGGGCTGATCAATCCCTTTCCAGTCCTCGCGAAAAGGTCGTTGGAGTCTTTTGCTACCAATCGCGAGTGTGCAAACCGCTCTTCATACTTCATCTCAATGTTGTCTGGGTCATCGCGGACCTTTTGGACGTAGCAGTTGTGTACGGCTTCGTACCATTCTCGACCTAGCACAGCTTCGCCGCCCGATTGGAAGCCAACGAACAAGTCAAATCGTACATACCACAGTAGTACCTTGACGAGAAAATCAGATTTCGTAATCGTCTCCGGCGTATACAGGCGCGTGAGCATTTCGAATGCCGCTTTCTGGTGGCCCATGAGGTTGACCCAGTCACCAAGCATTTCCTGAGCCCAATATGTTAGTAGGATTCCATCCAGATGTTTTGCGTGGCTCTTACTTCAATACTCGCCAACTGCAATATCGTCAGAAAGGTTGGGAGGCCTTGTTTCTTGTTTTTGGTAATAGATGTTCGCAGCCGCGAGACTGACTCGTTGTAAAACTGGAGGAAGGTTGACATGCGACCGTCGGGTTGCGAAAGGGTGTGGAAGTATGCTGCATAGCCCGCTACAGCATATTTAAGAGGTTCAAACTTCATTACCCAGTTCAAAAAGTCGCCTTTGAGGAAGCCGCCTGTGTCGCGTTTGAGAGAGTAGTGGTGTACGCTCATGTTGGTCTTGAAATAGTTCAGGTAGAACTGTAGATCCCGGGTCATGGATGAGGGATTCTTCGTCGACGGACCAGCCGGGGTGGGTTGTGCGCTGCCTTTGCGAGATAGCGATGGCCGTACAGTAGGGGGGACGGTGGATGAAGCTTCAGTGGAGGGCGAGGCACTTTGCTCCAGGAATGAGCCTGGCGTATGGGATGAATCGCGCGCATCTTGGCTCTTGGACATGTTATCGTCGTCATCGTCGTAGTAGATGTAATCATCATCCTCGTCTTCGTCAACAATGACAGGTAAGCGTTTCCCGTCCTTGCTCTCCTCGTCGTGGTCTTCAGGCGACGATGGGTCATCGATGCAGGAAGACTTGCTCGGCTTTGACCCACTGCGCGTAGACTTTTGGTTGGATTGTGCGTCTGGGTAGATGCATTCGCGGGGTCCCTTTTTACATCCTAGCAACGGCTGTCAGCTTATGCCACTTTGAATAGAGCAAAAGCGAAGCAAGACAAAGGCAAACTCACGTTCACACACGGGACGAGCTTCGTCGCACTGTTACACGTCAGTCACGCGTTCTTGACGGGACGTATGGTGCATACCTTTACTCTTCGCTGTCTGCACATGTAGCAACCGCTCCGAGTTCGGCGATGTTTGACCTGCTCGCCCGGCGCTGGCCGTCTGCGCGCGCGACCATTGCCACCATGCGCGGCGCCCATGGGGCCGGAAAGGTCTTCGAACTGCTCGCCATAGTTTGGCTGGCCAATGTTCTCGTACTGCACAAAGGGTCCGGAGGCGGCGGGTTGAAATGGGTTGTCTGGCAAGGTTGGAGTAAAGGAGCCATGTGGGATTATACTTGGTGGGGCATGTTGGAGGTTGGCGTTGGGGTCGATGTTGTAGTACTGCGGCGGTATACTATGGCCTGGGTTGGAGTAGTAACCAGACATGACTTTTTTCTTTGGAGTGGGTGTGTTTGCGCGGTGATGGAGTGAAGGTTGTCTGCAATGGTAAATGGTTGACGGTAGGGTTGCCGCAAAGAGATCAACGTCATTCAATTGCAAGGGTCCGAGGTCGATCGCCGTGTCCACGGGTGTGACAATGGCTCGGGCGCCAGGTACGGGACTTTGAAGGGATATAGTCGTGGAAACACGCTTGCAGGAGTGAAGCCGTGATTTAGGTTAGTTAATGCACGCTGATTCCGGCGCGCGGGTGTTGGCCCAA
>Ga0265797_10009288_pt1 | contig 12837 bp, 11 predicted proteins | sample P2T30metagenome_FD_192433 | JGI IMG/M metagenome (GOLD analysis project Ga0265797, IMG submission 192433) | Plant litter microbial communities from East Loma Ridge, Irvine, California - P2 T30 | ecosystem: Environmental > Terrestrial > Plant litter > Unclassified | place: USA: California... | reverse complement strand
CCTGTCGATCGCACTCGTGGGTTGCGGTGGCGGCGGCGGCGGTTCGCCAGCAAGCACCCCTGTGGCAACCACCCCGGCTCCAGTTGTGCCGACCCCAGTACCGACCCCGACCCCGGCCCCTGTCGTCCTCGCTGCTACCACGCAGGCCGCTGTGGCGCCGACTTACATGGCAAACTCGCAGGAGCGCCGCGCTTTCGATGCACTGGCAAGCTTCCGTAGCGCCCTGAACCTCGGCCCTGTAAATCAGAACGCCAAGGTCGATTTGGCAGCCAAGGCACACTCCGACTACGTTGCCACGAACAACGGCGGCGCAACGCCCCACGATGAGGTCGTCGGCAAGCCTGGCTTCACTGGCGCGACCGTGAAAGAGCGCCTCGTGACCGCTGGCTACGCTGCGACTGATGCAGCCGAAGTAATGGGCTGGACTGGCGCGGGCGCCGACGCTGCCGAAGTGATCGAAGGCCTGGCTGCTACGGTGTACCACCGCGTGATCATGATGAATCAGGGCTGGACGGATTTGGGTATCGCTCCACCAGTCGTCTCGGCTGACATCAACGCTACCCGCCCGGCATTCATCGACTTCGGCACGCTGACGATGAAGCAGAACGTCGCCGGCGACTATGTAGGTGTCTACCCAGCCAGCAACCAGACCGGGATCGCCTTGACGCATGCACCAGAAGCACCAAACCCGTTCGCTGACATCGACGGCACCAATGCCTCGTTCTGCGCCAAGACGAGCTATCCGATCAGCCTGATGACCCAGCAAAGCACCAAGCTGGCGGTGACTTCGTTCACCGTGACTGAGGAAGGTCAGAGTACTCCGATCGAGGTTCGCCTCCTGACCAGCGACACCGACAAGACCGGCTTGCTTCCACAGTATGTAGCCTTCATCGTCGGCAAGCTGCCTTTCAAGGCCAGCACGAAGTACAACGTAAAGTTCCGCGGTACTGCGACTGGCGTTGCAACTGGCGCTGCGAACGGAGTACTGAACATTGATACTTCGTGGAGCTTCACGACGGCGGCTAAGGACTTCCGCTGCCAGGGCTAAAACTGGAAGGGCCGCAAGGCCCTGCCGATCGAGGAAATCCGGCGCTTGGAAACGAGTGCCGGATTTTTTTTGATCGGCGTTTGCCGAGATGCCCTTGAATAGAAAAAGCCCAAGATCGCGTCAACGAACTTGGGCTTTTTCAGGTCAAACCGCTAAGTTTCCCGAGCGCTCCATTACCGCCAAACGATTCCGCCAGAACGGCAATCCATTTGCCCCCACTCGCGGGCCGGGCCATAGCTCTCGGTAGTTCTACCATCAGGATAGGTGCAATATGTGTAATCACGCATTGCGACGGGTTGATTCATCGCACCGCTGCTGCAGCTGCGCCCTCCAGTCGGATATACGTCGTCGTAGGTAGCGCAACGTGGCTGCGTCGAAATGCACTGTGAACCGTTCCAGGTCGAGCCTGCTGGGCACGAGGGCGAGTAAGTGCAATTGGTAGTGTTCCAAGAGCCATAAGTGACCGCGCCCGTGCAATCATTCCGGCTTACGGTGCGGTAGGCGGAGCCGGAATAGTTGGCCGGACACGACCCCGATTCATTCCAGGAAGACGTCCCGCTACACACCGGCGTCTGCGTGCAGTTCGAGTAATCCCAGCCGCCGTAGGACGTACCAGAACACGAATTGTTCGTCACCGACCTATAAGCCGTACCGGTGTACCCTGACTGGCACGAGCCCGTTTGAGTCGATGTGCTCTGAGTGCAAGCGACGGTGCAATTTGAATAGTCCCAGGAGCCATAGTTCGTGGAACCTGTGCAGGAATCCGTCGTTACCGATCTGTAGGCCGTGCCGTTGTAGCCGGCTTGGCACGAGCCGCTGCTAGTCGACGTTGAAGAGCACGCGCTGCACGATGCGCCGTTCCAGTATTGACTGCCCGTGCAGCGGGAAATGCACGATGGATTCCCCAGATAGTCGTGTGTGACCTTCTGGGATGACGGACAAACTGGATCCACATTCACGCAATGGGCAATGCCACTACCCGCTGTCGACCATTTCTTCCCGGCCGGGCAAGCTTTGGCGATCGGCGCCGTCAGACACGACTCCGGATTATTCAGACACCGAGTGACATCTTGGGCACTGGCCGAGAATGCTGTAAGCGCAAACCAAAGGCCCACGAGTAGTTTCTTCATTGCGTTTTCTCCTTATCTTGTTGATTCTGAGGACTTGCTGCACTGCCCTGCCCCTCTTCCCTGGCTGCTTCTTCGGCTGCAGCCTTTTCGTCGGCACAGATCAGGTTGTCGTACTCGTCGCGCTGGCCTGGTTTTCCGTCCGCGCATACCCTGTCGTCGTCCACGCAGTGAGAAAAGCCACTGCCCGCCGACGACCAGTGGCGCCCCTCGCCGCAGCCTCGCGCGACTGGGTCGGTCATACAAAGGTCGGGGGAGATCGAGCAGTCGATCTGGGGCTTACTTGCCGCTGGCGGCAACAGTTGTTTCGCCGGTGCCGCTCTTGGCTGCCACTGCTTGGGCTGTACAGGCGCCAGTACATGACTGCCAGCGCGCTCGGCGGCTAAAGCGGGGCAGACCAAAGCCGCCAGCAACACTGCGACGATGAATTTCGGTGAAGTGCGCATTTTGTTCTCTTAGGGGTATTTGCATTCCAGGTACATAAGTGCCTGGAGGTTGTAGACGTTGGCTGAGGTCTGAGTCCCCATGTCGTCACGCAGCTTGTAGGAGACAGTCCAGCTGTTGGCGTTCGCTACCGCAGTCAAGTTGGTGACCTGCTTTGGCGGAGCCGAGCTGACGTCCACGGCGGTTTGCACCATGCCGAACCGGAAAGTTGGTGTGCCGCCCGTGTCGCAAGTCGGATACGGTACTACCGTGCCATCGACTACGCTCTGGCGAGTGATTTCCACGTACTTTCCGATGGCATTGGCCAAAGCGATGTATGTCGATCCGCGACACAACACGGCTTCGTCAGTCGACCAGCTGGTAGCAAGCTGCCCTGGGCGGCTACAAGCCTCGCCCTTCTCTGCGAACGGTCCCACGTTCGCACGCCAGATATTGCTTCGGCAAACGAGGATGGCTCCATTCGCTGCCGTGCCAATGGCGCGCAAGTCCGTGCAGGTCCCGCCAAGCGTCTGGACACCGGGAGCGAAATAGGTGCCCGACACTTTGCCGTTAGTGGCGGTGATGTTGCCGCTTGCGGTCGTGATCGAGCCCGTGCCAGTCGTGATCGAGCCCGAGGTCGTTGTGATCGACCCGGTGTTGGTAGTGATGTTACCGCCCGTGGTCGAGATGTGGCTCGTGGCCGCAATGGTCGACGCATCTGCGATTGGATTGCCGCCCAGGCGAAGCGTCCCCGCCATTGGCCGGGAGCCGTCACGTGGCAGCAAGTGGTCCAAGCCGTTTGCTGCGACCGACCCATAGCCGACACGCATGACCAGTATGCCTGGGGTATTACCGCGCGGGTTTGCCAGTGCCCAGTCGCCGGCCGGCCCGGTAAGCAAGGCCCCAGCGCCCACCTTCGAGCTCGCGGCGTCGATCCCGATCTTATTTGCGATATTCCCGACCCGCTTACCGTCGGCCAGGTTGGTTGTCGGATCAAGGTACGGATTGACGGAAACCACTGTGCCAGTGACGTCCGTGCAGTTGACGTTCGGCGTGCAGCCCGCCGGCAGCAGCGACAGACTGACCGTATAGGTCATGCCGATCTGGTTTGCCAGGTTGTAGCCGGACGGGATGTATGGGTTATTCGCGGGGCTGGCCTGCAACTCCTGCAGCGTCGGGCCGAGGGGAGCTGCGAATCCGGTGATCGCCGGTGCCGCGCTGTTCAGGAAGGTCAAGCGATTGTCGTTGATGTACTTGTTGACACCAGCCTGGATCAGAACGCCGTGCTTCGCTACGCTGGTATCAGTTTCGTCCATGGCACGGGCAACCTGCACCCGGTTCCAAACCAAGAGCATCGCGCCCGTAGCTGCTACCAATACCAAGACCTCGATCAAACCGAAGCCCGACTGGTGGGGTGCACGCATACTGCGCGAACCCATCTTATTTCTATACCTTTTGATCACTTCAGCTCTCTCGCCTTGAATGAAAGAAAGCGATGGGGGCCGCAAGGCCCGACATCGCTTTCGCCGCTACCAGGAAAACAGATTATTGCGGTGGCAGCGATCGGGTGAACGTCGCAACAATCGTCTGGTTGTCGTTCGTCGCCGCCGCATTGCACTGTGCACCCTTGGTGTCGGTGTTCAGCGCTTGACGCAGGGCCTTCACGGGGGTGCCGTTGACCGTCATCAGCCAGGCGCTCGTGTTGAGCTTATCGGAGACCGCATTACACATCTCGTTCGACAGCGCTGGGAAGGTTAGCGTATAGCCGTCGTTCTGGCCGGCAACCACAACCGACGCCGGTGCGCAGGTGATCTGGCTGTTTGGCTCGGCGCTATAGAAGACGGTTGGCGTTGCAGGATTGGTGCGGTCGACGCGGAACGAAGTGCTGGAGAAAACGCTGTTGTTGGCCAGGGTGGCGCACGTCAGGCCGGTGAACACGCCTGGGTACACCTTCGGCGCTTCATTCTGGACGGCAGCGACGCTGTTGTAGAGAGCCTGAGCGTTCGTCGTAACCTCGGCGCCGCGCTTGGCACGCATGATGGCGAACGTCGCGATCCCGATCAGCGCCATGACGCCGATCAGCTCGAACAGGGTAAAGCCGCCCTGACGCGAGCGACGACCGAAGACTTTACGAATAGTGGTTTTCATTACAACAGAATCCTTGAGCGAGTGGTTAGATGGAAATATTCCGTGGCGTTTTCCGCCGGCTAATTTTGTTACGTTTTATGAGCACAAAATAACACAGTGCAATTGTTGACGCAAACCAAAATTGAGACAAAAACGTCAATTTTTTTTCGCCATCAGCGCCGTTGACTCGTGTCGTTCGACATCGCCTGGGAGGCTTCGGAAAAGCCGACATTGCCAAGCATAAGGATGCCGACAAAACCCAGTAAGACCAGTACCGAGAGCATGGTCACGAACTTGGCCGTCACCTGCATGCGCTCGACCATACTTGCGGTTTCGTCCATGCAGCTCTTGATCACAAGCTCAGGAAGCGCGTCAGCCAGCTTCTCCTCACCGGCCAGGACGACGATCCGCGCTGCTAGCATTTTGGGTAGCGGCAGCTCGCGCAGCGATGTCAAGACAGGCCTGCCCTTCCCTGTGTGGACGCGAATCTTATCCATCTGGTAGGTCATCCACGCGGAGCCATTCGACGCGACCTTGTTGAGCGCAACCGTATCAGCAATATTCGCCTGGATCATCGAGCAGATCGCTGTCACGCTTGAGATCAGATCCATCTGCGCGAAGAGCGTGTAGGGCACCATCTTCCTGTCGAGCCAATCACGGCCGGGGCCGGTATAGTTGGGGAGACTCCAAGCCACCCAGGCAGCCAGTCCAACCACCGCCGCGAGAACACACGCTCCACCGAGCCCGGTCGAGAATTCCAGTACGGAGTATGCGAACTGTCCATAGCTCGGCCAATATTTCAAGGGCACACCCTTGAGCATGTCGGCGTAGATCACATTTTTGAAAAAGAAGAGAATGCCGATCAGCACCAGGCCGGTAACGGCCGGCATGATCAGTGGCAGCGTCACCGACCGGATCATTGAGGCTCGCTGCGCAAGATTGGCCGCATACATCTGGTAGAGCTTGCCGGCGCCCGATGGATTCATTTCGGCAGCCGAGATGATTACCGTATCGCTTTCGGCAACCAAGCCGCTCGTCGCCCGCGTCAGCGAGCCGGGGTGCGCAAGCATCCCTTCGCCCCAGAGCGTCATCATCGGGCCGATGCCAGGCACGTTATGCTTCGCGTATTCACTGACCAGGCCATTCAGCGGCGCACCAGCCGACAACGACGCCCCAAGGTCTCGGTAAAACGCTGGCCGCTGCTTATTGAAGGCGCGACGCGCGCTCCAGACCTGCCAGGCTTCGGCGATCGAACTCATTCCATTTCCTTCGTTATTGCGCGCTCGCGCGCTGGGGTTCGGGCAAGGCCATGACGGTGCTCACGCTTGGCGCCGACCGCGCGGCAGGCACAAAACCCGCTGGATTGACTACAGTTGCGTCCTCAAAGCGGCCGCAGAGACGTTCGACCGAGCGCAGATCCACCCGGCCCTGCAGCGCCGCCTTCAAGCCAACTTCGAGGGCAGTGTTGCCGCGTGTGCTGGTCATGTCGTCAAAGCGCGAGTGGGATTCACGCCATTTCCGTTCCAAGCCGACGAAGTCGCGCTTGCTGATCAGGAATCTGTCTTCGCTGTCCGGCTCGAAATACTCGGACAGAATTCGGCGGCCTTGGTATCCAATGCGCGATGCGTGACCTTGAGCACGGCATACCTCGCAGCCGTCTGGGTTATGCGCGTCGAGGCTGTCTACGTTCACCTGGTAGGTCTTGTCGATGTGGCGCAGCAGTTGTAACCCAAGCGCCTCTTTCGCTTTGCCACCGCGCAGGGCGCACGTGCAAAGCTTCCGTACCAGCACCTGGTGCAGGTTCAGACCGAGAACGGCTGAGTGAGACAAAAGATCAGCTTCCAGCCCCATCTTCGAGCTCAGGAAGTACGGGATCTGACCGAGCACGGAGTCCGAGTGCGTCGTCGTGTAGACCGGGTGGCCGGACAGAACGATGTTGATAACCATCTCCAGCGTTTCGCGCGAGCGTACCTCGCCAACGAGCAGGGCATTCAAGTCGCCCCGCTTGAGCCGCTGTAGGAACAGGTCGATCGCCGCTGCGGTCGAGACGTTGATTTGGGCCGTGCCTCGGTGCGTGTTCTCGATCGGATCTTCACCTGCGTACTTCGCCTCATTCTCCGGCACTAGGTCGAACACCGAACGTAGCGTGGTCGACTTGCCCATATTCATCGAGCCCGAGATACAGAACATCCGCTTGTGGTTCGCTATGTACCGGTGCACGGCGGCGATAACGTCCGGGAAGAACCCAAGCGTCTCCAAGGTCGGAACATCGACCCGGTCGACGTAGATGAGGCGTAGGACAAGCTTGAAAGGCTTGTCTCCGTTCGCCGCCACAGCGTCGCCCAGGTCGAACGTAGTGAAGCGGCCGCGGATGGTCTCGCCTCGGGCGCCCACACTACGGTCATTGAGCGTCGCTTCGAGGAAGTTACCCGGATTGAACTGCGTGTCGGAGCGGTTCGAGCACAGCTCGTTGTACATGTAACCGATCATGCCGCGAAGCTCGGCAGGATCTTTCATGGCCGGCGGCAGGTCTTCGACGGTCACGATCTCGCCGTCGACCCTGAATTGGATAAGCGATCGGTTGCGCTTCGTCTTCTTATCCTGGTCATACCGCACGAAGATATGAATGTCCGCCGTGCCCAGCTTCACAGCTTGTGTCAGCAGCTCGGTGACCATCGCATTGAAGCGGTTGCCGGACTGCGCTTGTCTTTGTTCATGGTCGCGACGGATGATCTTTGCGTCGTGCTTCGATACCCCTTCGCCGGTGAGGTGTTCGTTCGCATCGACGCCGTTGATCTCGGCAATAAGATAACGCGCGGCTTCCAGCGGTTGCGCTGGATCGAGCAGCACCTGCCTTTGCTCCGCGATCGATCCCAGCTCGCGGTTGATCGCCAGGCCGTGACGCATGTTCTCAGGGCTCTCCGTCCAACCAGCCACGGAAAGGCGCAGAGTACCGAAGCGCTTCATGCCACTAGATGGGACGGGGAAGGCAATTACCGCTACGGTGTGCAGAAGGGAGTCGGTCACGCCCAGGCGACCGGATGGCGCCTTGTTCCCGCTCAGGGGGAACCAGCCCGCCGGCAGCTGATCAGAGCTGTCAAATACGGTGCCTGGCGAGAAGTGAGGCTCACTTTCCGACATGTGGCCAACTTGCGCGCCGACGCCAGGGGCAATGACGCCCTTTGCCGTGTCGCTTTGGGTCGAGCCTTTCAAAAATCCGAAGAGTGTGGATCGCATTTTTTTTCCTTCTTTAGCGATCGCCGCTGGCAAGCTTCGGGCTCGGGAGCGCGCCGGCCTGCACAATGTTCCGTGCGCCAGGGCTTGGCTCGCTCGCCGCAGCCGCCTGGGCTTCCTCGACGACGACGGAGCGCATCTGCAGAGCCAGCGGGTAGGTGACGGCGCCCTTCCGCAGCGAGACCCACTCGTCTTTCACATCGATGACGGTCCAGCCTTGAACAGTTTCACCGACGCGACGATCCTCGAACTGGCCGGCGGCCGTATAGAAGCGGATGGTCGTGTCAGGCTTTACGCCAAAAATAGCGCGCACCTGCAGGCCGTCGGGCACGACAGGCTTCGCTGCAACCTTCACTTTTTTCTTCACAGGCACTGCGACAGCTGGCTTTTCCTCAACACCCTTCGCCTCGCGCAGCGCGCGACGCTGTTTCTCAAATTCGACATCGCGCTGCATGTCGGCGAGTTGGCCAAGGGTGTACGTTTGCACCGGTGCAGCGGGCGCGGCCGCTGTTGCAGGCGCTGCGTTCGCGAGAGCGGGCACTTGAGCGCCGGCTGCGTATGAAAGCGCCAATGCGATCGAAGTCAGGACGGCTTCAAGGATTCGTTTTTTTTGCATACATTTCTCCTGCCAAGGTGACTACACCGCTGCCGACGGTAAGCGTTTTCCAGTTGATGGCGTTGGCGAATACGCCGCCAGCTGCTGGAATCTCTACTAAATCCCATAGGGGATAGGTCACGGTGACGCCGGTCGAACGAACGATCATCGGCACAGCGGCTTCATTGATGCCCAGGTTTGCCGGGAAGGCCTTGTATTCTTTGGTCAGCGTCCCGGACACCTTCTGCGTTGGCACCAGCTTCTGGATTAGGGGCCAGAAAAGGAGCGGCGATTCCGTCTCGTTGGCAAGGCCGTCGATGCTCGGCACCGCCGCATCCGGCAGATCGTGGAGCGTCATGCTCACTTCCACAGTCGCTCCGTCTTGACCGAAGGAAGTGACCACGAACTGGCTGCGCACATCCGCGATAAATTCGTTGAATGTAGCGGCACTGTCGCCACTCTTCTTGTAGCTGAAGATACAGGTGCCGCTGACGATGTCACACGTAACTGGCGTTGAGATCTTGAAGCCGCCCACGTATTCCCTGACCTGGCGAACACGCTGTTGCACGGCGCGCGCGCGGCCCAGGCTCCCCCATGGCTGCGTCGACCACTGTGCGTCCAGAGCCTTTTGGTAGACGACGCTCGGGGCCTGTTGTTGCGCTAGCACCTGCGCATTCTTGGCGCTCTCTGCGAGCTGATAGTCCTCCCAGGCCATATAGCCCAGAACGGAGGCACCTGCTACGACAACGACAATCGCGAGTTGCCGTACGTCGGTACCAACAGCGCGAACAGTAGGCACCGCGGCGACATTAAGCGTCAGCTTTTCCAGCGTGAGGTTGTGAGATACGCCCGCCCAGGTTCCGTACAGGGCCGGCGCACCGGTCGCACCCAGAAGTCGCAGCTGGTTTTCCCAATTCTTCAAGGTGGAGTCAACGGCATCGGCCGGGACGACAACATCGAAGTCGCCTGGTGCAGGGTGTCCGTTGATGGAGGTGCACATGGCATATGCGGATTCACCTGGGATCTTCGCGATGAGGATCGCGCAGACAGGAAGATTTTGCTGCGCGCTGAACAGCTCTGCCAAGGAGTACACCTTTGCAAAGCGCGGCACCTTGCCCAATGCACGCTTTTCCATCGCGGTCAGGTAGCCCCAAGCATTGCGGATGCTGCCGGCGGCATGCCTCGCCTTTTTAGCGGCTACCAACTCACTTTCGCTGACGGCGCCGTTGCCCTTCGCGGGCCTGGAAAACTTCGACATGAACGAAGTGCTTTTCTTCGCGGTTTGCCGCTCTGACTCTGGATAGAGCCAGTGCATCCCCGCAAGCAGGAGTACGCCGTCGACTTTGATAATCTGCGCCATTGAATGCCCTGTGCTGTCAACGCAACCGCATTGTGACGACCAAGTAATACTGGTCGTCTGCGCTATTGCCACCGATGTTGCCCCCGAAGATGGCCGAGACGTGCTTATCCAGGCTCTGGTCAGTGCCTTCATTGGTTCGACCGCTAATCGATGCGAGGACGCGCGATTCGCCGTTGGCCAGAGTGACGCGTTGACGGGCCAGCTCGGTGTCTTTGTCGAGCAGCTGAACAGTGGTTTGGCTGTCGCCTTTGCCACTGGTGTTAGTGCCGAACGGATTCTTGACCGATTCGCGGATCGAGATGTCGACTGTGGCTTCGGACTCGCCAGTGATGGCCGGTACAAGCATCAGGGTACGTCCGGCGTTCTCCGTTTTCGTTTTCTGTCCAGAAGACACGCCAGACAGCGACGACGCTGCTGAGACCTCGTTCACATAGTCGAACGTCTTGTTGGCGGCATGCATAACGCCGATACGGTTCTGGGTTTCCAGCATAAAGCGGCGAACCACGGTTGCCTGCCCGGTCTCATTGAGAGCCGAAATCAGCGCCTGTGAACCTGCGAAACGGTTTTGCCCATCCTCGCCCCCCATCAGGGTAGCTCCGAGGATGCCAGCACCCTGCTGAATCGCCTGCACCGGCGCCAGATAGTTCGTGCTTACGTCTTTCAGTGCCTTTGCGCGCTGATACACGACTTGCCAGTTGAGGCCGGTTTTGCCCGCGTTCTTACTGGAGTAGCGAACGACTTCGACGTCGAAGATCACACCGCGATTCATCAGGCGCTTCTCGCTGTCGATGTACTCACCGATCTTGTCCAGTGCTTCGGGCGTATCAGTAACGGTGAGGGATCCAGTTGCCGGGTTGTAGGTTGGCTCGGGAGCGCCCTTGCTCATCCATTGCTTGATGCCAGGAATGAGGGTCTTCGGTGCATCGATCTCCTGAAAGGTCGACTTCATGCTCGACGTGGCGCTGAAACCGCCTTCGCCGCCGCCACTGTCTACGCTCATCGTGCCGCCGGCTGTTGCCGCGGCCACGCCGATCACAAAGCGGCGAGTAGTCGTGCGGAAGAACTCCAGCTGGCCGTTCTCGAACTCGGTGTGCACGCGATAGCGCGCCGCGAGCTGCTCGAACAGTGGTACCAAGCTCCCCTTCGACGCCACCGGGATCGTGACGGACACCACTTTTCCTGATTCATCAAGCAAGGCGTCTGGCTTCACGCGCACCGGGATGCCGGTAGCGACGTTAATCTTCTGTGCGAAGTCGGCCAGCGGAATGATCGTATTGCCATTCGTGTCGAGCACGTTGTCGGCGAAGCGGAGATTGACCTGGGCTTCGCGACGCAGTGCGGCCGGCCATTGGGTCGACTTGTGTGGCGTGATCTGACGGCTGCCGGTGTAAGGGGTGTCAACGTCCTCGACCATGCCGCGCACAGCTGCTTCCTTGCGCTGCTTGTCCAGGCGCCACTCGGCGATCGTGCCTTCGTTTGATTTCACGGTCGAGTGCGCCTTGACCGAGTCGTTGTGCGCCGTGAAACCAGCGCATCCTGCCAGGGCGAGGGAGGCGGCGATAACGGTCAGCCGCAGGGTGAAGATCTTGGCCATCAGATGTTTCCTTTGCAGCGCTCGTCGAACTTGATGATGCGCAGAACATTTTTCGGTTTGTTAGGGTGGATGCAGGCGCGAACGCGGGTGCTGCCGGCCTGTTCGGCCTGGCTGGTTTGCACGGAGGTGAGCAGGTCGCGCACGGCAACGCGCATGTCGGTGCCCCAGTCGTTCTCAGCACTGATCTGGTATTCCACGCCGATCGGCTCCCACACGTACTGCATATTTGCCTGTGCGGCCCAGCGCTGAAGCACGGCCGAGACCTGGTAATCGGAGCCCGTCGTGGTGAAGGAGGCTGGTGCTGCCGGTGCCGGTGCCGGCGCCGCTACGCCACGTGGCGCGGCTGGGCCCAATCCATCAGCAGTCGCCTGGGCGCCAAGTGCGCGCGCTGGAGCGACAGGACGGTCGGCGATAGTCACCCGTTTGTTCGTCTGGTCGACCGCGATGCGCACCGAGGCGCTGGCCGCTGCCTGGCCCAGCAGCTGCGCCCAGGTACCCGTTCCGCTGATCTTGACGTGCTTCTTGCGCAGATCGGGCGTGGTGTAGTCGACCTTCACGTCACCGGGGACAATGTCCGCAATTAGGTCTTCGACGGAGATCGACTTGTAGTTGACTTCGATAACCGCGTCGCTTTTGCGGTTGTCGACAAAGGCTGCGTACGATGAACCGGCGCCCATCATCAGGGCCATCAGAAGTGCTAGTTTTGTGATTTTCATTTGCTTTACTCTCAATATTTTCCGGTTCGTACATATCGCCAGTACCGCGGCGTGCGGGCCAAAATCACACCTCGGCGGAGCCAATAGCGCGCTCTACGCCACAACCACTGCATCGAGCGTCCACCGAACGACATGTAGAAGCTGACGCCGGCGTAACACATCAAGAACACGATCGTCGCGTAGTGGAAGACAACCGCCGCCAGCAGGATCGGGAACACGACGGAGCCGTCGATCTTCCCGATCTTTGTTCGGTGCCCTGCGTTTCGCCAGTCCATCAGCCCCTCGCCTTGTCGAAGTAGAGTTGCGCCTCCTGGCGGCCCATCTGCGTGATCTCGCGGAACTGCCGAAGGCTCATCTCACCGCTGCGGATATATGGAACGCACTGCGAGGCGAAATCCTGGCCGTGCTCGATCAGGTAGTTGCGCACGAAGCGCGACCAGCGTGAGTAAGGCCACTCTTCGCTCTGCAGCGCATCCTTGATGTCGGAATCGAAGACGATCCACGAGGTCAGAGGAACCACCGGGCCGTTGTCGAGCTTGATAATCTTGCGGGAGCAGATCATGCGCAGCGCGCCGAGCATTTTGGAAGCCGCGGCCGAGCGCACCTCGGGCGG
>Ga0265797_10009287_pt1 | contig 12837 bp, 12 predicted proteins | sample P2T30metagenome_FD_192433 | JGI IMG/M metagenome (GOLD analysis project Ga0265797, IMG submission 192433) | Plant litter microbial communities from East Loma Ridge, Irvine, California - P2 T30 | ecosystem: Environmental > Terrestrial > Plant litter > Unclassified | place: USA: California... | reverse complement strand
GGATCGAGATCACATCGCCGTCGCGAGCGGTCAGCGAGATACCTTTGAGTACCTCCAGCTCACCGTAGCGTTTGTGCAAGTTTCGGATTTCAAGCGCGGGCGTGGCCTCGGCCATGTGCGGTCCTCATTGTATTCGTTGCGTTCTGCACTGTTGGGCCGCCTTCCTGGCGAGGCGCCAAGCTAGCATAGCGTTTGGATGACAGCCAACAGCGCTGCGGACGGTTAACAGGTGGTCTGCGGCAGGGTGTCGCATCAGCGCAGCGGCGTGTCGCGCCATCAACAACCGAACAGACGTTTGAACCCGAAGAATCCACAGGCTTCGCGTAAAAAAGGGCGCGATGGTGCCAGCTTTGGGCGGGTGTTGGAAGGGTTAACCAGGCAAACGGCGCTTAACGGCACTTTTCTGGAGCGTCACGCACTTTTTGTGTGTGTTTTTGGTGCGCCTGTTCGTTCTGAAGGTGAGTCGCACGGTAACGCTATAGCGGAATGCCATTGTTCTCAAAGACTTGCGGTCACTGCTGAATAGTCCTACAGCCCGCGTCAATTGCGGCCTTGTTACATTTTGGCGCAAAAGTTGCGTAAAAAATAAAGAACGCCCTGTTGGTTTCTTTTCACGAGAAAGACCGCAGGCCAGGCGAACCGTTTTCGCAATTCCTCGCAAAGGTGTGTCAATGAGTAGTACGCAAAGCTCCAATGACCTCGAACAGGGGCTCAAACCGCGGCATGTCACCATGCTGTCGATTGCTGGCGTTATCGGTGCCGGTTTGTTTGTCGGCTCCGGCCACGCGATTGCCGCCGCCGGCCCGGCCGTGCTGCTGGCGTATGCGGCTGCCGGTACGCTGGTGGTACTGGTGATGCGCATGCTGGCCGAGATGGCGGTTGCGTCGCCGGACACCGGATCGTTCTCCACCTACGCCGACCGGGCGATCGGCCACTGGGCCGGGTTCACCATCGGCTGGCTGTACTGGTGGTTCTGGGTGCTGGTGATTCCGTTGGAAGCCAACGCGGCGGCGACCATCCTGCATGCCTGGTTCCCCGACGTGGCGATCTGGGCCTTCACCCTGATCATTACCTTGCTGCTGACCGCAACCAATCTGTTCAGCGTAAAGAACTACGGTGAGTTCGAGTTCTGGTTTGCGCTGATCAAGGTCGTGGCGATTGTAGGCTTCGTCATCCTCGGCCTGGCGGCGATCTTCGGCTTCTTGCCCACCAGCCAGGTCAGCGGCGTGTCGCACCTGTTCGACACCCAGGGCTTTATGCCCAACGGCATGGGCGCGGTGCTCGCGGCGATCCTCACCACCATGTTCTCGTTCATGGGTACCGAGATCGTGACCATCGCCGCCGCCGAATCGAAGAACCCCGGTCAGCAAATCACCAAGGCCACCAACTCGGTGATCTGGCGGATTGGCTTGTTCTATCTCTTGTCGATCTTCATCGTCGTCTCCCTGGTGCCTTGGAATGATCCTACGCTGGCTGCCGTGGGTTCGTACCAGACCGTGCTCGAGCGCATGGGCATCCCGAATGCCAAGCTGATCGTCGACCTTGTGGTATTGGTTGCCGTGACCAGTTGCCTCAACTCGGCGCTGTACACCGCCTCGCGCATGCTGTTTTCCCTGGGCCGTCGCGGCGATGCTCCGGCCGTGGCCAAGCGCACCAATAAAAGCGGCACGCCTTACTGGGCCGTGTTGCTGTCCACGGGCGCTGCGTTCCTGGCGGTATTTGCCAACTATGTGGCGCCGGCGGCGGTATTTGAATTCCTGCTGGCCAGCTCTGGCGCCATTGCCTTGCTGGTGTATCTGGTGATCGCAGTATCGCAACTGCGCATGCGTCAGAAGCGTACGGCGGCGGGCGAGAAGATTGTCTTCAAGATGTGGCTGTTTCCCGGCCTGACCTATGCGGTGATGGTGTTTATCGTGGGGACGTTGACCATCATGCTGTTCCAGGAAGCGCACCGCGTCGAGATCATCGCGACGGGGATCCTGAGCTTGCTGGTGGTGTTGGCGGGGCTGTTTGTTGCGAATCGTCGCAAGGCCCAGAGAACGGGCACTCCCGTACTGAACTGACGAAATGTAGATCAAAATGTGGGAGGGGGCTTGCTCCCGATGGCGGTGGGTCAGTTAACAAATAAGTGACTAACACCCTGCCATCGGGAGCAAGCCCCCTCCCACATTTTTGTATGTGTCAGTCTGCTGAATTCGTCAGGGACTGGGATGCTGCGACATAGTCCGCTTGGAACTGCGGCGATTCGATCCACGCCAGTGCGGCCGCTTCATCATCGCTGTCGGTGGCCCATTGCCGATATTCGATCAGCGCGGCCAGGATAAAGTCGGTGGCTTCCTCTTCGCCTTCCTGTTCCAGCACCAGCGCCAGCAACGGGTGCGCCAGGAAAGCTGCACACAATGCCTGCTGGCTGGTCTCACCCGCAGCACGCATCTCCACGAACAGCTCGGTCAAATCCACCGACTCAAGGTCGATACGGCTGTCATCACCGGCGAAGGCATCCGGCTTGGTCGCCACGGCGCGCTGCGTACGGTTTTGCTTGGCCTTGGTTTTGGCGCGCTGGGCGCGTTTTTGCTGTTTGTTCGGCGAGGCCATGGGCGTGACGTCCTTGGGGGTCGGAATTAGGGATGGGGTATTGAAGCGCAGGTTGAGACAAATCCCAAGGGAATCCGGGTAGGCTAGGCCTTTGCAACTTGCCAGAGCGTCTTCATGACCCGCGACACCCTAGAGCGTAACCAGATTCCCCTCTACTTTGTCGCCCTCCTGCTGGCCGCTCTCTGTTCGGTAGCCGCGCCGTCTTTCGCTCAGCGTTTGAGCGTATTGATCACGCCCGCCATCGCGGTATTGATGTATGCGATGTTCCTGCAAATTCCTTTCCTCGATCTGCGCCGCAGCTGGGGCAACAAACGCTTTATGGTGGCGTTGCTGCTGGCCAATTTTATCCTGGTGCCCTTGCTGGTATGGGCGCTGACCCGTGGCCTGTTGGCGCACCCTGCGCTGCTGGTGGGCGCGTTGCTGGTGTTGCTGACGCCGTGTATCGATTATGTGGTGGTGTTTACTCACATTGGCAAAGGTGACTCGCGGCTGGTGCTGGCGGCCACGCCGTTACTGCTGCTGATGCAGCTGGCCCTGCTGCCGGTGTACCTGGGGTTGATGCTGGGCGCGCAATCGGAGGTGGTGATCGCGGTCGGGCCGTTTATCGAAGCGTTCCTGTTGCTGATCGTGGCGCCGATGGTACTGGCCGCGTTGACCCTATTGCTTGCGCGACGCTCGACGCTTGTCAGCCGTTGGAACAACGCCTGGGCCTGGCTGCCGGTGCCGGCAATGGCCCTCGTACTGTTTGTGGTGATCGGCTCGCAGATTACTTCAGTGGTTCGGGATATCAGCGCACTGCTGCCAGTGCTGCCAGTCTATGTGGGCTTCGTACTGCTGGCGCCGCTGATGGGGATGTTGGCCGCGCGCCTGTTCGCGCTGCCGGCGGCAACGGCGCGTGCGGTGACGTTCAGCGCATCCACGCGCAATTCGCTGGTGGTGCTGCCCCTGGCGCTGGCGCTGCCTGAAGGCGTGCGCGGGTTGGCTGCGACAGCGGTCATCCTGCAGACCCTGGTCGAGCTGGTTGCGCAGCTGATCTACATCCGCGTGATTCCGGCCCTGGTGTGGCGCGGCAGTCGGTAACCAATGAATCTTCAGGTTCGTTCAGGCGCTATTCAGGCAGGCGGTCGGCACCATAAGCCCGCGCTTCTTACCTGACAGGTCAACCGATGGATCACCGCAGCCGCTTTCGCCTGGAATCCCTGGGTATTTTTCTGATTGCCCTATCGCTGTTCACCTTAGGTATCTGGGACCAACAGCCCCAAGGCTTTGACGGGCGCTGGGCGCTATTCCTGCAGGAAATGTTTCGCCACGGTGCGAGTCTTTTCCCCACCACCTATGGCCAGCCGTACGCGGATTACCCCGGCACCGCGACCTTCTTCAGCTACGTCTTCGCCCGGTTGTTTGACGCGCCCAACCATCTGGCGAATGTGCTGCCCACCGCGCTCGCGTCGGCAGGCGTGATTGCCCTGATCTATCGCCTGCTGGCGCCGTCCAGCCGGCCGTGGGCATTACTGACGGTGCTGCTGACATTGCTCACCACCCAACTGCTCGAAAAGTCACGCTCGGTGTGCCTGGACCAGATGGTCGCGCTGTTGTGCGTGGGCACTTTCTACCTGCTGCACAGCGGCGAGCAGTTGCGCTCGCGGTTCAGGCAGCTGGCAGTGTTCCCGTTGTTCATCCTGGCCTTTGCGATACGCGGGCCGCTGGGGTTGATCGAAGTGTGTGGTGTTGCCTGCGTGTACTGGGCGCTGGGCCGGCCGGGGGAGCGCGTCAGGCAGGTACTTATTCACGGGGCTGCCGGGTTGCTGTTGCTGGCGGCGTGCTGGTGGGTACTGATGAAGCTCGCACGAATCAGCGGTGGCGATGCCTTTGCCGATGAAGTGTTCAAAATGCAGGTGGGCGGGCGCCTCGATGAGTCTGGCGAGCCGTTTTACTTCTATTTCCAGCTGAGTTTGTACCGCTACTTCCCCGTGGTGCCGTTGGCGCTGGCTACCTTGATTGCGCTACGTCATCGCTGGGCACAGCGCTGGGCCAATGATGAGGTGCAGCTGCTGATACGGCTCGGCGCCTGCGGTCTGATGATTTTGCTCGGCCTGTCTGTGCCGCATTTCAAGCGGGCCTATTACATCCTGCCCATGGTGCCGATGTTCGCTGCGGTGGCGGCCTATGGGCTGCTTCAGGCGCAAGGCTGGCTCGTTGGCGTGCGCCGCTGTTACGAAGGGTTGGTTGTGGCGCTGCCGGCGCTGTGCGTGGTGGTGCTGTTTGTGTGTCGGCATGCCTGGCACAAGCAGGGTTACTGGCCCGAGGTTTCGATGCCGTTGTTGATCGGCGTGCTGATACTTTTGCAGGCGGCGGCAATGGTGGCGTGGCGTCGGGCCGCACGCCTGGTGTGGCTCAGCATGATCGCCCTGGCGGCGCAGTGGCTGTTGTTGGTGACCGTGATCGAGCCAGCCAAGGACCTTCAGTTCGATACCCGGCAGTTCGTCAGCCAAGTGGAAGCGTTGCGCGATGCGCAGCCGGGGCCTTTGGTATTTGTCGACCTCGCCCGAGACACCTGGGCGGTACGCTACATGATGAACCTGGACCACGACGAGCAGCCGTTGTTCGTCGGGCGTAACGAGCTGGAGCTGCTCGCCACATTGCCCCGGCCGTCCTGGGTGATTGTGCCGCGCAAGGACACCGCGTTGTTGAAGGGCTCACCCGTGGAGCCGTTGGCGCCGAGCTTTCAGGGGCGGTTGAATGACAATCCGCTGATGGTGTTTTTGCTCAGGTGAGAAGATCTTCAAGCATAGGGATTATCCAACTGCTCCGGAATGAAGCCCTCCTCGCGTAATGACTTGACGATGCCTCTGATCAAATAATTGTTCGAGAATCCAATTGTGTATTGCCGTGCACTTGGACTGATGGGAAGCAGCATGCCTTGATCAACCAGCTTTTTTATCTGGTAGGTCCGTTGTGCTGGGGACAGTTTCGGCAAAACGTCGGCAATGTCGCTCGATTTGACCACTTTCAGTTGGACTGCCGTGGAGAGGATTTTTTCTTCGAGTGCCGTAATCCATCCTCGCTCTTTTGCAAGTGTGACGGTTGGGGTCAGGATGTGTTTGGTCAAGTAATCATAGTCGGTCAGCTTGCCGACTTTTGCCAATTCATCCTTGATGCCCGCCAGAACATAAGTACACCAAGCTTCGAGGCCCGCTTCTGTTCCGGTATCGGCAGTTGATAGCATCGAATAGTACTTTTCTCGATCGATACAAAATACAGCGGTAGGGTTTAGAACCCGCCCGCCTGTATTGACATTAAAGCCGTACGTCATCAGAAGTGCGTAGGTCAGCAGGCGCACGACACGACCATTGCCGTTTCCGAAGGGGTGGATCCAGCCGAATCGATGGTGGGCCAGCGCAACTTTCATCAGGTCGTACTTGGGCGCGTCTTGCTTATTCACAAACCCAACCAGCTCTTGCATGTACCCAGGCACCATCACTGCGTCAGGAGGAAGGTGATCCGATTGGGCGATACGCACTGTGCCTTCACGGTAAGCCCCCGGCGTACGATCACCCTCGCGTGTCAGGCCGTGAACGGTAATTGCGTGAAGCTCTCGGATCGCAAGCTCGGTAAGGGGCGTACCGGGTTGCATGAAGCTTTCAATATATTCCATCGCTTTTTCAATATTCGCGATTTCCCGCAAAGGGTCGGAGCCTTGGGCTGTTCCGTCCACTTTGCTTTCGATGTAATCGGCGAGGGTTGTATGGTTGCCCTCAATACGAGCTGAGCCGAGGCTTTCAAGCGTATGAAATAAATCCTTCAACTGGACGAAGACGGCATGTGGCGTATCCCCGCCAAATTCAAGGCGCCGTAAATGTTCCAGCTCGCTCAGAACGTCAACCAGGCCTGAGTCGAATGAGGGATTCAGTAGCTTGAGCTCATGGTGAACAAACTCGGCCATATCGGAAATATCTCCAGTAGGCTTTCGATTATCTCGAAAAATTAGCGGCCTAGTGCCCGGTTTATAGGTTCTCAGGGCCTGATGAGGGCCTACATTATCTCAAAAGCATTACTCAGATAAGTGAAAAACGTTTGAGAAATAGTCCGGGCTCCCTGGCCACCTAAAGCTTACTTACAACGAAACCCCTCCGGCATCGTAACGGTGTAATTACGTTGCACCCGATCCTGAAAATTCAAATTGCGCAGCCCTTGCTCCACCAGAAAGGCTTCCACCTTCGCCGCCTGGCAGTCGTCGTTATAGGACGACGCCCGCAGCAGGTACACCGCGCGCTTGCTCGTTTCATCCCGGGCGGTGGCCCTGAACGTGGTGAGGGTGGTGTAACCGGTGCGCTCAGAGGTGCCTACAGGGCCGTAGGTGGTGTTTGGGGTGCTGGTGCAGGTCAGCTGGTCGGTTTTCTTTTTGTTCTTCTTGCACTGGGTGGTGGTGCTGTTGGCGACCTGGCCGTATTCGGTGGCGGTATAGCGGTAGGTAACTTGCTTGCTGTCGACGTCCAGGGTGACGGTCATTTTGATCGGTGCGTGGTTCTTGGGCAGGGTGGTGTCGGTGAAAACATTGCGAAAGCCCTGGTCTTTCATGGCGCTGACCATGTCGCGCAGGTAGTAGCGGGCGTTGAGTGCGTTTTCGTCGCTGCCGCCGGTGGATGTCACCAGTACGGTGGCCTGTCGGTCGAAGTGGTAGTCGGGGTCTGGCGTTGCGTTGATCGCTACGTCCATTTGCGTGGCGCATCCACTGAGCATTGCGGTCAGTAGTAATAGCGTGCAGAGCGAGAAGCGGGTCATGAAGGAAACCTTACAACGGCGAAATTGGTTAAGGCTTAACGATTGTGCCTAGCGAAAAATAACCCTCAATAGCCCTGCTGCAATACCGTGACGGCCGTAGCCGGTCGTCAGTAAATCGCAGGCAATAAAAAACCCCAAGGAACATGGTTTCTTGGGGGTTCTCGGTATTTTGGTACAGAGACGGAATTAACAGATGGCTACAGGTAATGAATTTAAAGGGTTTGTCTTCGATAGTATGTGAAACTAATCAAATCCACTCTCTTTTTGACATGTGCCTCCGCAGAGAGAGGTTTTGGCACGCACAAACGCTACTCAGTTACTCACTTTCTAATTGCCGATGAACGGTAGGAGTGCGGAAGCAATTATGTTTTTAGGTTGCTGAGAGGTTTCTGGCACTCCAATCACAGGAGAATTCAGTCATGTTGATGCCGCAGGCTGAATTTTGGCTCTACTTTATTCACATAACCAGCAGAACGATGTTTCAGATAACACTTTTCGCTTGAACTTCCAAGGTGTTAGATCTCACAACTACAGTATCGATCTGATTGATTCAAGCGCTAGGACACCACTGACACAGCAGATCTGGGGGCATAAGCAGCAAGTCCCTGGGCACTGGTTGAGTCAATGATGGATTTAAATGTATCAATTGTTAGCGCTAACTATTTAACCCGGTGGCGGTCCATAATGCGCAATTGCCAAGTCGAAAACTTTAGCCTCCACATCTAAATAGGAGTCTAGGATCTCCTGCGAGACAGGGCTGGCTTCTTTATTCATGACAGATACAGCATGGCCGCGCTCATCCTTGCGTTTCACATTAAAGGCAAAAAACGCAGCATAGCGTTTAGGGGAAACTCCTTCAAACGTCTCAAATATGATTTTATGCTCAGCCGCCAGATCAATCGATATTGCGTCAGAATGAAGATCCATCGCGAGGCTTTTTTCATAGGGTTCAATGTAGACAACCCTTTTTATTCCAGAGGCGATGATATGTCTGGCGCAGTTATGGCAGGGATATGTAGTAGTGTACATAATGCCATTAAGAGTTGTTCCGGAGGCCTTGCGTGCAATATTTAGTATTGCTTCCATCTCGGCGTGTATAGCGCGTGAGTACTCAATGAGAGCGCCTGCTGGCGTATCTTTTAATATTTTCTCGGAAAGCTCAGTCGCTAGTTCGGAGCTAACTCTTCCGCTGTCTTTTAAAATATGGACTATGCTATTTACTAGTCTAAGTTTATGGAAGTCGTTATAGCATTTTCTTCCGTGGGTCACACAGCGCTGATCGTTTGGATTGTCGGCCGTATACAATCCCCCGCCAGCCTGGGGCACATCATTCCATCCTACTGACATGATGTTACCTGACTCGTCGGCGATAGACGCGCCAACCTGACGGCTCAGACAAGCAGACTTCAATGATGCGGAGTGGGCAGCATACATTCCAGATTCATCACTGGTGGGGGTTAATCCGTTCTGCCCATGCACAAGCCCCACAAATCTGCTGCATGGTTTAGCTAAGCTTCTCACGGTTGTAAGAGCATTTCGAATAAAAAAGTCTGACTTTTGTACCGTTTTCTCTAAAAGTTGGCCATGCCGTATATTTTCGTTGCGATCGCGCTCTACCAATTCTTGAGCTGCGACGGGATTCATTCCTTCTTGACGAAGTTGTTCCAGTCGTAGCTGTTGAGGGCTCATAACGCCGACAAGATAAAAAACATTTTTATAAACTAAACGAAAAAGGTCGACCTCTGCCGGATTTTTTAATTGGTCGACAATATAAACAGTTCTAGGTGGGTCGTCGTCACCACTTTCATTAATCTGAAGTTGGCGAGACAGCGAAAGGTCGTGAATTGCTAATGTTGCTAGGCCTTCGTCTCCTAATGCTTTTCTGAGTGCGTTTCCCAGGTCTTGCAGAACCCGATATCTCTCATCGACGCCTAAGTTGTTTATATCTTTGCCAAAGTGCTCTGTAGGTAACGGATGTGTCGAATAGTACCTTTTAATAATGGTACTTAGTTTGATATGTATAACTTCATAGTTGCACAGGCCAAACTGATTTTTTAGTTCGTCAACGACATCTGCTAAGTTACACCCAACGGCACCGCAAACGCCTATGACTATTTCTTTGGTAAGTCGCGACTTGATGCGCGCTTGAATATTTTTATCCTGCTCGGGGGCAGCAATAGGTGCCACCCCAGCTAGAGGCAATGCTTTTACGTTCCCTGTACTCATGATTTCCTGCTTACCAGTGGGTTTTTTTTGCCCGCTCCAGAATTTGCTGAGTCGCGATCTCATGGTCAGTTTTTTTCTTTTTCAGGGCAAACGCGTCTGTGTAAATGACTGCTCCTTTAGAGACGGCTTCAGGAGCCACCTCTATCGCCATCGCCCCGATCGATCCTGACTTTTCTTGATTTCGCATTTTATATCATCCGGATGAGTGAAAAGGCTTGCGCCTCACAAATCTCTATGCTAGCTACCGGTCTGGTTGCACGTGCAGAATAATAGACTGTATAGCTTAATAAGTATCGGAGATCGCGACGAAATCGTTAATTATTTTTTCGAGTGCTTTTGCACCATTGAGGGCGTGATTGATTCATGCTCCTCGGTCAGAGTAGCCCATATAGCCACTATGCACTGGCGGGTTAAGCCTTCTGACTCATGCTTCGTGACAATGGCCGCTCAAGCCTAAGCTTCCCTTTTCTACTTCGATTGACTTGTAATCCTCAGCCGCATGCTTGAGCGAAGTCAGGATTTATCGACCGTTTATCGCTGATCATGAGCATAGCTGTCATGGGCAGAAGTCCTCCAAACCGAGTGGTAGTTTCAGTTGCTCCCTCAAATGAGCGACGTGCGCGTACACGCCCGGCTTGTCATAGCGCCAGTGAGCTAGCCGACGACCACTGCTGCTGGCTTCCTTCTTGCGGTCCTCCAGAGTGCGGTAGGCGTGCCCATACCGAGCTTCGCGGAACGCCATTATTAAGCTCGCTTTCAGTTCCACAATGCGGTCGGTATTGCGGGACAGCGACAGCAGGAAGAACGCTTGATCCTCATTGAGGAGGGCGTACCTGAGGTGCTTGGTACTACGCTGCCCTGACGCTTTCACTGCTTCCGTTTGAAGCGGGAGCAATCCGAACTCTTTGAACTTGTCGGTGTACCGCTCGATCAGTGTGAGGGTGTTTTTGTGCTGATTACCCAACTGCTCGGCGAGCTGTCTGCTATCCACGCGAGGCTCGCCCCCGATTTGGATCACCATGATTGTGTTCATGCTGTCACCCCAGCCGGTGCGTTGGTGCTGAGATAGTAGAGCGCCATGCCTCGGTGAGTTCGCCCTTGATCGTCGGTCAGGATGAGCCGGTGGGGCAGGATCTTGTGGCCCAGCCTACGCAGTTCATTGATGTGGGCGCCAGGGCGAAGGATGTTAAGTTCGCGGATGGCGGTAAAGGTATCAATCGGTCCAGCTTGCAGGCGCTTTAAAGGGCGAGCGCGTTGCGCGGTTCCGCTGGTATTCTCGGCGCAAGTATTTTTGTGGCTGGCCTGTTGGTCGACCTTTTTTTTGTTCATTAAGCGGCAACCTCGCGGCTTTCGGCGATGCGGTCACTCATCCATCCGTAAATTTCATCTTCGACCCACACAGCGCACTTTGAACCCAGAGTTACTTGTTTCGGAAAGTTGTCGGCGGCAATGCGGCGGTAGATTTCAGTACAGGAAAGGCCGTTGATGCCCTCCATAATTTGGCGCTTGATGAGGTGGATTTCTGGTTTGGCGCCGGTAACAAGTGCGGCTTGATTGAATGTCGTGCGGATGGGGTGGGTAGTGGCTGTCATCGTCTAGTCGCTCCAGAGCGTTTTGAGTAATCGACGATGGAAATGCTGGCAGGCTGCGTGCGCAGTTAAAATTGCTGAGCGGCGGCGGATATTCTGTTATCCGGTCGGGCGTGTGATTTATTTCTTTGATTTTTCTCTGCGTGGACGGCCAGGTCGCTTCGCAAACGGTGGTGCCGCATCTTCTGACAGCCACCTAGCTAGAACTTCATCCGTCTCCGGAAGTCTTCCCATGGGCTCCGTTTCCGCTAGGCACCTAATCGTGCGAACCATATCCATAGTTCGATGACTGGCGAAATCTTCGTGAAGCCAAAGTGGGCGAGCACGCTCAGCAACCGCCTTTCTGGTTGCTCTTGCTTCTTCATTGAGAATTTCTACGTTGGTGGGGGTGTGCTTCTTTGCTTTTGGCGTGTTTGACGGGGCTGATGCAACTGGCGGGGTAGTTTGGGCGCGGGCTTTCCGTAGTTGATCATTCTCGATAGCTAGGGTTTTTATCATCCGATCCAGAGAGGTTTTTTCGTCAGTCACGGCCACTTTTTCAGCGTTAGATGCATTGAGAAGTTCTTGTAGGCGTTCTATTTCAACATCCCGCCGGTCATCAGCTCCGATTATCAGGTGTCGTTCAACCCGGATATTAATCCTGCGAAGCTCGGCGCGAGCGATCTCTGGGGTTTGATCCTGAAGCTGCGGGAGGATTGGAGTTACCGTTGCGCCTTTAGAGGCGTAAGACCGCAGCGCCATCTCTTGTATAACTTCCGGTTGACGGGCCGCCTGCTCGCGCTGGCTAAGCAACCATTCTCGATTGATGGCCACATGCGCAGACTCAAGCACACCCCCTTCGGTTTCGATAATGACCGAAGCGTATTTGTTCACAGCTATATCTAGGTATGCGCCAAGCTGGCCGTAGGTGATAGCAAAACCTGGAATGCTTTCCCTATGTTTCAAGCCGGTAATGATGCTACGCCCAAATTCTGTTCGCGGGTCAACCGCGTTAACAGCTTTAGATATAGCTTTAAGTAGCTCGGCGGATTCGCGCCTGAGAGAAGCTATTGCGCTCTCGAGTGGTACATATTCTTCATGTGAAAGCATCTCGCCCCCTCGGCGCATTCAGCGAAGTAGTGGATAAAACCACAGTGCCGAATGTTACCAGCAAAGCCGAGCCAAACCCTAGCAAGACGAAGCGTTGAAGAGAAAACTATTCCGGGCGTTTTATACCCACTAAGTTGGCACCATTGCACATCGCGCCAACAGAGTCGGCCCAGGCCTGCACCTTTTCTCCGCGCTGCTCGACATAGGCTGCGTGGTTGTAGGTGCGGCGTATTCATCGGTATCGCCATGGGCAAGCTGGCGCTCGATCCAATCTTTGTTGTACCCGCGGCCGTTCAGTTCTGTGCTCAAGAGGTGGCGGAAGCCATGACCTGTCTGGCGTCCTTCATAACCCCTGAGCGCCAGCATCTTCGCGCTGCCGTTGAAATGGTACCGATAACGCCACAGTTTGGAGCCGGTCGGGTCACTTCTAGGTGCAGGCCATTGGCGTCGGTCAGCCGGTACAGCTTGTCCTTTGGTTTGGCGGTACGGATGGTGGTATCTGAGATTGGCACGTATCCTCATTGCAGGCCAGGCGGACGTATTGCCGTTTTGGTGT
>Ga0265797_10009286_pt1 | contig 12838 bp, 7 predicted proteins | sample P2T30metagenome_FD_192433 | JGI IMG/M metagenome (GOLD analysis project Ga0265797, IMG submission 192433) | Plant litter microbial communities from East Loma Ridge, Irvine, California - P2 T30 | ecosystem: Environmental > Terrestrial > Plant litter > Unclassified | place: USA: California... | reverse complement strand
AAGTCCAGCCCATGGGTATCATTTTCCTTCCATTCCTTAACACCGAGTCCATGTTCGAGTCTTGCCGCAGTTTCATGATTGTGTCGCTTGCTTGCTGGTGTGGCTCAGGCCTGGCGTAATCAAGGCCAGCGCCATTTGGTGAACCGCCTGACTTGATGCGGGTCCTTTACACCCGCCCATTCTCCCCCCTCATACGCAGGTTCTTCCCAGTCCTCGTTACGGCCTGGACTGGCCTCGCGATCGCGGCGAAACATCGAAGCGTAGAACTCGAGATCGGTAAACGTGATCCCGTCAACGCCGTCGGCCAAACCAGTTTGCCCGATCCGCTGGCAGCAGTGTTTTATGTACTTGAAGAGCCTGTACTTGTTGGAATGCTCAGGCATCATGTTACCACGGACTCGTAGTCTGAAGCGATCATCGTCGTGCTCGACAGTCAAGTCTAAGACGGCTAGAGTGCGGAACGGCGTGCCAACCTCGAAGCGAACTTGTTGGAATTTGACAAGACCTGGGTCTGCGGCGGTGAGGTCGTGGTAGACTTCCTTGGGCAGCCGGAGTTTGCCACAAGCCGCCGATCTGGTGCCCTCGAAGAAGACTTCTTGGGAGGCGTCGAAGCTGATCCAGACCTTGACGGAGAAGTCGGTGTGAAAGAGGTACCTGGAGATAATCTCCAGTCTCTGGTCTGGGAATAGCTTACACTCTGGTGGCGTTGTGATGTCCTTGATCTGCACGGGCTCGGCGGCGAAAATGGTCGTGAGCAGCTCGAGGCGGAGACTTGCTCCTGTATCGTCGAGACCTTCGTCGCTCTGATCATGACCCCTGGGTGATGATCCGACACGGACGGTGCAAGCATCGTCATTCACATGGTCCATGGCGACTAGTTTAGCGCGGTCGAGTTCTTTGTGGCTCTGATGGGTTGGCGATAACCCTGCGCGGACAAGCCGGGTATCATTGTTCACGTTATCCATGACTAGACCCTCGGTCATGAAGGCGCCGTTGTTGATGTAAGGATGCTTTGTCGTCGGATCTTCTGTCGGTGTCGAAGTATGGGTTTGCGTTTGGTGTTGTCGCTACATGCGTTGATGACACAACTCGGCGGAATGCGTTTGCTCGTGCAGTGAAGTGACGTTGAGTGAGGTCGCATTAAGTGGCTTGCCGTGATAGATGGATGTCTGAGCGAAGCTTCACCGGTCGTGGTCGCGATGTGGATGAGGCATGGTTCGAATGAGGCTTGGTGTGTGTATGAGGCAGCAGGCGGCGGCCGCCTGGTGAGCACCGCAAGAGGTATTGGAGGCGTAAAATAATGTATGTCCTCAGTCTACCTAAGTCGAGTAGGACGCTGCTGTGGTTGCTGAAATGCTGAGATGTCAATTGGTAGGTAAGCATGGGCATACAGCGACACCCACTGTCCATCGCATACCTAAGGTAGGTACTCGTACGCATGATTGATTACCTACCTGACCCCAGTGTTTGCGCGTAGTCTTCACCGCGAACTCTGTTACAATCGCGCTTATAGGTACACGCATATAGCAATCTGCCTCTTGTCCAAGGGGATTCCATCACCCCTCGTCTGTCGCGCCTCCCCCCCGCTGAGGACCGTCTCTTTGACAGCCTTTCTTGATCTGCTGCTCTTAGAGATCCGTGTGAAAACTCTTGAAGCTCTTGATGATGCTTTGATTTAGCACAGCCTCAGGAGGTAGTCACATTAGGTAGGTACATCTATTGCAACGAAGGCAACGCTCTTGGAAGGCGGGCGCTCGGGCAGCTCATGGTCGGTACGGTATTCCTAGCAGTCTGCTTCAGGCGCGTTCTAGCGGCGGTCGACGCGTTCTACCACTTCATTAACGTACTATTTTCATGGAAGCAACATGAGCGCACGATACCCGAGGGGGTGCAGTGCAATATGTCCACACATACAGCCCTCTCGCACTACAAACCCTTCTCCAAGACCTCGCTCCCTGGTAACGGAGGCGAAGCAACATGATGAAAGTTGATAATGAACAAGACAAGAAGAGTCTTCATTGAGGTTTTGTTGGGTCCAAAAATTCCCTGCCGATCCGAAGACCAACAGGAGTAGTCAGTTGATAGTTTTCAACTAGCAAAAAAGTAACCTCGGACGAATCCTCACTGGTGTACTTAAAGCCCGTGCACTCGAATGAAGAAAAGAGAAAGAGATCTTTTTGAGGGAACGCTGGCGCGGCGAGGGTTAAGTAGTTTGCGAGCCGGGGCTGGCCTTGGCGCTGCTAGCGTGCCTGATGCGGACGGCGGTCGTGCTGGCCAATCGGAGGGCTGGCACGTGACGTTGCAATGACTGCTGACATGTGAACGTCGAGTGGTTGCCTAGGTGTTGCTTGATGCTACAATGATACATCATGTGTGATGTGAGATTCAGCTCGTGTGAGGTTTGGCTGCGAAGTAATCATGTGTTACATTAACCGTCTTCCCGTTTCCAATGAACCAGCATCAGAGCGTAGGTAGATCTCGATTTAAGTTGAAGAAGGGAGTATCACAAGATCAACTCTGTTGTTAAACCAAATAGAAACAGATAAATACTCGTCGGGAGACAAATAGAAACAGCCCTCTCAGCCAAATAAGTCCGCCATCAATTCGTCCTTCATGCAATGCAAGCTATACACAAAGTCTATCCCCAAAATAATCTACAGATCCAAATGCCACACTCTGATGAACAAAAACATCAACAATCACCTCAACCCACAAAATCCTCCTTGACAACGCCCCTCTTGGTCCAACAATCATACTCGGCCCACCTCACCCTCTTCCTCCTCCCCCCACCACTCACCAACCTCCCCGGGTTAACAACATGACAGCCCTCAAAAGTCAACGCAAAGGGCTCGGCTTCCGCATCCGCCAAGATCAGAGCATGGGGTAGAGGATACAGCGAGAGGGCCGAGTTGTGCGACCAATGAGTTGGTCTGATGGACATGGGGAAGGGCGAGAGAGTCGATTGCGGGAGCAGCGAGAGGATGAGTTTCTTCGCTTGTGCTGTGGCGTAGTCGTCGCCCGGCGTGCGGAGGTTGGAGGGCAGGGGCGGGATGTCGGGCATTTGGTCGTCGTTGTCTTCGTTGCTGTTGGTGGGTTCTGGGGATGTGGGGTCGCTTTCGGTCGTGGGTAGGGCGCCGGAAACGGTTTCTTCTTCGTCTTGCGAGTTCTGTGTTGCTGGGTTGTTGTCTGCAGCTTGTCGTGTGGCTTGGCCGAATCGGATCGCGTTACGGCGGAAGCGAGATGATATGTCGTCCCGGAAGATTGCGATCTCGTGCGCGGGGCCGAACAGGCTGATGCGTGCTGGGTTGGTGGTCCAGATTGCTTCGCCGTCGACAGAGTCTTTGGGGACCGTGGCGCCTAGCTCGGATTTTGCGTTTGCAAAAGCACGCTTGATGCGTGACGTGAAGATGTCAGGGATTCCAGCACGTGGGACAAGAGCGGATGCGCCGGCGGAGAAAGAAGAGGCCCATGGGTCGTTGTCTCCAGGGACGAAGATCCATGTGCTTGTGCGAAGAAGAGGGAGGAAGTCCGACATGACCGAGGCAAGTTCGTTGAAGAGTTCTTTGTATTCGATACTGCCGGTCCCTGCATTTGCCATGGCCGCTTTCGATGTGAAGTTTCCAATGAGGACGAACGTCATTGGAGGGTCGTCGTCGGTAGATGAATAGCGTTGCAAGACTTGTCGTAAGGCTAAGAGGGTGGTAGGTTGGTCAAGAGTCACCTCACCAAGGACAACCATTTTGCGCCTGGTCTCGTTGCTTGCATTCGAAGAATCGGGTCCAAGGAGCTGCTGCTCTATCCTCCGCATCCGTTGTCCATCAGCTCGGTCAGAACCCAGGCCTAGGAAGTCTGTCCAGCCGAAACCGCCTCCTAGATCGCCTGTTTTGAGATCGATTCCCAGACTCACATTACGCTTCTCGGCCGGCGGTCCGCTGATGTTGAAGCCCAGAAATCGACCCCCGATCGTTCCTCCAACACCACCAGTATTTCCAAGACCGCTTGATCCGGCGCCTGCCCAGTCTTCCTCGTACTGCCCTTCGACAAGGATGACCATGCCAGGACCAAAGAAAGCACTGTCGTTCCCTTGCATTGATTGAGCGTGTTGCAAGTCGAGCGTGATACTTCCCGAAGGATCGTTCAAAGCAAGCATGCCCGTCGGCGCAATGTCTAGCATACCGAGGAGTAAGTGCTGGCTTCCTCCCCGACCGAGCAAATTGGCAATAGGTGTGATTTTGTAAAACTGCTGGTTTGTACTGTCAGGCCGCCTGGCTGAATAGGATGGCGCTTGAAATGCTTCGTTCCGTAGTAGTCGTTGGTAGATGACATTGTATCGATCCCGCGACACTGCCGTCTTCTCTGTAGGGTTTGGAAAGAACGAAGCCTTCGCAGTCGTTGGCAGGAAATGGTTCTTTCCAACATCATATGTCAAGCGTGGTTGATCAAAGGCAGATATCGTCTTGATCCAAGCTCGCGGGTCTTTGATCGATTCCTCCTCTTCGTCCTCAGCATTCTCCTCCACATTCAGCTTGCTGAGACCGAAACTGCTTCCTCGACCATCCAGACTCGGCCTACTATCGCCGCTGACCGCATCGGCTAGCGCGTCCCCTCCAAAAGCAAAGCTGCTCTGCCTGCTAATGCCGGCTTTCGTTTTGATCGCTCCGATCCGTCCGCCGACCATGCAGCCCTCGAGTGTCTTCAAGATCCGTTTGAGCTGTGTCGAATCTTCAACGATCACAGGTCCGTTCTCATTCTTCCATAGCTTCGCAACCTCGTCAAGTACCCTCTCGCCTGTGCCCTCTTCCCGCCATCCCGAGCCACAGTGTTTGCCGATGAAAGTCGCGAGTGCTTGCAAAGCGGATCCGTTAAGAGTAAGATTATGTTTCTTTGTGAATGTTCTAAAGGCGAGAGGTCGGAGTGTGGGCGGTGGTAGTAGGATCGGTAGGATTGGACTGTTCACTGCTGGTCTGAACGCCGGTTGTGCCAAAGGGCGTCTTGACGCAGGGATGATGGGATGTGCGGGCGTGCCGAATGCGGGCGACGATGAGAAGACATTCCCTTCCTGTTGCTGTTTGCGTATTGAGTCCATTGTATTGTGGTGTGTTGTGAGTGAAATATTTATCGTCTCATCAAATGTCATGATGCGAAAGTCGAACGAACCGCGACGCGCTCGAGACGCGTCGCAAAGTGGATCTCCACATTTCGAAGCAATACAGTGACGATGGAACTCTTGCGACCAGACTCTCTCTCTCTTCCCTTACACACACACAAACCAAAACATTCTCACCCACCATGGCCGAAATCACAGAGACCAACACCATGGAAGCCACACCCGCCCAACTCCAAGCAAAGCTCGAGCAGCTCAAAGCGAACGCAACTCAACAATACTCGCTCAAAAACTACAGCGCAGCCGCCGAGTTCTACTCCGAAGCCGCCGAAGTGCAAGACCAAGTCAACGGTGAGATGTCTCCTGACAACTCCGACCTGCTCTACCAATACGGCCGCTGCTTGTACCACCTGGGAGTCAGTAAGAGCGACGTTCTAGGCGGCAAAGTCGCAGGGAACAACAACGGCAGCGAAGAGCCGAAGCGCAAGAAGAGGAAGACTGCGGCGCCTGTTGCTGAGAGCAGTGCTGCGGGTGAGGAGAAGGCTGTTGCGAATGCGCTGAAGAACGGCGAGCAGAAGCTGGCTGGAGTGGAGGAGCAGGAGGGGGAGACAGAGGGAGATGTCAAGGCCGAGGCAGCCGTACCAGCCGCAGCAAGCTCAAGCAAGCCTTTCTTCCAAATCACAGGCGACGAGAACTGGACAGACTCAGAGGAGGAAGACGACGAAGGCGAAGACGCCGGCGAGGGCGAGGAGGGAGAGGAAGAAGAAGACGACGACTTCGCCATCGCATACGAGATCCTGGACGTCGCGCGCGTCCTGCTCGGCCGCAAGCTAGAGAGTCTGGACGCCAGCTCGCCCGAAGCGCGCCAGGTGAAAGAGCGCCTCGCAGACACCCACGACCTGCAAGCTGAGATCAAGCTCGAGAACGAGCAGTTCGCCGACGCCGTCACAGACGCCAAGTCCGCCTTGTCGTTCAAGTTACAGCTGTACCCTCAAGAGAGCGGCATGATCGCCGAAGCGCACTACAAGCTCGCGATCGCCCTCGACTTCGCTTCCCTTCCAGTGTCAACAGCAGAAGAAGAAGAAGAAGGACAGAAAAACGGCGCAGCCTCATCATCAGCAGCACCGAAAGAAGAGCCCAAGGTCAACGAAGAAATGCGCGCCGAAGCCGCCACGGAAATGGAGAAAGCCATCGCGTCCTGCCAGCTGCGCATCCGAAGTACCGAAGCTTCCGGCAAGCCGCAAGCCGCTTCCACGATCGCAGACATCAAGTCCATGGTCTCCGAGATGAAGAACCGCCTCGTCGACCTCCGCAACCCTTCGCAAGCCCTCACAACTGCTGGCGGGTCCGCAGATGTTCCGGACGGAGCGGACCCGCTGCGCGGTGTTTTGGGCGCTATGCTGGGGACGAGCAAGGCAGAACAGGCGAAGAGGATTCAGGAGGCGACTAGCCAGGCGAACGATTTGAGCGGGCTGGTGAAGAAGAGGAAGGCGAAGGTTGTGGAGGATGGCGCCGCTTCGGAGGGCAAGGGCAAGAAGGCTAAGATTGAGGAGGAAAAGTGAGGAGAAATCACGTTTGTACTGTGGTTTGGACGATCCTGCATGTCGTTTTCTCTCTTGTCTCGTTGTACGATACGATATACGATACCCCCCACGGCTCGCTCGCTTTCTGTGTGTCGAGCCTTTACATACCTATTAACTTGAGTCGTCTTATCTTGTCTCGCGGGTAGCTTCTCTTCGTAACCCGATCAAAGCGTCCTCACTTCCGATGTGCTGCAATGCGTGCCGCAGCCTTTTCAGCTTTACGCTCCGCCTCAATCCTTCGCGCTTCTGCCATCTGCGCCGGATTACGACGGCGTTTGCGAGGCGGCCACCCACTCTCCTGAATGACTGACAAGTCCTCGTCGGGAACTTCTCCAGGTCCAGTCGGGAGCTGATCATCGCCCGCTAGCGCGGGATCCAAGACGAAGGGTTTGGAGTCTGCGCCGCCGCCTTCTTCTTCTACTACTACTTCTGTTGCGGCTTCGGCTTCGGGTTCCGCTGCTGCCGCCTCCTCTGCCTCCGCCGCCAGACGAGCTCTCTCGGCGTTGCTTTTGCGGCCTCGTTTCTTCGGTACCGCGGCGGGTTGGTCGCCCATGAGATCGAGGCCTAGGTTTGATCGGCGCGAGGCGTGGCTGGGAACGCCTCCGCGTCGAGAGCCACCGCGCGAGGCGCCTCTTGTTCGGCCGACGGAATGATGAAGTGGCGTGGGGACGGCAGGTGAGCCTTCGTCGGCATCGTGCTCTCCATCGCCAACTTCGTCCTCCTCTGTGGGCGACACCCGGCGGGCAGTACTCGGAGGAACACGTGGCGTGCGCCGGGGAGTGTCATCTAGGTTGACGCCGTGGGCGGCACGCAGGGCGTCTGCGTTCGGGGCGCCTCTGTAGTAGACTGGGACTTTCATGGGGATCTTGTGGGCGTCGGCTTCGCCTTTCTTCAGCTTCAGAGCCGAGAGACGCTCCATGAAATTTGCTTGGGCTTCCAGGTGAGGGTCTTTGATCTTCTGGCGCGGGATGACCATGGGGACGTTGGGGTCTTGTTGGAAGTATTCGACCGACTGGTAATTGCTGTCCGTGTCACTAACATCGGAAGCGTCGCCGCCGTCGTCGATTTCCATCGGCTGGGTTCGGGTCCGGTTTGCAGTGGGTTCTGGGTCAACCGTCTCTCTCTTGCGTTTCAAGTTTGCGGGCACGGCGACGAGTCTGGTTTGGGAGGATGCGACCACATCGAGAACATGGCCGCTGTATTTCGGTTCGGCGACGACGCCTGGGTTGGTGACCCAGAATTGCGTCCCGAGGTCTGTGAACCAGTAGCAGCTGTAGAAGCTGTTGTTGAATTTGACGTATGGCTTCTCGCTGTGGAGGCCGAGGATCTGTAGCTGGCCTGCTTCGGCGGTCGATGTGGCTTTTGCTCCCGGGTGTTCGAATCTGACATTCAGACCATCAGCATCACCGTGTGCTGCTGTCAGCGCGCCATTCTTGTCTGAAGCCGCCGGAGCGATAAGTTTGCCGTTTTTGGCATAGTGTTTTTCCTGGATCGCGTTTGGGACGTGGGTGGTCAGGTCAAGGGTAAAGTAGATGTCTTCCCTTTCGGTATCGTCGTATTCATACTCCCAGTCAGAATCGGCGTCTGGATACATGTCGGATTCACGTGCTGTCCGGGGCTGAAGGTGGTACAGCGGCTCGCCAAGCGGAAGAATTATCGTACGAGTTGATGTTGAAACAACGTGCGTTACTGCAGGACGAGCATTGGTGGTGCTGCAGGGCAGTATCACGACGGTGAGTTCGTGGGCATGCTGGTGCGGCCAGCTGACCAAGTGATAGATGATTGATTTCCGATTGATAGATACGGTCGTCGTGGTGTGAAGGTGGTCGTTGATTGGTCGGCTTTGGAGGAGAAGTGAAGGCTTCCACAATGGGCGGGCCGGACAAAGTACCGACAGCCGAGCACTATTATTAATGAAAGACTAAGTACTGTAAGAGAGGCCTCGACCACAGGATGGCGGGCATCATCATCGGTTAAGGCTGCACACGCGGCAGACAACAAGCATTTGTGTGGCTAGATCAAGGTAGACATGTACTGCTACGTCCCTTGCTCTGCTCTGCCCGTCTTTTGAAACTATGTACTTTATTACTCACTACACACTGCTATCATCATCTACTGCCTGTCACTCTAAACCATATCATCTCTTCCACCCAGTCTCTTCAATTCCAGTCAGCATCAAAGATACGGTGTGCTGAGTAGCAGCTTGCCTTAGTGCTATCAGTCGCCCAAAGATCGGCCGTCCGACCCTTCCGCCCCATCGCTGCTGCCTTTGTCAGTAAGGTACATACAGTAGTCCGGTGCATCCGGCAAGCCTTAAGCCCGTCTATCTCTTGTCACGCGCTACCGCTACCGCTGAGATCGCACCACTTTAATAGGTACGACCGCGCTGCTGGAACCTCGTCGTCGTCGTCGTCGTCGACCATCTGAGCCCCTCCGGTCCCTCTTCCACCCTCTCACTACACTATCTCGTACCACAGCACCCATTACACCGCGGTCAGGCACCGTTTGCTGTGTTGAACCCTGCTGCCTGTTTGCGACTCGTCGCTTTCCCATCCATCCACCCTCTCCGATCACGGCATTTACTACTGCTCTTGCACCACTATTCATACCCCAGCACCCCACAATACAACTGCTGGAGACGCGCACAGTCACCGTAGCCCTGCAATCCACCACTCGCCTCCACCAACACACCCAATGATCCGGTAGACGAGCGCTAGGCTGCGACCACCATCACCGAATGCATAACCCTCACCAACATCCTCCGCTGCACAATCTCTCCCAATGCCTACGCAACGATTCGGCCGGAGATGTTTCGCCGGCTTCATCGCCTTGGCTTTGACCTACATCATCGTCGGCGGCATTATCAACCAGGCTACCAGGACCATGACCGCTGCCGAGATGATCGAGAATGAGGAATGGATCGACAGCGGGAAGCTATGGATAGACCGGCAAATGTGCAGGTGGATAGGCATCTGCGGTCTCTTCCACTACTTGAACAAGTCTGGCTGGACATGGCAGCATATTGAAAAGAACATCCCCAGTCAGCATCCTGATTACAATGACTTTTGGACATCAGGCGAGGATCCGGATTCCTGGTCCGATGAAGAACGCGAGTTGCGAGAAATACCGCAGTATGTCTTCGACTACGCACCCTATGTACATCTATTCTCGGGCGAGAACTACTGGCCTTGCGACATTGCTGAGCATTTAGTCCACACTACGCCATACGTCAACTACACTTTGATAGAGGAGATGGAAGACGACCGAAACCTGACCAACTTGCACGAACTCAACGGGATCGACGGAGGCCACAGTGGGAAGTACGTTTATCTGCAAAGCAAAGACAACGTCGAAGAACTGCCACGCTGGCTTGGTGGCGAGAAAAATATCCCCAATGCGCCAGAATTCCCAACGGACGGCCACTTTGGCAAACCCTGGCCCCATCTTGGCGATCTGAAGGATGTCGACCTGGAAAATGCGCAACAGCAAGTCTTGAAGGCGCACGACGAAGCGGAGAGCATTAACGAAGCAAACAAAGCCAGTCTCAGAAAACTGCGTCCAACTCAGAATGGCCAGTGCGGTGGCAATAGTGGTCTTACATGTGAAGGCAGTGCGTTTGGTCAATGTTGTTCAATCTATGGGTATTGCGGACAAGACGATGGGTACTGTGGCGAGGCCTGTGATCCTCTCGCTGGAAAGTGTCCGAATCCACTGAAGCCAACACCGGGCCCGCATCGTGAGCTTCGGAAGCGTGATCGCGACCCGAATGGCGAAAGACATCGTCCTGAGAAAAGCGGACGAAGCAGTGCGCCTGCCATTCTTGTTGTCGTGCCCAAGGAGGACGGGATTGTCGACGCTTTCTGGTTCTTCTTCTACTCTTACAACTTGGGCAACACCGTGTTGAACGTCCGATTCGGCAACCACGTCGGCGACTGGGAGCACACTGCCGTGCGCTTCGTACATGGCAAACCCGAACACGTCTATCTTTCGGAACATAACTTCGGCGCAGCCTACGACTACCAGGCCGTCGAAAAGTATCTGCCCGCACAAGACGGCTCGGGCACAATGCTCGGTACCTGGTCCAACGCCACCGCCGCCCGCCGCGCCAAGCGTCCTGTAGTCTACAGCGCAACAGGCTCTCACGCTATGTACGCCACCCCAGGCTTGCACCCTTACGTCTTGCCGTGGGGCCTCCTCCACGACCAGTCTGACCGTGGCCCTCTCTGGGACCCAGCGCAAAATGTCCACGCCTTCGTCTACGACCACACCACGCAAGTCCTTCGCGCCTCCACCCACTCGCCCAAAGCACCCGTCGACTGGTTCCACTATGCCGGCCACTGGGGCGACAAATACTACCCTCTGTCCGACCCTCGCCAGTACCGCTTCGCCGGCGAGTATCACTACGTCAACGGCCCGACAGGTCCGAAGTTCAAGAATTTGGGTCGCGATGATGTGTGCCAGGGTCGAGGCCCATGCAAAATTAGGCATTGGCTGGGCGGCGGTCGTGGCGCGGACCACTTCCCTGAAGAAGAGGAGATCGAGGAGGGTGGCTTGCCTGGTGGCAACATGACTGATATGATATGACATGATACGAAAGTGGTGGTACGGACTCTACCACGGAGGTGTTTTTTTTCTCTTTCCGTCTCTGTCTCTTTTTGTTGGATTGCTCACCTGGGATTAGGAATGATTGACACGAAGATACCCCTACCATTCTTTTATCTTTTTACACTTCTCGGCCGTCTTGCATGAAAGGAGTCACAAGTCTGCGCGCACGCCTTTCGCCATCGTTGTTGTTCTCTTTTTCTTTTTGTACCGGACGGGACGGCTCGCGAAACGAATAGAACGATAGAATTGAAAACACGAACCCATGAACCAAACTACCTAAGATCATCCATTTCCTACTGCCCCAGAACTCCCTCATCCCCCCCAAATCCTTATCTCACGCTTCATCTCGTTGGCCCCCCTCTTTACCCATCCCACTTACAAACCTCAAACCACAACTCCCCCATCCCATCCAACATCCCAATCGTCGCATTCTCCACGCCCTCAAACCCCAAACTCTCATACAAAGGCCAGCCAGCAGGACTCGACAGCAAAGTCACCGGGACGCTCCCTTTTGCCTCCTGTCCCTTCTCTCCCTCCTCGCCACCACCACCTCTCTCCTCCCCCCGCCCAGCATAGCCCCCTCCCCCACGCGAAACCCCAAACCCCCACTCCACCTGCGCCGCCCCGAACCCATTCCCGTCCCAAGCCGGGTGCGTGGCGAGCAGGTTGAGGTATAATTGGGCCTGGCCGGGCCACGCGCTGCCTGCTTCGGAGGGGTAGAAGTATTTGTGCAGGACGGCTTGGTTTTGGCGGTCGAAGTCGAGGGCGCGTGTGAGGTTTGTGCCGGGCGGGGTGAGGCAGGTTTGGAGGAGGAGGGGGAGGGTGGATGGGGAGAGGAAGGGGGGTGGTGGTGATGATGGTGATGATAATGATGGATATGATGATGATGGGGCGGCGTCGTCGTCGGAGGGGGTGCGCATGTTCCAGACTGCGACTGAGACGGGGACTTCTTTGCTTGGTCCTTGCGTGTTGTTGTTGTTGTTGTTGTCGTCGTCGTCGTCGTCGTCGTCGAGGGTGCTACTACTACTACTGCTGCCACTTGATGGTACGGTGATGACGTTCAAGAAGTTCTTGTCGCTGTCGAAGTGCTTCCATCCTTGGACGATTTGCTCGTGCATGCAGGTCCAGATTTCATCCTTGTGGGCTTCGGCGTCTGGGATTAGGTAGCGCCAGGCTGCGGAGGGGAAGAAGGCTTCTACGATTATTGTGGTGATTGCTGGGAGGTCTGATTCCAGGGCGGGGCGGAAGTGGGAGGTAAGGTTTTGGTTGGGCTTGTTGGGACTGGCGAGGATAGGTTGTTGTTTTGGCACATGATGGTCATTCGGTGGGAGGGAGTATCTTGCTGGCGGAGGGAGAGAAGTTGATGGTGATATGAGGGCGAGGAGGTTGAGTAGTAGTACAATGTCGAGCATCTTGACACTTTCCTACCTCTTGCGAGTGCGAGGTTGGTTGGTTGATACCCGGGTAGGTATGTTTGCTGGCGCTTCCTCTTCGTCTTCGTCTTGTTTAGGTTGTGCTCACTATACCTAGGCAATGTAAGAGATAA
>Ga0265797_10009285_pt1 | contig 12838 bp, 10 predicted proteins | sample P2T30metagenome_FD_192433 | JGI IMG/M metagenome (GOLD analysis project Ga0265797, IMG submission 192433) | Plant litter microbial communities from East Loma Ridge, Irvine, California - P2 T30 | ecosystem: Environmental > Terrestrial > Plant litter > Unclassified | place: USA: California... | reverse complement strand
CACGAACAAGCAAGTCGTCCAAATTTGCCGTGGAGCTGTCTCAAGTTCTCGATGTCGGCTCAGTCGGAAATTCAGCCTAGAGCCAGCTTCCGAGGAAGACCACAGGGAAACAACTCTCTACAGGTCCTATCAGGCGTACATCAACAATCAATCAACAATGCTTACCTAGGCACTGATAGAAATGCAGACGTCTGAAATACTCTTTCGTGAGATTGCCGGCGATTCCGGAGTACATGATTGAGTGATGAGAAGATATATGTGCAGCTGCCAGTCCAGACATGTGCGAGGGCAATTTGACGTTGAACCTGAATTCGACAGAGCTCAACTTGAGAATTGGATGAGCACCTGCGCATGGGATTTATTTGAAGATCGAGGGATGCCTTGTTTGATGTCAGGCATCAATCCGTGAAGCTGGAGATCGCTCGGCCGGTTCCTCCGCGCTTGGCAGAGATCGCACCTTTCCTCCACAGAATTTCCTACTCCTTCACTTACTTCGCGTAGGCGACCAGCGACGACATCGACCCACGACCAGCACCCGGACAATACCGCCGACATGGGAATCGATATTACAGGTGCCGCAGATCCTCAGCGTATCAGGAAATGTTCATTGCTAACTTTGCGCAGACCAGTACGAATTTTGCGCGCGATGTCAATGATAAATCGTATCCTGACAAACCTCACAGCAAGCACAAGACCAACGGTCACCGCAAGGCCCCGAAGAGCGAAAATGCTTATAAGCTCTTGCTTCATAAGGTATACATGCTGCGAAAGAGTTGGAATTACGATTTTGGCGACTTCTGACACCTCCCAGCTTTACAGCTTCCTCGCTCGTCGCACGGACTCGGCCTTTAACCAGGTCGTCCTCCGTCGCCTGAGGATGTCAAAAATGCACAGGCACGTGTTTATTCGTCCCTAGAGCAAGTGGTTAACACTGCGTTTTGAGCTCTACTAACACCAAATCAAGGGCCCCGGTTTCCCTCTCTAAGATCGCCTCTTTGAACAAGAGGCCCTCCTCCAACAAGGAGTACGAGGGCAAGATCATGGCCACCGTCGCCAAGGTCACCGACGACACCCGCATGGTCGAGTGCCCCAAGCTCAGCATCTGCGCTCTCGGCTTCACTGCCGCCGCCCGTGCCCGCATCACCGCCGCCGGTGGTGAGTGCTTGACCTTCGACCAGCTCGCCCTCCGTGCCCCGACTGGCTCCAACGTCATCCTCATCCGTGGCCCCAAGACCGCCCGTGAGGCCAACAAGCACTTCGGCTTCGGTCCCCACACCGACAAGAAGCCCTTCGTCCAGTCCAAGGGCCGCAAGTTCGAGCGTGCCCGTGGTCGCAGACGCTCCAAGGGTTTCAAGGTGTAAGCGCCTTGAAGAAATACTACACGAGGTCAAGAGAATCAAGCATGATCATGTGGCTCTCCCGCTGCTGGTCCGCATTATTGGAAGAGGCAAAGAATCCCGGGTCTGCTTTGCGACGGATATCAGTGCACAGAAAAGCACATGGCGTTGCTTGGAGGATTTGGAGGAGTCCGATAAAATTGCTTGCTTGATTTCTCAGCCTCGAATGAAAAAGCAGAACATCATGCCGCTCATGCATGTTCAGCTGTGTCGTCCAATTTTGCTTGACAACTTCTACCGACTCGTTTGAACGCTCCAGCGCTCCAGCCCGCGCTGCTCACTGTGATGTATGTCACTTTTTCGAACACAACCCAGTAGTTTTCGTAAGCCTCTCTGCGTGATTTCAGCATCAAGGGCAGACCGAGTGTCTGTGCGGCTTTGGCGAGTTCATCCTTGGTGGCAGATGATAGAGGGACAGATTGGCCTGGAAGTGTGAGATAAACGCAGTTCGAAGTGAAGTTCTTTCGTAGCGCTTTAGGCCTGCTTGGAAAATTCGAACAGCGATCCTCTGTGGAGGGAAATAACGGCCATGCACCATCAAAAATTCATCCATATTTGGGGCAGACTGGGGGATTATGTTACACGTTATCTGATAGCTACGATATGTGTGTGTTGATCCATGATGTGTATCGATGGAGTGACGAAGGGTGAAGTGTGGTTTAGACTTTTACAGTCATTGGCTGCGCAAAGCTTAAAGTTTGACTGCATGTATTTGCTCCGAGCATTTATCGACAACCTCATCCCACCAACACCTTGCTTGATAAGCAACACACACGCGTAATATCTACGCCTGAAGCAAATCTTTCGTGCAACAATGGAGAAAACTGTTGGCGTTCTCGGTGGCGGCCAATTGGGTCGCATGCTTGCAGAAGCCGCCAACCGCCTGAACGTCCAGGTCAACTTTCTCGACGCCGCTGGCTCGTCCGCCAAACAAATCACAAACCACGACGGCCATGTCGAAGGCTCTTTCAAGGATTCCGCGGCCATTCAAAAACTGGCAGCGAAGTGTGATGTAGTCACAGTCGAGATCGAACACGTCAACACGGAATTTCTGGAAGAGATCTCTGCTACTACAGACGTGCAACCCAGCTGGAAGACCATTCGCGCCATCCAGGACAAGTACCTTCAGAAGGAGCACCTAAAGAAGTTTGACGTCGACATGGCGCAATCTGTCCCTCTATCATCTGCCACCAAGGATGAACTCGCCAAAGCCGCACAGACACTCGGTCTGCCCTTGATGCTGAAATCACGCAGAGAGGCTTACGATGGGAAGGGTAACTTCCCAGTGAAGTCAGAGGCTGACTTTGATGCCGCGCTCAAGGCTCTCGGTGCCAACAAAGACCTCTACGCTGAGAAGTGGTCTCACTTCAAGATGGAGCTTGCAGTCATGGTCGTCAAGACCAAGGACGGTGTGCTGTCCTACCCTACTGTAGAGACCATCCACGAGAACAGCATCTGCAAACTTACTTACTCACCAGCACGTGGTGTCTCGAAGGACATCAACGAGAAAGCGCAAGCGCTTGCTCGTAAAGCAGTCGACTGCTTCTGGGGCAAGGGTGTCTTTGGTGTTGAGATGTTCTTGCAGCAGGACAACACTCTTCTCATCAACGAAATCGCACCCCGACCGCACAACTCTGGACACTACACGATCGAAGCATGCCCACTCTCGCAGTACGACGCCCACCTGCGGGCCATTCTTGACCTGCCCATCGCTCAGAGGAACTTGAGATTGCGTGAACCTTCTATCATGCTGAACATTCTCGGCGGTGAAGCCCCCGACTCTCACATGCAAGCCGCAAAGAAAGCCCTTGAGCTCTTCGGTGGCGAGGGTGTTCACCTCTACGGAAAGGGTGAGGCCCGCAAGGGTAGAAAGATGGGACACGTTACTATCACTGCCCCTACGATGGCAGAAGCAGAGAAGATGATCCAGCCTCTCGTCGACTTTATGGACCAGGGCAAGGAGAAGTCTTCTGACACTCCAGCAAGAGAGATTAAGGAGCAGCCTCTCGTCGCTGTGGTCATGGGATCCGACTCCGACCTCCCAGTGCTTGCCCCAGGTCTTGAGATTCTTGACAAACTGGCAATCCCATACACCACCCGCATCACATCGGCTCACCGCACTCCTACCTGGATGGCAGAATTCGCCTCTTCCGCCGCCGACAATGGCATCAAGACTATCATTGCCGCAGCCGGTGGCGCCGCACACCTTCCCGGCATGGCAGCAGCCCACACAACTCTACCAGTAATTGGCGTACCTGTGAAGCCTACTATCGGCGACGGCATGGACAGCCTTTTGAGCATCTGCAACATGCCCAAGGGTGTCCCTGTCGCAACTGTCAGCATCAACAACAGCACGAACGCCGCGCTGCTCGCCGCGAGAATTCTCGGATGCAGTGACGTTGCTATCAGACAGCGCGTTGAAAAGTACACACGCGACTCCGAGGATGAGGTTATGGCCAAGGATGCGAAACTCGATGATATGGGCTGGAAGTCCTATCGCGAGAAGGTTTTGAAGAAGTAGAGTGATGAGTGATCTCGCTTTCGTGCGTGCTACAAATCAACCTAACCACAAGCCACAACGAAGTAGATAGCGACAAACGGATTCATCAGCCACCTCTGGCTGACTCAACGCAGGTATCTCATGTATACATGTACTGATCGTTGATGCACCCCAGAAATAGAGTCCAATGCTCACCTTGCTTATCACGTTGGGACCACACAAGCCACATCTCCTGCATGATGTATGTTTCACGGTGACGAGGCTGACACTTCATGACTCCGGGCCGGCAAGATCTCTTCTGAATTAGGTTCATTACGAACGAGACGGAAAATTTTCTCAGATTTTCTAGGAACGGACACGGTGGCAGGAGTAGCTGCGATTGCCCTACTGGGTAACTTTCTAAGTTTGCTTCTCCAACGGCGGTAATAATATGTCAGAACTGAGATGCCAGAGTGATGCCGATATGAATCCTCTGTTTAACCAGCAGGGCAAATCGGAACACCACCCACGTCACCGCCGATGTGCCGTGCCGCCGTCGCTGGTGCGATCTTAGCGCGGATCTTCTTATCGTATGGAAGCTTGGAAGGGTTGCGGAAGGCCTCTCCGAGCAACCGGACGTGGTGGTGTGATAGCACTGTGGGATGTGAGGTGAGGTGTAAGGCTGCATACTGTATGCATTATGGACTGCGGTTGAGAGACACAGCGCTTCCATCACCCGCAGTACGCACTCCCTGCATTACCAGAAGGATGCGGATCAAAGGAGTGCTGTGCTGTGGTATCATCGCAGCGCCCTTATCTATGGCGACACGAGTAACAAGTACATCCAACTTGTACCCCACGTTCGACTTGCACCTCCCGCTAGCTCGTCAGAAGGCCCGTAATCCACCGCCATACGCGCTATCCTCGTGATCCAGACATCACTGACTCCCTTCTCTCTGCCTCCAAGGCAGGTCCATTCGCCGACTCGGCGGGTCCTCTCAACCCTGCTCATCACCGACATACCATCCTTATTCCTAGTCCAACGCTCCCGACCTCACCCTCTCGCAAACGCTGTTCTATAAGCTCGCCACCATATCCCTGTCGTGCGACACGCAAAAGAACCGTCATTCCGCTGGTACACCGAGACGGTACAACCGTCAAGATATTTGCGCGTGACGGACAACACCACACGACCACCTCACCTAGACACTGGTCTTCCTACAATAAGTCCTGATTCGATAGAGCATCTCTCGAAACGACGACCGCCTTTATGGCTTTCCAGCAACCCCAACAGCGACCGCAGGCGGCGCGCCAGGCTTCATTCACGAAGCCGGCCAATGATACCCATGCACTGGAACGGAAGAGGACAATTGAATCCCAAGAATGGATACTGTTTGCGCCGGCGCAGAATGAGGACACCGCTTCGCACACATCGCAGGCGCCACGGACAGCCACCTACCTGTCTGACCTCGGGTCATTAGAGACTCACGTGCGATCACAACCTATCGCGAGCACCACTGAGGAGGGCGAAGGGACATGCCAGGGAACAGAGGCTGAAGATGATGGGGGAGAGTTGGACAGTCTGGACGATGGCCTGCGCGCTTTCTCACACGACCCTTTCTCATCAACACCCTACCAGCTGGATCAATCTGGTGGAACACTTCTGCCAACACATGATGGATTGGGGACGTTTATCTCTTCAGCTGGTCTACAAGAACAACTCTGGCAATTCGAGAGGCACAACCCTCACCGTCGGAGACATGTCAGAAGGCGGAGCAGTCTGCAGAAGAGGATCGATGAAGTCGAGGAGGTTCAAGAACTGGACCCTGCAGATGAGAAGATGGCAAGGATTGAGAAGTGGAGGCTGGAGCAAAGCAAGGCAGTCGTAGATGAAATCGAGAGGGAGACCAGGCGGAGACAGAGGCGAATGAGCAAGATGAGCACTTTCTCCCGAGTCACGGAGGAGTCTGCGATGCCTGAGAGTGTTGCGATTGAGTCGATGCAAGGGGAGGAGCCCATTATTTACGAAGAGCAGGAGATGGCGAAGAGTGAAGAGCAAGAGCCTAGCGAGTCTTGGTGGCAAAGAATCACGCGAAGGGTGATCCAAGATCTCATCGGCCTTGACGAGAAAACGCTCTCTGTCATCTTCGGCGAGGAGCTTGCAGATGGTTCAACACCTACACCAGTGCAACCTTCGCCACTCGCAACAGCAGCGGCAGCCGAATCCAGAGTCACCTTTCGGGACCACGATCACTCGTGGGAAGGCAAGCTGATGGAGCGCATCGCAAAGGAGCTTGGCATGCTTGTACATCAACTGGCCGAACACGAGGGCGCCTTCAGCGCCTACAAACAAATGCAGCAAACACCACAGGACTACGCCGGGCTACCATCTCTGCCAAACCAAAGCACTCGACAACCCAGCCTCCGTCAACAACGTCGGAAGCTGAGCACCCGCGAATCAGACAAACCCTCCTCCGAATCTCTCTTCGAACCCACCATGCCACAGCACCAAGTCTCCGAGCCAGACACCTCCTTATGGGGTATCGAAGAAGAGCCCGTCCAACTATCCACCGCCGAAGCCACTCGCACAAAGCAAGAACGTGAATACTGGGAGCGCGACATCGACGTCGGCATGATCTTCTCTTACCTCCGCCGCCGCTTCGCCTCCGACTCCACCACCGCTCAACCTCAAACCACACCAGCAGCCGGCCCGCTCCCCACCTCTTGGGCTACTTCAACAGAGTCCCAACGCCGCGCCGAGCAGATCCGTCGCCAGCACCCGCTCGTCTCCCGCGCTGCTGAGCGCGCAGCAACACAGAACAAGCGCCGCGACTCTCTTATCCGCCGTCACCAGACACAGAGGCGCACGACAGGCGGCAGTAGCTGCGCGTCACAAAGCACGAAGAGAAGCCGTCGCAGCAGAGATGCCACCAGCTCGAGGCATTACTGGGATCTTGGCCACAGCGCGACAGGAAGCGTCGTGACCAGCGGCGGCGGTTACGGCGAGAGTGCCATTGGTGGCTGGGGTGAAGTTTAGAAAGAGGTTTGGGATGTTGGTGTACGACTGGGTCTGGTGTATGAGGTTCCTTTTTTTCGATTGTTACTGCTGGGTCACTTCTTTGACGCGGCGTTTGACCGCCTGGCTTTCACGATGGGATGGTTCGGGAATGGATGGACGGACGGGCAAGGAACGTCGATGGATGGATCGACGGATGAATTACACTTTTACAATTACAACTCGGATCAGATCGGAATACTCTCCTACTTTAGCTTAGCAAGCGACTGCAGATGGCTGCACTTCTCCTACTCTGCAACCTCGTGCCACTCTCAGCAGTTCCATGTCTTTTCGTGCTCTCCGTCCAAATCGTTCGCGTCTCGTTACTCATCGTCATCATGAATTTTACTCTTGCTGGATCCATCTTGGCCGAAGCTCTCGAAAGAAAGCTCCGTTTCGCCCCAGCGGCGCGTCGAGGTGTGGATCCAATTCGCTGGGGTGGGTTTTTAAAGAGGTTTGCCCTGCCCTCTGGGATGTCCGCCGCCGGCTCTATGAGCTGGGTCTGGATCTTTCCATGCCGAGTCTGTCTCACCGGTTTGGGGTGGACGGAGACTCTTGGTTCGGCACCTGCTTCTTTGCGGAGCGGTGCGCGAACGGGGTCTGAGTCTGTATCAGATCAGGAACCCGTGGCTGTTGCGCCTGCTCCTTTGCGGAGAGGCGGTCGAGCGAGAGACTTGGTCACTGTCACCCGTAAGGGTGGAGAGACGCCTCATGAATCAACCTCTGCCTCCTTTGCGGAGTCACAGAGAGAGAGGTCTGGATGGGATATCCGAGTGGTCTGTCGCCGTTGGGCTCGAGGTAGACTCGGTGGATCTCTCTCCTCCTTTTCACCTTGTTTCCAAGGGGAGATAGCGAGAACCCGCATCCGGTTGTCAATCTCCGACTCCTTTGCGGAGTCAGGGATAAGATATCCGGGTCGTCTGTCACCAGTGGGATTGATGAGGTAGACTCGGCGGACCTCCTTGCTCCTTTTGACTTTGTTTCCAAGGAGAGACTGTCGGTGGTCGCAGATCCGATCTGAGTCTCTTCCGCCCTTGATCGGGTGGTTGAGACCCGTAGATCATTCTGTCTCTTTGCGAGCCGGAATGACCATAGAAGCCGAGTCCCAGTAACCCTTGGCCGGGTGAGCGAGACTCGTGGATCTCCTCGCTCCTTTTTGGGAAGACATGGAGATCGTGGGGTGTGAGCCGAGTCCCGGTCGTCCCTGGTGGGGTGACCGAAATCCGTGGGACCAGTGAAACAATCTCTGGTAGGTGAATTGACACAGGACAGATAATCTCGAGTGGGTAAAATGGGACTAGAAGCATGGCCTCTAGTAGGTGAAGCAGCACAAGAGAAAGCTTCTCGAGTGGGTACAGCGACGGAGTCCTTGCTTCCTTTAAGGAAGACGTGGAGACCGTGTGAGCCGAGCCTCTGTCAACCAGTGAAGGTGATGGGGACTCGTAGATCACCTCGCTCTTTTTGACGGAGACAGGGAGATCGTGGACCGATTCAGTCACCCGGTGTGGGGCGATAAAGATTCTGAGATGCTTCAAGCTCTTGCGAGGCGGGAAGATCGTGTGAGCCGAGTCTCTGTCAACCAGTGAAGGTGATGGAGACCCGTAGATGACCACTCTCCGGTTTCAAGGGAGGCATGGAGATCATTTGCCGTGTCCCGGTGAGCCTGTGAGGGCATTTGGGAGTCGTGGATCTTCAGAAGCTCTTGCGAGTCAGGAGATCGTAGTAAGCCAAGCCTCTGTCAGCCAGTAAAGGCGACGAAGACCCGTCACCGAGTTCAGTCAACCCGTGAGGGTGATTTGAGACTCGTATGTGTATTTAAGCTCTTGCGAGTCAGAAATATCGTGGTTCAAGTTGCATCATGGCAGACGCGAACTTGAGGCGGTTCCTAGATTGCACTGGGGCAGATGCGAGGTGGTGCCCAGGTTGCGCTCCGGCAGGTCCGGGGTGGTGATCAAGTTGCGCGTTGGCAGACTCTTGGGTTCATATTTCGTACCATGACGAAATCGGGTGGGTGGTGTGAATGATCTGAACGAGAAAGACAAGGGAAGAGCTTTGAACGAACAGAGCGGTGGGTTGTTGGTGCTGTGCGGCCTCCGGCCTCACAGTCGTGGTGATGTTGATGTTGAGCGAAAGTGTAAATTTGCGTCGAGGGAAATGGAGTTTTGATTGTGGGCACTGACCGGAACGGAATGGGTCATCCCGCAACAAACATTTTTCTGCGGGACTGGCAAACGAAGGGATGAAGTGAGGATAGATAGTAATTCGGGATGCTCACAGAGGCTGGTAGGGAGTAGGGACAGGGTAAATGGCGATAGTTACGGTACTTGCGACGAAGATGATGGCTCACTGTTCGACTATGCAACACGCTGGTATCACAGCCTTTGAATGTAGTAACGAGCGGGGCTACCATTAAGATGTTGTATATCATGTCAATTGAAGAGTGTCGGCTATCACACCTGAGGTTGATATTGGAGAACGCTCGGACCAGGTCGGTGTTTGCTGCGGCTCCCAGGCTTCCACCAGTTCACCTCCGCCGTTCAGACATCACCGCTCGTAAACATCAACATCACAATTGCGCAGCGAGATACTCGCGCGCAGTTTTCTTTTCCTTCCTCTCTCTCTCTGGTGTCCGTTGAGTGATTTTGCTGTCTTGCTTCGCTTCACCCGATGAGTCCATCACAAGATGTTGACTCACCCCTTGAGCCGACTGCTCAAAGCGGTCGCAACTCATTGGTAAACTACCCAGCTGTTGAAGAGCCCATTCACAGCGATTCTACCATGCACGACTTTGAGCGTGCTGGCATCCTGCAGATTCCCGACCCCGAGAGTGGGTCGGAAACCAAGCGTACCCATGCGATCGCAGACTCCCAGACAGTGGAGGCTGGTCAGAAAGCAAATACTACTGACTACCTAGCATGGAAAGATGCAGGCCGTCCACCTTGCCAGCAGTGTCTTAAATCACATCCGCCACCTTGCAAGTCTTCCCAAGAGGATATCGACTTCTGCCAACGCGATCCTGAGGGATACAAGCTTTATTTGAAGTCACTCAAACCGGCTAGGAAAAAGAAGCCACGCAGTAATCGCAGACCAGAACTGCCAGGTCACAACACCTCGCGAGTCTCGCGACCAGCACTTAGCCAGGCAGAGAGACTCTACACTCCAGGACTTACCCAAACGCAGAGACTTCACACTCTACCTGCATACAACCGCCCTGCGGACCCTGCTCCCTCCCCTTGGTTAACAGCTGTCATAGGAGGGATGGCGATACACGCAAGAAATGACCCTGAACGTCTCGCTCGCATCAGGGCAACGATCATGCCTACTTATACTACTAATGATCATGACGATGACATACCTCCCGAAGATGGGTTCGGTGAAATGGCCTGTCGAGCTCTTACCCGCGTGCTCGAGGATGCGCTCGAGTCTACCAAGGATCAGGGCACAACTGACCAACCCGAGCAGACTGATGATCAGGCCACAGCTGATCAGCCCGAGCAGACCTAAGAGTAATCTCTCGCAACAAGCACGAGGTAGGGCAAACCTCGTTAAAAACCCACCTCGATGATGATCCACACCTCTACGCGGTGTCGAGGAGAAACGTATGGCGAAAGCCATGGACGGCCAAGATGGATCATGAAAATGCAGCGGGTACCGGAGTGCTGTAAGCACTGGTGAGAACTCTCCCGCACAATGATGAAGTGACTCGTACTTCAGTCAGTGCAGTCTGTCCGTAAAGTGATAGAAAGTCAATAGCATAACTTCGTGGAAGTCACAGCACTGTGCTTTAATTTCCTGTAATCAATCAAACAACGTCTGCAACACGCCCCTTTGTCCTCGCTACGCAAGAGAAGCTTTGATCCTGATGTCCATTTGTGTTCGCTGTATATGCTCTGCTCTCGTTTTAGGACACACCATGTCCACCTCTGTGGAGTTCATCTGAGGATGTACAGTAGTAGGCAGCCACCTGCGAGGTCCCACCTTCCTCCACTTCCTCCCCGCTCGTGCAGGACAAGGATCATGAGACAGGTCACTACTGTAAATAGCGGCAGCTTTACATACTTCCTAGGTAACGTGCGCTCGCTTCGATATTGATCTGTTGTTTATATAGGGCGGACCCATCACGAACAAGGAAGGGAAGGAATTATTGCTTCCAATTGGTCTGCCGGGGATCTGCACTTAGTCTTCCGGTTCACCGCGAGTGGAGAAGCTTGGAAAGGTTACGACACCACCGAGCCGTGCGTGCTATCGGTGTCACATGGCGTTTGATGAGCAGCCGGGAAGCTACATCTAGACTAATCGACATGCCTATCAGCAGGCAGCACCACCAAAGGTTGCCTCATCGAGTCATCACGGGTTACCCGAAGGGCGGCCAGCCAGGCGGCCTTGACTTGACCGCACTTCATTATTGTTGCTCCTACTTCAACCATCTGACTACTGACTAGACTGTCTGAGTGCTCTTTGTTCTGTTCACTTTCTTGGGCTACCTGTTTCTCTTGCCTCTGAACCTCTCTTTTGAAGCTGGCCAAAAGTACCTTGGTAGCTACAGTACCAGAGCTATCCTACACGAGCTACAGCATCTCAACCTTGCAGTAGCTATCCGTACCATACCAGGCCAGATCAAGCAAAGCAAAGCAAAGCAAAACAGAGCAAAGATGAGCTCCTCAATCCCTATACCCGCAACCCGCAACCCCAACAAGCAATCTGCGCACTCCCACCGAACATCTTCTTCAACATCCTCGGCGTCCTCCTACTACCCCTACCACAATTCCGCTTCAACTCCCGGCTCGAGCTACGCTTCGTCCCACCACCAGTACTCGCCTTCATCTTTTGTTAGCGACAGCCCGGGTGGTGCGAGCAAGAGTGGGAAGGGCAAGGGGAAAGAGAGGGAAGCGGATGTGGACGTTGTGGTGAGAGCGCAGCCGAGGAGGGCGAGTCTGTTGGGTATGTGATATCTTGCTTTCTTGTATATCTGGTGGTTGTTGCTTTGGGGGGCGGATATGCCTTTCCCTCTGCTTAGAGGATGGCTGTTTTTCTTTCTTTCCTTCCTTCTTTTCAAGGAGAGCAAACTACAGAAGTGCTAACGTTCGGTTTCCGCGGTTCGCAGGCAGCTCGCTAAGCAAGTCCGAGCATACTGTCATCGACCTGGGACACGGCGGGGCGCCGAGACTGGTGAGTTTACATTACCTATGAATGTTTCTGTTCAAGGGATTTCCGAAGTGTGATTCTGGCGGAGTGGTGTTCGACCGCCATGCATTACCTGTGATTACCGATCTGACTTGAATCCATCCACCTACAGGTGAGCTGCGTCAAATCCTCGCAAGGCTTCGACTGGAACCAAGGTAAGTGCAGCAAAGCATTTCGTTGTGTTCTCCGCCTGAGAAGTCGTTCCTCGAGCAATCTTTCCAAATCCAGAAAACATCAACCCTTCTGACTCGATCTCTCTCCTCCGACAGAACTGTTCCTCCCTTCATACGCAGACTACGAGTCGCAAGATCTGGAGCGCAAGCAGGACCCCGTGCAAGACATAGTTTTGACCGAGGAGGAGATTGCCGCCATGTTCCCTCAATGATCTCTTGTTCCTTTCTTGTACGTCTTCTGTTTTGGGTGTACTGGTTTCGGTCGGTGTTCTAGGGAGTAATCTCTCGGGTCTGTCTGGCAAGGATAGAATTGGTATGCTTTGTTACAGCGTGGGAGTGCACACTCGATGGCGAACTTGGGCGCTTTTGTGTTGCGCGTGTTTTTCTTTGTTTTTGGGTGTCATTGGACTGATTTGTAAGGATGGTGGTTTTTGGGATCTTTTCCGAGCGCGAGCTCGTTGTCTTCTGGTAGTCCTGGCGTTTTAGCATATATACTACAGTACTTATATTCTGACTTTTCAAGCTGGCATGTCTCAATCTTGTTGGCGAC
>Ga0265797_10009284_pt1 | contig 12839 bp, 8 predicted proteins | sample P2T30metagenome_FD_192433 | JGI IMG/M metagenome (GOLD analysis project Ga0265797, IMG submission 192433) | Plant litter microbial communities from East Loma Ridge, Irvine, California - P2 T30 | ecosystem: Environmental > Terrestrial > Plant litter > Unclassified | place: USA: California... | reverse complement strand
CAACGGCACGCTGCCGGCCATCTCGGCGTACGAGAGCGCCGAGAGCAGGGCGGCGACGCCGGCGAGCACGAAGGCCATCCAGACGGCGGGGCCCGCGAGGGGGACGGCCGTGCCGAGCACGACGAGGATGCCGGTGCCGAGCGTCGCCCCGATGCTGATGGCCGTCAGGTGCCAGACGCCGAGGGTGCGGCGCAGGCCCCGGCCGTCGCCCGCCTCGGCCTCACGGGCGAACGCCTCGAGCGGCTTGCGACGCAGCAGCTGGGTGCCGAGCGAGGGGCGGGAGGGGGCAGGGGAGAGGTCGTCGTGCACCGCGAGAGGCTATCGGTCGGCCACCCCCGACGGCCAACCGGCCGCGGTCACAGGCCGACCGGCCGACTCGGCCGCCCGTCCGCCCGCCCGTCCGCCCGTCCGGCCGACTCGGCCGCCCGACCGGCCGCGGCCCCTCGCCGACCGGCCGCGGCCCCTCGCCGACCGGCCGGCCGCGGCCCCTCGCCGACCGGCCAGGTCAGTCGTCGTCGACGTGCAGCCCGAGCTGGCGCACCCGGGCGATCGCCTCGCGTCGGGACGAGGCCTGCAGCTTGCGGTAGATGCTCCGCACGTGGCTCTTCACCGTGTTCACCGAGATGAACAGCTGGCCGCCGATCTGGCCGAGCGTCTGGCCGGTCGCCAGGTGCCGCACGATGACGAGCTCCCGGTCGCTGAGCGGCTCGGCCAACGGGGGCACGCCCGGTCCGTCGACCGAGTGCAGCCGGGCCAGCACGCCTTGGGTGAGGGGCGGCTGCTCGCGCTGCACGGCGCGCGCCACCAGGTGGTCGAGCAGGGGCTCGGGCAGGGTGCGGAACACCCAGGCGGCGCCCGAGGTCCCTGCCTCGAGCAGCGCGCGGTCGAAGGCGATGTCGGCCTGGGCGGTGTCGCCGAGGGCGAGGTGCGAGGCGGCGGCGACGGCGTGCACGTGCCCGACGGTCCGCTCCGAGTGCAGGTCGCCGAGGGCGAGGCAGGGCTCGAGGTCGGCGAGCGCCGCCTGGGCCTCGCCGGTGGACAGGTGGATGAGGGCGAGCACGCGGGCGGGGCACTCGATGTGGCGGTCGCCGGGCGAGAGGGGCTGGGCGAGTCGCCGCGCCTCCTGCGGCTGGCCGAGCTGGAGCATGGTCTCGGCGCGGACCGTCGTGGCGGCCCGGGCGACGACGACCTCGCCCGTGAACCCGCGCACGAGGCGCGAGATGCGGCCGAGGTGGTCGAGCACCTCGATCGAGCGGCCCTGGGCGAGCAGCACGGCCGCCTCGGCGAACCAGCCGAGCGCCTCCCAGTCGCTGCCCCGGGCGGCGAGGTGCACGTCGGCGAGGAGGGCGTCGTGGCCCCCGGGCGACTCGTCGCGCTCGAGCGCGAGGTGCAGCCGGGCGATCCTGCCGAGCGCGCCGAACGAGCTCGTGAGCAGCTCGGTCCCCTCGGCCAGCTCGCCGACGCGCTCGAGGTGCTCGTCGGCGAGCGCGAACTCGCCGAGCAGGACGGCGACGTAGGCGAGCGCCGAGAGGCACTCGACGCGCTCGGCGATGCTGAGGTGCTCCTCGGCGAGGCCGGACGCGAGGCCGAGGGCGAACTGCGCCTGGTCGTACTCGCCGTAGTGCAGCCGGATCAGCCCGAGCTGCAGCGAGAAGGAGGCGCTCAGCCCGATGCGCGCCGTGATCGACTCCGAGAGGTCGTTCTCGATGAGGGTGCGCGCGACCTCGAGGTGCTCGTGGGCGACGACGAGGTTGCCCAGGGTGCGCAGGGCGGCGCCGAGGTGCACGTGGTAGCCGGCGCGCACCTCGAGCGAGAGGTCGGGGTCGGCGTCGATGGCCTTGGCCACGCCGCGGAACCACGGCAGGGCGGCGCTGCGCGACCGGGAGCCGACGGAGCGGTAGCTCGCGGCCAGGGCCAGCAGGATGAGCGGCCGGCCGCTCCACTGTTCTTCGGGGGTCGAACGGACGGCCTCGCGCAGGCGGGCGCCCTGCAGCGGGGCTATCTGCGTCCAGGCCTGCTCGATGGCGTCGAGTGAGGCCCGCGCGTCGGCGGGCTGGAGCTCGACCCCGGTCGGGTCGGGTGATGCATCGTCTAGGGTGCGCACGGTCCTACCTCTGCCGCATCGGGTAGTTCCCCTGTCGGGTAGGGGAATGCGGCGTCAGGGTGTGGTCAGCCACCCTGGACCCAGCATAAATGAGCGTTGTTCCCGTCTGCCCGCCTGCCGGACAGATTGCCCCAGGAGTGGGGGGACACGCCGCGGGCGTAGCCTCGGTGCATGAGCAGGATGGACTCCGTCGCGTCGGGCGGCGGCATGCGGGGCGGCGGCGCAGGAGGCGGTGGTCGGGCGGGATCGGGCGGCGGGGGCGGCGCCCCCGCGGGCGGTCGCGGCGGCCGGGTGTCCAGCGGCGACGCGGCGGCCCAGCGCGCCGCCAACGCGGCGGCCCCGAAGGTGCCCGACCTGCTGCGACGCATCCGCGGGCTCTTCTCGCCGCACCGTCGTGCGCTCGTCGTCACGGTCGTGCTCGTGCTCGTCGGCGCGGCCGTCAGCGTGGCGCCCCCGCTGCTGACGAAGCAGGCCTTCGACCGCGGCCTGTTCCCCGCGGGCGGGCCGGACGTGCCGGTGCTGCTCGAGCTCGTCGGCGCGATGATCGGCCTCTGGGTGCTCTCGGCCGGGATCGGCGTCTGGCAGACGTACCTCACGGCCACGGTCGGCAACAGCGTCATGGGCGCGCTCCGCATCCGGCTGTTCGGGCACCTGCAGCGCATGGAGCTCGCGTTCTTCACCCGGACGAAGACCGGGGTCATCCAGTCACGGCTGCAGAACGACGTCGGCGGCGTGGCCAACGTGCTCAGCAACACGATCTCGAGCGTGCTCGGCAACACGGTCACCGTCATCGCGGCGTTCGTGTCGATGCTCGTGCTCAGCTGGCAGATGACCGTCGTCACGGTCATCCTGCTGCCGCTGCTCGTCGTCGCCCAGCGCCGCGTCGGCCAGGTCAGGGCGCGCATCGCCACGAAGACGCAGGAGTCGCTGTCGGACATGACGGCGATCACCCAGGAGGCCCTGAGCGTGAGCGGCATCCTGCTCGCCAAGAGCTTCAACCAGCAGCGCAGCGAGGTCGAGCGCTACTCGGCCGAGAACCGCACCCAGATCGGGCTGCAGGTGCGCCAGCAGATGAGCGGGCAGTGGTTCTTCGCCGTCGTGCAGATCTTCCTCTCGGTCATCCCGGCCCTGATCTACCTCGTGGCCGCCTGGCTCATCCTGCGCGACGTGCCCGTCACGGCCGGCACCATCGTGGCCTTCACCACGGTGCAGGCGCGACTGACGTTCCCGCTGATGGGGCTCCTCCGGGTGGCCCTCGACCTGCAGACCTCGGGGGCGCTCTTCGCCCGCATCTTCGAGTACCTCGACCTGCGCCCCGCGATCACCGACGGCGGGGAGTCGCGTCCCGTCGACGAGGCGCAGCTCGGCCGCGTCGAGTTCGACGAGGTCGAGTTCGCCTACCCCGACGCCGAGCCCGGCCAGCGCACCCTGCGCGGGGTCTCCTTCGACATCGAGCCCGGCCAGTTCGCGGCGTTCGTCGGGCCGAGCGGCGCGGGCAAGACCACGGTGTCGTACCTCATCCCGCGGTTCTACGAGGCGACGGGCGGCAGCGTCCGGTTCGCCGGCACCGACGTCCGCGACCTGCGGCAGGAGTCGCTGATCGAGAACATCGGCATCGTCAGCCAGGAGACCTACCTGTTCCACGCCACCATCGGCGACAACCTGCGGTACGCACGGCCCGACGCCACGGACGAGCAGCTGGTCGAGGCGGCACGGCAGGCCAACATCCACGAGACCATCGCGTCGTTCCCCGACGGCTACGACACGGTCGTCGGCGAGCGGGGCTACCGCCTGTCGGGCGGCGAGAAGCAGCGCATCGCGATCGCGCGCGTGCTGCTGAAGGACCCGGCGGTGCTCGTGCTCGACGAGGCGACGAGCGCGCTCGACACCGTGTCCGAGCGGGTCGTGCAGGAGGCGCTGGACACGGCCGCGAGGGGGCGCACGACGATCGCCATCGCCCACCGCCTCTCGACGGTGCGCCACGCGGACGTCGTCTTCGTCGTCGCGGCCGGCCGCATCGTCGAGCGCGGCACGCACGACGAGCTCGTCGCCCTCGGCGGCGTGTACGCCGACCTCTACGGGCAGCAGGTGGCCTCGACGACGTGACCGGCGCCTCCTCGGCTGCGTGCCCCGCTCAGCCGCGCAGCGCGAGCATGGCCCGCATCGCGTCGACGTCGCTGCGCTGGGTCGCGATCATGCCGGTGGCGAAGGCGTCGACCTGCGGGTCGTCGCTGCGCGCGAGCACGGCCTCCGCCATCTCGATGCCGCCGAGGTGGTGGTCGATCATGAGCGTCAGGTAGAGCCGTTCGGCGTCGACGCCGTCGGCCGCGCGCAGCTGCGCCATCTGCTCGGGGCTGGCGAGCCCGGGCATCGGGTCGCCCGGCACGTGGCTCGGCGCGGGCGAGCCGGACGCGCCGCCGCCGTGCTCGTGGCCCGAGAGCTGGCCGTCGAGCGTCGGCTGCGTCATCCACGTCATGGTCGGCTGCGAGGGGGCCTGCGGCACGCCCCACACCTCGAGCCAGGCGTACATCTGGCCGGCCTGCTGCGACTGGGTCGCCGCGATGTCGTAGGCGATGGTGCGCACGTCGTCCGAGGTCGACCGGTCGCGGACGGCGAACGACATCTCGACCGCCTGCTCGTGGTGCACCTGCATGTCGCGGGCGAAGCCGGCCTCGACGCTGTTCGTGCCGGGCACGACGGGGGCCGACGAGGTGAGGCGGCCCACGGCGACGCCCGTGCCGAGCACGAGCAGCAGCGCCACGGCGGCGGCCAGCACCAGCCGCAGACGACGACCCGAGGAGGCGCCCGTCGCGCCCGCCTCGGCCGTCACGTCGTCGAGGTCGTCCGTCACGACACCTTGCCGGGGCCGTCGACGCCGCCCGTGCACGGGGCGCCGGGCTCGGGGGCGTCCGACGACTTCCAGTACTTCGTCACGAAGTCGGAGACGGCGTCGGCCTCGGGGTCGTCGAAGGCGAGCTGGGCGCCCCAGGCGCTGACGGCCATGGGGGAGTCCATGCCCTCGTAGGGCGACACGACCGAGTAGGTCGACGGGGCGAGGTCGGTGATCTGCTCGATCTGCTCGTCGGTGACCTGGGCCGGGTCGTAGGTGAACCAGATGGCGCCGTGCTCGAGGTCGTGCACCGCGTTCTCGTTCGGCACGGGCTCGGTGTAGACGCCGCAGTTCATCCAGACGGCGGCGTGGTCGCCGCCGGCCGGGGGAGTCATCTCGTAGTCGACGGTGCCCTGGACGTGGTTCGCGGTGAGGTCGTCCCAGGTCTGAACGCCGGCGACGTCGATGTCGCCGCGGTCGGCCCGGGGCGTGCCGCTCGTCACCACGACCGTGACGATGAGCGCGATCGCCGCGGCGCCCGCCACGGAGGCGGTGACGATGCCGATGGTCCGGTTGCGCTTCGACCTGGCCTGCTCACGCTTGAGCGCGGCGACCTTCTCCTGCCGGCGCGCGTCCCGCTGCTGCTTGACGGTCATCGAGCTCGGGTCGGGCGTCGCGCCCTGGTTCTTCTTCTCGCTGCTGGCCACGGGTGGGTCCTCTGGTGTCGGGGATCTCGGGGTCTGACGGTGCCCGCTCAGTCTGCCTCGTCGGCGCGTCCGGGGGGAGAGCGCGCGCCGTGCGGCCGCGGACATCGTGGATGTGTCATCGATTTGTCCCACACCTGTCTGGGAAGCCCGTCACAGCCGGCTCGACGTCGAGCGGCCGTCGCGAGCGGCGGACGGACTCGCCCCGTCACACGACGGGGCCGCCGGTAGACTCGGCCGGGCAGGGAGACGAGTCCCCGCACCCCGCCCGACACCCGGTCCGCACGCCCCACGACGGCGCCGGACTCGACCGGGACAGCCGTGAAGGAGCACCCGTGAAGTACGCCGAGACAGTCCTCGACCTGGTGGGCGACACCCCGCTCGTCAAGCTCAACAAGGTCACCGAGGGCATCACGGCCACGGTGCTGGTCAAGGTCGAGTACCTCAACCCAGGCGGCTCGTCGAAGGACAGGATCGCGACCCGCATCGTCGACGCCGCCGAGCGCGACGGCCTGCTGCTGCCCGGCGGCACGATCGTCGAGCCGACGAGCGGCAACACCGGCGTCGGCCTGGCGCTGGTCGCCCAGCAGCGCGGCTACCGCTGCGTCTTCGTGCTGCCCGACAAGGTCGGCGACGACAAGCGCAACGTGCTCAAGGCCTACGGCGCCGAGATCGTCGTCACCCCGACGGCCGTCGAGCCGTCGAGCCCCGAGTCGTACTACAGCGTCAGCGACCGCCTCGTCCGCGAGATCCCCGGCGCGTTCAAGCCGAACCAGTACGCCAACCCCGCCGGGCCGCAGAGCCACTACGAGACGACCGGGCCCGAGATCTGGCGCGACACCGACGGCCGCGTGACGCACTTCGTCGCGGGCGTCGGCACCGGCGGCACCATCAGCGGCACCGGCCGCTACCTCAAGGAGGTGTCCGGCGGCAGCGTGCAGATCATCGGCGCCGACCCCGAGGGCAGCGTCTACAGCGGCGGCACCGGCCGCCCGTACCTCGTCGAGGGCGTCGGCGAAGATTTCTGGCCGTCGGCCTACGACCCGAGCGTCGTCGACCGCATCATCGCCGCCTCCGACGCCCGCTCGTTCGAGCTGACCCGACGCCTCGCCCGCGAGGAGGGCCTGCTCGTCGGCGGCTCGTCCGGCCTCGCCGTCGCCGCCGCCCTCGACGTCGCCCGCGAGCTCGGCCCGGACGACGTCGTCGTCGTGCTGCTGCCCGACGGCGGCCGCGGCTACCTCGGCAAGATCTTCAACGACGCGTGGATGCGCTCGTACGGCTTCGCCGACAAGGTCGACGAGCGCACCGTGCGCGACCTGCTCGCCTCGAAGACGGGCGCGCTGCCCGACCTGGTGCACGCCCACCCGTCCGACACCCTGCACGACGTCATCGACATCATGACGACGTACGGCGTCTCGCAGATGCCCGTCCTCTCCGCCGAGCCGCCCGTCGTCATCGGCGAGGTCGTCGGCGCCGTCGCGGAGAAGACGCTGCTCGAGGCCGTCTTCGCCGGCGGAGCGAGCATGGGCGACGCCCTGTCGACCGTCGTCGGCGCCCCGCTGCCGCTGATCGGCATCAACGACTCCGTGGCCGTGGCGCGCACCGCGCTCGAGACGACGGACGCGCTGCTCGTCACCGACGACGGCAAGCCCGCCGGCGTGGTCACCCGGCACGACGTGCTGGCCTTCCTCTCCTCCTGACCCGCGCCGCCCCTCCCGACCTGCGCCGCTCCTCCTGACCCGCGCGCCGCGCGACCCGGCCCCACCGAAGGACACCACCATGAGCACCCCCGACCACGGCTTCTCGACCAGGGCCATCCACGCCGGGCAGGAGCCCGACTCCCGCACCGGCGCCGTCGTGCAGCCCATCTACCAGTCGTCCACCTTCGTGCAGGACGGCATCGGCGGGTTCCGCGACGGCTACGAGTACGCGCGCTCGGCGAACCCGACCCGCGACTCCCTGCAGGAGCTGCTGGCCTCGCTCGAGGGCGGCACCGCCGCCTTCAGCTTCGCCTCCGGCCTCGCGGCGGAGGACGCGCTGCTGCGCTCCGTGCTGCGCCCCGGGTCGCGGGTGGTCATGGGCAACGACGTCTACGGCGGCACGCACCGGCTCGTGAACCGCGTCTGGACGCCCTGGGGCGTCACGCTCGAGACCGTCGAGATGACCGACCTCGACGCCGTGCGGGCGGCCGTCCGCCCCGGCGAGACCGACGTGCTCTGGGTCGAGACCCCGAGCAACCCGCTGATGAAGATCAGCGACGTCACGGCGCTCGCCGAGATCGGCCACGCCGCCGGCGCCCTCGTCGTCGTCGACAACACCTTCGCGTCGCCCGCCCTGCAGCGGCCGCTGTCGCTCGGCGCCGACGTCGTCGTGCACTCGACCACGAAGTACATCGGCGGGCACTCCGACGTGGTGGGCGGCGCGGTCGTCGTCCGCGACGCCGAGCTCGCCGAGAAGATCGGCTTCGTCCAGTTCGGGGCGGGGGCGGTCTCGGCCCCCATGGAGGCGTGGCTCACCGTGCGGGGCATCAAGACCCTTGCCGTCCGGGTCGAGCGCCACTCGTCGAACGCCCTCGAGATCGCCCGGGCCCTCGAGGGGCACCCCGCGATCGAGCGCGTCTTCTACCCGGGCCTCGAGTCGCACCCGGGGCACGAGCTCGCCGCCCGCCAGATGAGCGCCTTCGGCGGCATGCTCTCCGTGTCGCTCTCGGCCGGCGCCGCGGCGGCCCGCCGGTTCGCCGAGTCGACCGAGCTGTTCCAGCTCGCCGAGTCGCTCGGCGGCGTCGAGTCGCTGATCGGCTACCCGACCGAGATGACCCACGCCTCGGTGCGCGGCACCGAGCTCGAGGTCCCCGACACCGTGGTGCGCCTGTCGGTCGGCATCGAGGACGTCGCCGACCTGCTGGCCGACGTGCGGCAGGCCCTCGACCGCGCCCAGGGCTGACCCGGCCGCGCCTCGGACGTCGGAGGCCCCGCCTAGGGTGAGGGCATGACCACCGCCCGCGAGAGCACGCTGCCCGACGGCGGCGTGCTCTCGCCGGCCTACCGGCTGGCGACGCTCGGCATGGTGGCGCTGATCGGCATCGCAGCGTTCGAGTCGCTGGCGATCACGACGGTGATGCCCGTCATCGCGCGCGAGCTCGACGGCGAGGCGCTCTACTCGGTCGCCTTCGCGGCGCCCCTCGCCTCCGGCGTCGTCGGGATGGTCGTGGCCGGCAACTGGGCCGACCGCAGCGGCCCCCGGGTCGTGGTCACCGCCTCCATGCTGCTGTTCGCGGTGGGCCTCGGCATCGTGGGCACCGCGCCCGACATGACCGTGCTGCTGCTCGGCCGACTCGTGCAGGGCCTCGGCAGCGGTGCCGTCATCGTGGGCCTGTACGTGATGGTGTCGCGGCTCTACCCGCCCGCCCTGCACCCGTCGATCTTCGCGGGCTTCGCCGCGGCGTGGGTCGTGCCGGGGCTCGTCGGCCCCGTCGTCGCGGGCACCGTGGCCGAGGCCGCGAGCTGGCACTGGGTGTTCCTCGGCGCGCTGGTGGTCGCCGTGCCCGCCTTCGCGATGATCCTGCCGAGCCTCAGGCGCATCCCGCCCACCCTGCCCCGCGAGGGCGGTCGGCGCGTGCCCTGGAGCCTCGGGCGCATCGCGTGGTCGGTGGCCGCCGCCGCGGCCGTCATGGCCCTCAACCTGCTCTCCGAGCTGCCGCTGGCCGCCGCGGCGGCCGTCCTCGCGGCCGCCGTCGTCGTGCTCGTGGTGGCCCTGCGCCCGCTGCTGCCCCGGGGCGCCCTCGTGGCCGCGGCCGGGGTGCCCGCGCTCGTGCTGCTCCGCGGCCTCGTCGGGGCGGCGTTCCTCGGCAGCGACGTCTACCTGCCCTACATGCTGTCGGCCCAGTACGGCTTCGCGCCGGCCGCCTCGGGCATCACCCTGACGCTCGGGGCCGTCGCCTGGGCGGGCGCCAGCTGGGCCCAGGGCAGGCTCGGCGACCGGGTGGCGCAGCGCACCGGCATCCGCGTCGGCATCGTGCTCGTGCTGGCGGGCGTGCTCTCGGCGGGCGGCTCAGCCCTGTGGCACCTCCACCCGGCCGTCGTCATCGCGGGGTGGGCCCTCGCCGGCGCGGGGATGGGCTTCATGTACCCGCGCTTCTCGGTGCTCGTGCTGCGCTGGTCGGGCGACGACGAGAAGGGCTTCAACAGCTCGGCGCTGACCATCGCCGACTCGTCGGGCTCGGCGATCGCCCTGGCCGTGACGGGCGCGGCGTTCCTCCAGCTGGGCGGCGCCGACGAGCCGCGCGCCTTCGTCGCGTGCTTCGCCGTCGCGGCGGTGGTCGCCCTCACGGCGCTGCTGGTCAGCGGTCGGGGAGCTCCGCGCGGTCGCTGAGCGCGCCTCCTCGTGCCTCGGTCGAGGGGCACCCGCGCGAGTCTGCATAATGGTCTGCAGCGCGCGATGTGTACGGTCACATCGCCGATCAGCGATGGAGCGATGTGAAGCACGAGGTCGAGAAGGTGCGCGCTCCCAACATCCGCGACGTCGCGGCCCTGGCCGGCGTCTCGTACCAGACCGTGTCGCGCGTGCTCAACGACAGCCCGAGCATCCGGCCCGCTACCCGGCAGCGCGTCCTCGACGTGATCGAGCAGATCGGCTACCGGCCGAACCAGGCCGCGCGGGCCCTCTCGACGAGCCGGTCGAAGGCGATCGGCGTGCTGACGCTGCAGAACGTCCACTTCGGGCCGCAGACCATGGTCAACGCGATCGAGGTCGAGGCGCGGGCCGCGGGGTACCGGCTGAGCATCGCCAGCACCTCGAGGGCCGACGACGACGTCCGCGCCAGCATCGAGCTGCTGAGCAACCAGGCCGTGGAGGCGATCATCGTCATCGCCCCCCAGCGCAAGTTCTTCGCCGTGCTCGACGAGCTCGAGCTCCGGGTGCCGATCGTCGCGCTCGACTCGTCGCCGCGCACCGGCGCCCGCAGCCTCGCCGTCGACCAGCACGCCGGCGCCCGGCTGGCCACCCGTCACCTCATCGACCTCGGGCACAAGCACATCGTCCACGTGGCCGGTCCGCAGGACTGGATCGAGGCGGACGAGCGCATGCAGGGGTTCCTCTTCGAGATGGCCGAGGCCGACCTGCCCGTCGAGCCGCCCATCCTGGGCGACCTGACGGCCGACTTCGGCTACCTGGCCGGCCGCGAGCTGCTGCGGCGACGCGACTTCACCGCCGTGTTCTCGGCGAACGACCTGATGGCGGTCGGCCTGCTGCACGCCTTCAGGGAGGCCGGCGTCGACGTGCCGCGCGAGGTCAGCGTCGTCGGCTTCGACGACTCGCCCACGGCCCCGCACCTCTGGCCGCCGCTGACGACGGTGCGCCAGGACTTCGCGCTGATCGGCCGCCGGGCGGTCGAGCTCGTCCTCGCCGAGCTCGGGGGCGAGGCGGTGCAGGGACGCACCCTGATCGCCCCCGAGCTGGTCGTCCGCGGCTCGACCGCGCGACCCTGGTTCCTCTAGCCGACACGCGGTGGACCGGGGCATTTGACAGCGACCCCCGCCGGGATTAGCTTTGCTCCAGTCGCGGTGTGAACGGTCACATCCTGCGCGCCACGGGCCCTCTCGAAGGGCTCGGGCCCAGGGCGACGAGAGAAGACGAAGGTTCCCGACGGCCCCGGCCGACGGTGACGACGACGAGGTCGATACATGGAGGTCAGCGTGCGCGCAGCACAGATCACGATGAGCGGGAACCGCGGGGGTGCCGGCCGTGGCCGTTGACTCACCCGTCATCCTCGAGATGCGCTCCATCACCAAGGAGTTCCCCGGCGTCAAGGCGCTCGACGACGTGTCGATGCAGGTGCGCGCGGGCGAGGTGCACGCGATCTGCGGCGAGAACGGCGCCGGCAAGTCGACGCTGATGAAGGTGCTCTCCGGGGTCTACCCGTTCGGCACCTACGCCGGCGACATCGTCTACCAGGGCGAGGTGCAGAAGTTCCGCGACATCAAGTCGAGCGAGTCCGCCGGCATCGTCATCATCCACCAGGAGCTGGCGCTCATCCCCGAGCTGAGCATCACCGAGAACATCTTCCTCGGCAACGAGCCGACGCGCTTCGGCGCCATCGACTGGCAGGCCGCGAAGACGCGCTCCGTCGACCTGCTCGCCCGGGTGGGCCTCAAGGACGACCCCGACACGGCCATCAAGAACCTCGGCGTCGGCAAGCAGCAGCTCGTCGAGATCGCCAAGGCCCTGAACAAGAACGTGAAGCTGCTCATCCTCGACGAGCCCACCGCGGCGCTGAACGAGGCCGACTCGCAGCACCTGCTCGACCTGATCCGCGGGCTCAAGGGCCGCGGCATCTCGTCGATCATGATCAGCCACAAGCTCAACGAGATCGAGGCGATCGCCGACTCGATCACCATCATCCGCGACGGCAAGACGATCGAGACCCTCGACGTCAAGGCGGACGGCGTGAACGAGGACCGCATCATCCGCGGCATGGTCGGCCGCAACCTCGCGAGCCGGTTCCCCGATCGCACCCCGTCGATCGGCGAGGTCTTCTTCGAGGTCAAGGACTGGTGGGTCCGCCACCCGCAGACCGCCGAGCGGTTCGTCTGCAAGGGCTCGTCGATCACCGTCCGCAAGGGCGAGATCGTCGGCCTCGCCGGCCTGATGGGCGCCGGGCGCACCGAGCTCGCCATGAGCATCTTCGGACGCTCCTACGGCCAGTTCGTGTCCGGCGAGATCGTCAAGGACGGCGAGCGGATCGAGATCAAGAACGTCCGCGACGCCATCGACAACGGGCTCGCGTACGTCTCCGAGGACCGCAAGGTGCTCGGCCTCAACCTGCTCGACGACATCAAGCGCTCGACCGTGGCGGCCAAGCTCAGCAAGATCTCGCGCGCCTCCGTGGTGAACACCTACGAAGAGCACTCGATCGCCGAGGACTACCGCAAGAGCCTCCGGGTCAAGACGCCCACCGTCGACGAGGGCGTCGCCAAGCTCTCGGGCGGCAACCAGCAGAAGGTCGTGCTGGCGAAGTGGATGTTCACCGACCCCGACCTGCTCATCCTCGACGAGCCGACCCGCGGCATCGACGTGGGCGCCAAGTTCGAGATCTACAACATCATCAACCAGCTCGCAGCCCAGGGCAAAGGCGTGATCGTCATCTCGTCCGAGCTGCCCGAGCTGCTGGGGCTCTCCGACCGGATCTACACGATCTTCGAGG
>Ga0265797_10009283_pt1 | contig 12840 bp, 7 predicted proteins | sample P2T30metagenome_FD_192433 | JGI IMG/M metagenome (GOLD analysis project Ga0265797, IMG submission 192433) | Plant litter microbial communities from East Loma Ridge, Irvine, California - P2 T30 | ecosystem: Environmental > Terrestrial > Plant litter > Unclassified | place: USA: California... | reverse complement strand
TTGCGGGAGCACACATCCCTTGCCATCCGATGGCAAGCCTTCACTTCCTGTCGCACAGCTTGCCATTGAAGTGTGAAGACTGAGGCTGAGCCATCACATGACCATCTGTGTATGTGCAAGGTACGCTCGGATGGGTACCGAGGACAGGGTTGAGCTGTGCACAGAACGGTGCACGAGTCGCATTGAACCAATCGGAGCTCGGCTCCACAGCCCAGTGAGGCTGAGCGATGTCGGTTGCTCGTTCCACAGCAGGAGGGTCCTACTGTTGATTCCTGATTATATTCACAGGTAATGGCCCATTGCCAGTGATCTAGTGGTCGATCGATGGCCTTGCAGTATCAGCGTCGTGTCACGAACTTACCTCGTCGTCCACTTGGTCTTGCTTGTGATTGCGAACAATCAGGGAGACCGAGCTCGGACTGGATTGATCTGCTCATGCAGAAGGACAAGCAAACACATGCACTAACGAGGCAGAAGACCTAGACAATAGTTCACTTCGTTCGATTCGGTACAAGAATGTAGCTGCTATCACCTTTGACTGCATAGGGTCTCCATATCTACAGCATATCTGTGTATACTATTTGTCTTGCGGTCGACGAAGATTTTCTTGGACAAATCAATGCTTGGTGGTAGCATTGACGTTAGATAACCGTACGACTCCACTAATGGCATGATGATGTGATAATCATTCAACTCCACGTACGATAGCTCCAACATTCCGACGTTTGTGTATCCATAAACATATACATATATGTATGCACATGTACATACATGTATACTTGTGCTTGCCCACATGCAGTTAAGGGTCAGGGTTGGGGTAGAGTCATAGATCATAAACTCGATATTTGTCGGGACTGGGAGGGAGCTATACTCGTCTATCTCATTTACAGGTACCTTGACTTCTCGCGGATAGATACCGCTGGTCGTTGGTTTGTGTGGACGTTCTTTGTCACGAGAACAGCAAAGGAGGAATAATTCGAACGTCAATCCCAACCAACGGCCAAAGTTCACACTTGATTAACGTCGTGATTCATGCAGGACAAATATCTTCACTTTTTGCGAAACCAGCATACAACTTTTCTGACCATTTGAATGCTTGCTTTGATCGTCGCCTCAGTCTCAAATATACTGCCAATACACTTGGTTCGCTCGTAAGTCGAATGTATGCAATATGCAATGTGCAATTCCAAATGGCTGTAGACCCCCGCACCAAGAATCGACCAACTGTCTCGCACCACGTCATTGGTTACAACGCCCGCAATTGTTGATCAACAAAAGGTAATAATCAAATAGCGTCCGAAAAGACCTCGGTACTTTGATCTCAGAAATCAATGCATATGTAGTCCACTCCTCAGCAATCTTATCTCAAACCAGTTTCCGTTCGTCAAGATCCAAGTAGTCCGTTATCACAGCCATGGCACCACAAATTACCCTCTACTTCCTGCAGGCCTCTCGCTGTATTCGTACGGCATGGCAGCTCCACGAACTCGGCCTCGACTACGATTTCAAGTTCTCTCCGCGCGTTGGAGGCCTGGCACCACCTGAGTTCAGAAAAGAGGTTGGTGGACTTGGGAAGTTCCCGACAATCATCGACAATGGCGTGATGATCACCGAGAGCGGGAACATTGCAGAGTAGGTCCTAGAAACCCACCTAGTCTCTGATCAACCATCTGCTAAACACTTCTGTCTCTTCGAAGATACCTATGTGACACCTACGATACCTCCCACCGTCTCCTCCCACCCGTCGGCGACCCTAAACGCTACGCGATCCTCCAATGGGTGCACGCCTCAGAAGGCACATTCGCTCTGCACGGCATTTCGGTCATGTACGCTCGCTGGCACCAGAAGTCCGGCGACCCCAAAGAGACCGAAGTCGGACTTTCGAAGAACATCCAAGCAGATCTGGACTTCATGACGGTGGAGCTGGGAAAGAGTAGTGGGAAATTTTTGTTCGGCGACGAACTCACTGTTGCGGATATACAAATGCACTTCTCGGTTGCTTTCATCTTGCAGAGGCAGTTGGGGACCTTGGGAAAGAGGTGGGAGAGGCTGGAGAAGTATGTTGCGGATTGCGAGGCTACGGAGAGTTATAAGCAAGCGGTTGAGAAGACGGGCCACTCTTTCTAGAGATTCGGAGCCAAGGAAAGCTAATATGAAACATAAGCGATTCTCGGACGGAGTACGATAGTCATTGTACCAGATCGTGCATTGTTGTTCAAGTCACGAAACGTACATACTCGACATCTGGGGCTTGAAGGTAAGCAATGGAGGCATAAGACAAAGTGGTTGGTATGTTGATCTTGTTCATGACATTACATCGTTGCTGATTCTACATATCTCTCGAGGCGAGTCTTTTGTGACCATCGCCCTTCGAAGCGAACCAATCATTTCTGCAACACCCGAGCTCGTACCCAGGCATGCAAGGTGTTTTCCTTCAGTAGTCGTTATATCAGACCTCTTCTAATATCTCAAGAAGATCATGCCATCGCAAAAAGCGGTATTTGAACCATCATCAAAAGAAAAAGGTAAAAGCACAGTCACAGCAAAGAGACGAGACTCTACTGGGTGCTCTTGCCAGCACCGCCAGCGGCGTTGTTGGAGAGGGAGCCGGCGGGGCGGACGGTCTCGTCGCCCTGGCGGATGTTGTCGCGGATGTCGTTGTCACCACCACGGACCTCACGGTCGATGGCAGCCTTGTCCTCGGGGCCGCCGATGCCCTGGAAGTCGGCAGCCTTGGTGGCCTTGCCGGTGGTGGGGTTGATGTCACCGCCCTCGGAGAGAGGGATCTCGCGGTTGTCGCTGGCGCCCTGGCCACCGATCTTTACTTCGGCGCCGGGGAACTTCTTCTCGACGGACTGGTCGACACCGGACTCAAGGGCTGGAAGGGGATTGTTAGTGTTTGGATCTTAGAGAGATTGGCAACGAAGGCAACATACTGGAGTCAGAGGCACCAGCGGGGCCACGGGCGGTGTCATCGACACGGTGGGACTGCTTAGCACCCTGGGAGTTGAGGTCGCGCTCAGCCTGCTTGGCGATGGCGATGGGGTCCTGACCCTCGTATGCGGCAGACATTATGATAGATGTGGTGGGTGGAAAGGTTGTTGGGTTTTAGTGTTGGGTTTCGTAAAAGTCGTGGGATGTGAAGATGGGTATCGAATGGATTGTATGTGAGTAGAAGAAGAAGAAACACCAAAGACGCGTGAAGATAGAGAAAAATATCAATCGCTGCCCCTCAGTTGCTCGCGTGAGGGCGGGCAGGACAACGTCATGCTCTCCGTTATGGCGTCAACAGGTCGCCTCTTCGAACAAGGGGACTTCCTCGGAGAGTGGTGGGACCTTTGGAGATCCTCAGAAACGTCCGTAAATGGTGCGGTGATGAAGGTGAACTGGAACGTGCTGATCGATCGTGATGAGGAACGAGATTTTGATACTGAATCGTCGCTTGCATTTCAGAGACCGGAGAGGCTGTACCATCCGGTTCGGCCTTAGAAGTGGCCAAAACATTCAATGTGGCATCTTATGTAAACGAGACTGGTCGATACGTGCTACCTCGCATCTCGAGACACAATTTGGCCTCAAATCTGTCGCGACGCAACTGATCATCGATGCCAGCTCGACCAGGCACACAAGACGAACACACGGACGACCCAGAGACCACTCTCGCTTCTCAACAATTCCAGCGACTTCTTGGGCATCAAAGAAAATCTGTACGCTCGGATGGGGATTCTCGTGAAATTTCGACGGTTCCTGACACACGATCCTCTTGCACGGGAGTGATGATGCGTACTGAAGTCATTGAAGTCATCTTTCGCCCAATTCAGCGGAGACAAGCACCTCAGGCATCATTCTCCTCGCCGAGACTACGGGCTCATCTCCGACACTCGAAACGCTGTCAATTACCAAAATCAGTTATCGGATGACTCGATTGTGCCTGATGAAAGGTACTGTTGTTCTGTCTTGCTTTGTTGAACCTCAGTTGTGATCTCGATCAAAAGCGACCATCAAGGTATTCTACCATTTGTGAAGGAGTTCAACTCCGGACCACTGAAGTTTCGCATCTCGATCACATGCAAAGTGTCCAAATATCGAATGCAACGAATGTTTCGCCTAGACTTGACTGGAAAGAGCCCCATCGGTCCTGTAATGAGCCTGTTTTCCATAGGGCTGAAAATGGTTACACAGCAGAATTGTGCTGCCGTTAGCGTCTGGCGTTACGTAGCCAATGAGGCCATGGGACCACCCTTCGATGCGCTATTTCCATACATCTCGTGCATCTGCAGTCAGCACTACGGTCGTGAAACATATATGCAGGTGCATCAGTCGCGCGTTCAGAAGAATGTCCCGCGTATTATCTGCGTCATTGTCGAAGTCTCGTTCAAGGGCCAATGAGAAGAAAGAGTAACGGAAGCCAGCCCGTAACAATCATATGCACATAGAGACGTGAGCCTATATCTGCGTGTGATTCGTAGGAAGGGACATCAAACAAAATCAATAGTATCGAAAGTTTCACATTTGCTATTTACGCAAATATTGTTCCCTTCAACAGAAGGAACTGCCACACAGTTGAACATTTCTCTGGCGCTATGGCCAAAGCGTGTTTCAGTATGAGCATGAAAGAGAAGCAAAGAAGAAGATTCGTCGCTGAGAAATGCAATCAAAGCGCGCAAAGCTGGAAGTCATGTTCGGCTTGCTTGCGTGACGATGAGTCCCCCTTTTCTCGATCCTAACGCCCTGTTGGTGTGTCGTGTGCAAAAGAGAAGGCAGAAATTCAATGGTCCACGCCATTTGGTTCTGTGGTGGAATGTACACCCGCTGATCGCTGGTTCAATGGTGGCAAGATAATGAAATGTCGAGAAACCCCTGCTCGGGGTGGGATATCGTAAAGCATGAATGAACGCCGTGTTGCCCGGTCTGTTTTCGTGCACTCGTTCAAGCAGCCGCTCACTGGCTGTCGAGGGTGCCTCTCTCGCCTTCGAAGGAGAATGCACGATGCTGTCGTCCTGATACGGCCTCGCCTGTGCGTGCGTCAACGATGTCCTCAGGATTGACACGCCTGGGCTGCACCGGTGTCTCTGGATCCTGTGCTCCACTGGTAGCATAGTCGGGGTGAGCCGGCGTGGTTGGAGTAACAGCAGTGGAGTCTACTCCATTGTACAACTTCTCTCGATGCTGTAAAGCCTCCTTCTCACTCAACTGCTTGCCGTCTTTCTCGCGCACGACAGGCATATCGCCGGGCATCTCATAGATGTGCAGCTGTTTCGAGTCGGCTTCGGAGGCGGGTGATAGCAGTGTGTTATTAGACGAGTAGGTGCCCTCGCCCGCTGAGGGAGAGGTAGGCGAGTATGCCGACATGGTACCATTTCCTGTCGGAGTATGAGGCATCCCTGGCGGGAGCAGGCCCTTGTTGTCGAGATCATGATGTGTCATGCCGAAGGGGAAAGGCGAAGAGCCAACCAGCTCAGCTTTTGGGTAGACCGTAGCGCCCTTGCTTTGAGAACTGGTGCTTCCGCTGCTGGATGAAGGCTTGGATTCAGTAGAGTTCGCAGCCGCAGCAGCAGCCGCGGCAGCGCGCCTTCGCTTCTGGCGACGACGGTAGAAGAAAACGAAGCCTGCAATGGCAAGGATAGCAACCGCTCCAACGGCTATACCGGCTATGGCGCCAGCTCCTAGACTCGGTGAGCCTGAGTCCGAAGCTGAAGCTGTGGTGTTATTCCCACTGCCAGGAGCGCGCTCTGCCGAACCCTGATCCCAGCTGGGAGATGTCCACATCGAAGCGTCATTCGATGCGTTAGCGGGTGCAATGGCCACAAGGTTTTGATCGGCAGTCTGGTCCCAAACGACCTGTGCGAGCTGGAATCGCGAGACTTCGTAGTCTACAATGATGTAGGCCTCCTGGAGGAAGGTGCGACCAAGTGTGTACTGAGAAGAGTTGCCGCGCCTGATGGGGAAGTAGTAGGATTCGTTGGCTATGTTACGGAAAGGCGGTGTAGCTCGCAGGTCAAATGCGGCGTAGGGTAGGAGGATGCTGACGGTGGCATCACTGTCAGGGCCCTGCCCAAGTTCCAAGGTAACGCTGGCGTTACGCTCCTTTAGTATCTCGTGTTGCGTATCGTTGATGAGATATAAGTCAGTCTTGTTGTCGTACGTTAGGCCGAACTCATATTCGAAAGCTCGGCATGCGTCGAGGGGCAGCCAGAGCTCAGCTACAGTGGAATCAATCAATGCATACACCTTGTTGGGCAACAACTCTGTGGCTACAGGATTGGAGTCGTCGCGAGATGGCGTATTAATGGACTGAATTGCTACCATGACATCGCGCTCATTGTCGGGTGCGAAAATGAAAGTGTGGTTGTTCGCCTCGTACTTAGACGTGTCGTAGCCTCCCAATGTCAGTGAGGCGAAACTTCCGGTGAAACGGTAGTGAGCGCCAGCTGTGTAGCCAAAAGAAACACTGGGAATCTTGCGCTGCTCTTTCAACTGTGTCATGAGACTCGGCACAGGGTCAGTGAACGTGAAGTTACTCGGCTTCGGATTGATGCCAAACATTCCGAGGTAGTAAGAATAGCCAGCATATGCGATGATCGTAGTGTTGTCCACGGTCGGGCCACCTTCACCCAGGCCACCTAGACCTACAGTGTCGAAGCCGGTCAGACCGTTGCCGTAGATTCCTAGGTTCTCTCCGACCAAAAATCGATAGATGCCGACGTAGTCCCATGTCGATGAGGTGCCGTTGTCGAACAACCATCCGCGGTCTTCGGCGCAAGAATCCTTGTCCGCCGCTGCCGAGCATCCTAGCGGGATGACGACCCAGGTCTGGTATACTGAGAAGGAGAGAAAGGTGCGCACGGTCTGTGTAGGCGTGCCAACCCGTAGGGTGAAAGACGACCACTTCCCGTCAATGCCATCCCAGTTCTGGTCCGGTGCGATGGAGAGCGGGGCAGGCAAGTTGTCGGCGCGCGAGTGAAGAGTAGCTTCGAGGGTGTGCGAAAGGGCGATGGTGACGAGCGACAGAAGCACGTGCGGTAGGAATGAACGCATGGTGGGCGCAGAGGAGCAGTGAATGCAGTAGTAGTGACCGAGGCAGATGTCGCGCCGGCTTAGTGAGTTCCAGAAAGTCGCATGGTATCACGGCCAGGTGTAACCGATGCACGGCGTACCTGCGTCGCAGATCGGCTGAGCCGCGCAGGAGGGTAAGTGATGTGAGTTGAGACGGCGGAGATGTGAATGTCGTGTAGCAGGTGGTCCGCAGTCAGTGAGTGTGTGCGTGTGAGTGAGTGAATGGCAGCACGGATTGTCGCGGTGGAGTGAGCGCGCGACCGCACGACTGGGGAAGGAAGTCGCAACCAAGAACCCTTAGTCATTCGCACCTTCCACTTCCAATGTTCTTTCGGGGGCGAACGCCGCCTCCCGCGTTTTCGCTTAACCACCCGGAGTCCCTTGGGCCTTGCTTGGGTTCTCGCGGGCGCGCGTTATCGGCGAACACGCTACACTACAGATAACGGCAGCCAAGGCGAGGCACCGCGCACGTATAGCAGCACTATCGTGTCTCGCACGCTGACGCCTAAACACACACCGCACAGGACACAGACGAGGGGAGGGGGCTCCGGTAGAGGGGAAAATCACCTCAGAGTAGTCTGGCCAGACAAACTCTCAGTGTGCGCGCCACTAGGCCGCTGCGGGCAAGAGACTCGAGAGACATGCACGACCTGCACCCCAAGGCAGGGAACAAGCTGCTGCTGTGCTCTGTTTTTGGCTCGCGGTACGAGCGAGAGGTCACGGTGTGGTTGGGAATGCCACGAAGGATGACAGCTGCGTGTGCAAGGCCACCACCGGCGACAACAACGTCGTGCCATCGGAAGATCGCTGTGGCATGTTTGGCAGCGTCAGGTCTCTTCAAGCCGATCGGCCAACGAGCCCACGCTGCCGTCGACCACGACCACGCTGCCTCTCACACGCACATACATCGAGATGGGGCCCGCGCGACTCGACATCGGGTTCGCAGCAAGCCACGCTGCGCCTCACGAACGAGCCCCTCTCCGCGGGCCAGGATCCGCCGCACGGGCCTCTGAACCATCTTATATGACATCTCACAACGCTCTGAGACACGTGCTAACCCGTATAACACCTGCGAGAGCGCGAAGGAGTCCTTGTACCAGCGAGTGTATATAGTCTTTCGGCCACCGTCCGCGCCGTGTCAATCTCCCACCGCGCCGTGAGTAATTATAGAGCGAGTGTCGCCGGAGATGCAATTTATTGCCCATTGCGATATAGAGGGCCTGTTAATCTGCAACTCGCAGCCCGCGTGCGTGTGCCGTCGTGACATGGGTTGAATAGCTTGTTTTCTGTCGCATCCACCCTGCGCGACCGGGCTACCCGTGCTCTTGGATCGCGCGAGGTACCCGTATAGCCTGACATCGCTGGGTGCGGCACTGCGTCGGTCTGCAGTGATTGGGCCAGCGCACGGCAGCAGCAGCATCGTCAGCGTCAGCTCACATGCAACGATGCAAGCAACATGCAAACACTCACCTCGAGACGTAAGCTCCCGGCCGCGGCTTGCCCCAACCGGCCGTCTGCGTTGTTGCAGTGTCGCACGCCGTCCACGAGCAGCCGTTCCTCTCGCCGCCCGTCGCACCGCCGGCGATCAGTCTGCAAGGGCGCGTCGCCGTGTCACACAGGGGCAGCTATTCTGCGCATGTTGGCGAGGTGAAGTCCCCACGAGCCACTGAGCATTCCGGAGTTGTGGCAAGTGGGTGGAGCCATACCGCGCTCAGCACGCGAAAATCGGACAGGGATCTGGCTAGCGGACTTGGAGAGGCTGGCGGTGCCGATCACTCCTCCGACTCCCACTGTTTCTTGCTGAGCCTTGAGGAGCCTGCCAGTCTGTCCGGCTCCGGGTCGCCTTAACCCACCTCCACCTATGACCGTTTGACGGTGCCAACACATTCTGTGTTCATATTCGTCCCCAAGCCGTCTGCCCCTTCGCGTGCACACATACATTCGCTAGTCTAGCCTGCTCCGTGCCGTCTCTCGCTCGCTCCTATGTTGGCAGCTGTCGTCCAGTCGAGGAGCATGCAATAATAGTCGACGAAAGGCTTGGATCCGCCACCAGTTCGTCCCTACACACTCGTTTACCGCCAGGGCGCTTTCAACCATGCGTTTTCAGATTGGCTCTTTGCTAGCTTTGCTTGCCTACTCACATTCAGCCCAAGCAGCGTGGCCACAGCACCACCGCAGACAGGACCAGCAAAGCGAATCCAATGGCACATACGTGCCTCAGCGACTATCCGTCGCGACTCCCACCAACTACAATGTCACCTCGGTCACAGTCACATATGCGTTCATCCCGGAAACACAAAGCACTACTACCACTTCCGTACCCACGGTGGAAGTGGTTAGTTCTCTAGTGGTCATCTCAACATATACGAAGACAACATCACTGGAAATCCTACCAGCCGAGGACTCCACTTCCTCAGAGCCTGTCGTCGTGTCTCCAACAGCGACCAGGCTTCCGTACCCTGTATCAGGGCGACCTAGTCAGAGCTTCGTGGTGCCTGGGAATGGTACGTATCCTACCGCTACTGCACCTGCGCTTTCTGCATCGCAGACCTCAGCAAGTACCAGAGCCGTACCACGGCCGAAGGCATGGAAACCAAAGCCCGAGAACGATACGTGTGGCGGCGCTACCCTCAACGTAGTGAACGCTCATCTGGACTACTGGTACACCGAGACATACACGCACACGGTGTCGACAGTCTCGGTGCAATTCAACGCCAATGACTCTCAGACTGGCTGGACTATCCTTCCGGCGACGACAGAGTTCGACATCTCTACTGCTATCACACAGCAAACATGTGGAGCGTCAACGGCTGTGAACACTGCTTACAACTTCACGACGACCGACTGGGACTGCTACACCACTCCGACACCTGTGGCATCGTCCACTACTCTGTTATCCGTTGACGCGTTCACGCCTACTAACCAGACTACTGGAAATGGCACCCAGCTGCCCAACATTGCGACCGAGCCTCCACTTGCCGTTGCCACCCTACCAAGTGCTGCAGGAACTTACACCGAAGGCACGCCCTTCGTCTACTTCAGCGAGTACGAGATCGAGTCAAGCATGCCTACCACTCTACCTAACGGTAGCGAAGCCTGCGCTATCAACACTCGAATGTTCATGCTGAACAGACTCTTCAGCTTCGCATTCGAGGACGACGAGGGAGAGCTTTCACAGGAGAATCTCGCCAGCGAGGATACGACAGGCGACATCCACCCCAATTTCCTCCGACTAGTAGGCGAGACCGACTCCGTCACGGCTGGCACTTGGTCCGCGGAGCCAACCGTCATCGTCGTCGTCGAGCGCGGCGTCGTAGCCCAAGCTGTCCTCGCCATGTCCACAGAGGTACCAGGCGGACCACTCATCACTCCTACGCCGACACTGCCCGACTTCCTCAGCTCCATCGACCCAACGACTCCAGCAGCGCCTTCTACATACTTCTCGCCTGCAGTTGAGAAGACTGCGGACTCCCTGGACGTCCCTACATCACCTACGCCAGTCAAGCCTTTCAACGTAAACCGACTGAAGACCTTCGTTGCGCACATCGAGAAGTCGGCTACCACTCTTATCGTTCCTGTTCCTACGGACGTCAATGTTATTACTACTAATATTGGTGGAAAGACTGTCACCGCGACTGCCTTGAGCAACGTTATGAGCGATGGTAGCTCTAGCAGCAACAACAACGGCGGCAACAGCAATGGTAACGGCGGCAACAATAACAACAACAATGGAGGCAGCAGCAACAACGGCGGCAGTACCAGCAATAGCGGTAGCAACAGTAATGGCGGCAGCAATAGTAACTCGGGCAGCAATAGCAACAATGGCAACGGAAACGGAAATGAAGACGAGAACCTCGGGACGCTCAGTGCACCTGGATCCAACACTGGCAACAATGGCGACGACGAGGGCGACTGGAAGGTGTTCCCCTTCGTTGCTCAACTTGAGAACAGCGCTGTCACCCTCGACGTCCCCGCGCCTGCGACGCAGAAAGTCGCAACTGTCGCTTTCGAAGGCAAGACTTTGACGGCTACGGCGCTGAACGCTATTGAGACCGGAGCTGGTGGGAGCCAGAACACTGGATCAAACAACGGTGGCTCGAACAACGGCGGCTCGAACAATGGCGGCAGTGCCAGCAATGATGGGGGAGGTCAAAATGGTGGAAGCAACGGAGCCGGATCGAGCAATGGCAATAACGACAACAGCAACGGCCAGAATGGAGGCGGCGGGGTGTTCGCCAACCTGGTCTCGAAGATTGCAGATGCTGCGAAGCCAACGAATGCCGCCCAAGTTCTCAGCCAAGCGATGGGTCAAGGCCACAGTGATGCGACCGCTGCCGCTATTGCTGCTGGTATCGGTGGTCTTGCCGCAGGTGTGGCTGTGGAAGAAGGCGATAACAATGGCGGTAGCAACAGTGGATCAGGCAATGGCCGAGGAGATTCGATCTCAGGTTCTGGATCTAGTTCGGGTCCAGATTCGGGATCAAACAACGGTGTCAGTGGCAGCTCTAACGCACAGCCACAACGTCTTGGAGCATCGCCAGGCCAGATCATCACCGTCGATGGAGCCCAGTTCACTGCAAGTCCAGCTCAAGCCTTTGTCGTCGATGGACAGACTGTCGTTCCTGGTGGCGCGCCTATTACTGTCGATGGCACAGTCATTTCCGTTCCAGCCGCCACAAACGCGATTATCGTCGATGGTACTACGAGGACTCTTGATGGCAACCTCGCATCATCAACCGCCTTCGACATTAACGGCATGAAGATTACTGCCCAGCCCGGTGTCGGATTCCCCATCGCTGGGCAGACCCTTCAAGCAGGCGGCTCTGCCATCACAGTCGACGGCACTAGGCTGTCTCTTGCACCTGGTGGCACAGCTCTGGTTATCGGCAGCTCGACATCTGCCATCGCCGCAGCTGCTGGCGCTGCATCTGAAATTCCAGAATTGACCATCGGTTCTCAGGTCTTCACCGCAAACGCCGCAACACAGTTCTTCCTCGCGGCTGGACAGACTCTCACACCCGGTGGAACTGCCGTGATCTCTGGGACGACGGTTTCGCTTGACTCGGAGGCTACCGCTATCGTCGTCAACGGCCAGACTCGTAGCTTCGGCTCGTCTCCTGATGCCACGATCACTTCGCCGCCTGAGATCATCAGAGTCAACGGCCAAGCTTTCGCTCCCAATGCCGGCGGCACCTACCTCATCTCAGGTCAGACGTTGTCACCGGGTGGAAGCATCACAGTCACAGGTCCCAACGGCGTGGAGACATATTCTCTCGCATCCTCGGGCACGGAGCTGGTCGCTGTTGTTTCTGGTCATACGATCACAAGTACACTCGACGCCGCTGCCGCAGACGCAACTGCAGCGCCAATCATTACCATCGGCGGGCAGACCTTCACCGCACTGCCTGGGTCCGATGGGATCAACCCGACATACCTCATTAATGGCGAGATTTTGACCGCGGGTGAGGAGGAGACTGTCACAGTGGCCGGCAGGACCTACGTTGTCAGCCTCTCGCCCGAAGCCACCCTATTAGAAGTTGAAGAGCTAGGCTCAAATGGCAAGGCGACAACAACACGCATACAAACACTATTTCCCGCCACCGCCACAGGGCGCACATCCACCATGACCGCGTCCGCGGGCTCTGGCTCTGGTTCGAGAACCGGCAGCGGAAGTGACAGCGAAGAGGGCACAGGCGTAAGCGCCGCTCCTGCACAAGAAACTGGCGCTGCAAACTTGTCAGCCGGCGGTCTCCAGATGACGAGTTTCCTCATCGCAGCAGGCAC